>Ga0268281_1001784_pt1 | contig 11736 bp, 6 predicted proteins | sample saktaG_10_FD_190134 | JGI IMG/M metagenome (GOLD analysis project Ga0268281, IMG submission 190134) | Saline water microbial communities from Sakinaw Lake, British Columbia, Canada - sak_2011_5_24_50m | ecosystem: Environmental > Aquatic > Non-marine Saline and Alkaline > Saline ... | reverse complement strand
AGTCAGCCGCCTCAAACCATATGCCCTGTAGTCGATAAATATTGGCTATATTGAAAAGCGTCCAACCCACGTTTCGGTCATCCCCCTGTGCACGGAAAGTTTCCAAGATGCTTTCAAAAACCTTCATCGCCTCATCAGCTTTGCCCTGTTGGGTGTAGATCTTCCCAATGTAGTTTGCAGCTTGTCCATCAATGTATGGGCTTGCACCAGAACACTGTTCAAAAGCTTTTCTTGCGTCGTCTAACCTCCACCGGCGGTAATATACTTCCCCCAGATAGAAGGCAACGCGTGGTCTTAGTGACAGGGCGATATCTAAGCGTTCAAATAGCTTTTCATAGATTTCTTCGGCCTCACGCCACCGCCCACGACGATGAGCCAGCTTCCCTTCAAAGAACTGAATCCATTGCTTACCTCTATCACTTAGAGGACATGTCCTTGCCTCATCCAACAGCATCTCATACAAGCCAAACTGATACAGTTTTTCAGCTTGCTCCAATAGACCCATGAGTAGATCGATTCCTTTATCCTCATTTACGTTCAGTAGATGATATAACTCTTCCAAAACCATCTTTTGCCATTCTTCGCCACTCGCTTCTACCACTTTCTCCTCATAGAATTCAACTGCCCTCTCATGGAGTCTCCTGTGGCTGCTAGGTGCCCGTGTCCTAAATTCCTCAGTCAAGTAATATCTAACGGTATTATCTAGCGATAGACCACCACGGCCATAGGTAACAAAAGAAAATGCCCCCAAACGCTCATACAGCTCAGAAACGTCCTTTGTCTCTAGGAGGTACTCCATTATATCTTCATCTAACCATCTAACCACCGCACAAACTTGCAGAGCATTGCGTAACTCCTTGTCAGAAACCTGCCTCATAATGCGGTCTACCACGGCCTTCATGACTGTGAACCTTTGATCGGCTTTGGAGAAATCAACGGCGGTCAGTAGCCTGCCATCTGTGAGTTCAGTGCATAGGGCGAGCGCTAGCGGAAGTCCCTGACTGAACTCTATGAGAGCATCTGCCAGTGCTGGCTCCGTTATACCTTTCAGTTGCAAGTAGTCCGTAGCTTCTTTCTTTGAGAGGGCTTCCAGCGGCAGGTACCTTATAATGGGCTTCCAGTCATCCCACTCTTCTCCAAGGCTCTGCCTTCCTGCAATGACCAAAACGGCATGCTGTTCGAGATTCGCAAGGAGTTCATTCCTAACCCATTCATCCAACAGACCCGATTCTTCATATGCATCAAACATCAGAACGCAACGTCTGTGTGCTGCGTAGGCGTTGATGTCTTCCATAAGTTGCTTAGTCACATCACTCTCTGGATTCAAGTAGAACTCAGCTTCTTGGCGATTTAATCTGCGGTAGATGGCCTCGATGACCTTTTCCGCACTGACCTCACCAACGGCTTGTAGTGCCGCCTCTGCAAAGCTGGTGGCCATTATTCCGCCGCCTGGAACTGCCATACCACCCAGGACTCCTCCAGCGAGTATAGCACCTTTTGCAAGTATCTTAAAGATGGCGGGCGGAATATCCTTTTGCTGTTGCAGTTGCTTATGAATATTCAAATACCGTGTGACTTCAGCGTCAAACTCAGGGAAAGGAATCGGTGGTTCCCCTCCAAAAAATTGGTCGCGAATCGAGCGCACCACTGCAACGATACTCCTTTGTGCATTACCATCAATAAGAGTCACTGGAATCGCATGGCCCTGACAGAGTTGCCTGAATTGACTAAGCAACGAGGTCTTTCCTACACCACCCACACCGGATATAAACAGGATGTTAAATGGTGGTTCACCGTCAGCGAGCACTGAGCGAAAGATCTCGATTTCCTTCTCGCGGCCTATGAAGCGACGTTTGGCTGCAAGAATGTCCTTTAACCTTGGCATTTTCCCACTCCCTTTCAAGACCATGCAGTGGATCAATCGCGATTCCACCAACATGATCAAGCCGTGACACAGTTGCTTGACTCCGGCATCAATCTATCCACCAGATCAAGAGTTGATGGTCACCTTCTGTGCTTGCAATCTTTCTTCTCTTCCCCTAAGGTCGTATACTAGTATATATTCGACCTCTCCATCCGCTCTGCAACGCCCTTGTGCTTCTACAATGTGAAGGTTTAGCGCTTCGTCATAGCCCCACATAAGATAAGGCAGATCAAATGGGGAAACCCACCACCTTTCGAAAACGGTTTCGGCCACAGCCTCTGTGATCTTGAGTGCTTTTGCGTCTGGCTTCCCCCCCACTAAGTATTTTCCACCAAACGAAAAGGTCCAAGGTTTACCTAGGTTGGAAAACACTTCAGGATTTAAGCTTCTCACAATATGTATGAGATCTTTCGCCGCAGTTCCCTTCTCTATTGACCTCAATTGCGCAGTGTACAGATTCATCTCAACTATGACTTGATCAAGGTGACAAGCCACCCTGAAGACAAAATGTCTGTCTTCAAACTCCGGCAACCCAAGCTCTTGAGGATTATAGAGAACAATTATCTCTCGCAAGCCGGGATCTTCCAACCACATTGGATAGTCGTGAGTTAGAAATTGCTGTACCATTTCCGGGCTCTTTATGCCCATCCTCCACTCGGCTGTCCCCAGTGGCTGGATTGCATAGCAAGTTCTCAGTCCCACCCAATAACCCCGCTCAATGACATCCAGCATAGTTTTTCTCAGCCGCTCACGATTTTGAGCGCTGACAGGAACCTCAAGAATCCGTTCACTATGCGGGATGAGCTTTAACACTTCGGCTAGCTTGGCCTTATCAGTTACCCACGGTGAATTCTGCCAAAGATCTTCAGCTCGCGCAGCAAATTCATGAGCCATTTCGGCATCATCCCGATAATCAGCATTTGCCCATGCACTAGGCTCGTGTAGCCTCTGAGCCCACGAGAGAAGCTTAACTAATTCTGGCTGGCCCTCATGCTCAGGTTCCTGGGTAAGGAGTTGGCCCAAGAAGACCTCGCCGGTTCCACCATCAATGGAAATAAAATCACCCTCCCGTACCACTTTGTCGTTTACAGAGAAGCTCTTGGTCCCCAGCTCAATCTTAAGAGCATCGCAGCCAACCACACAAGGCTTATTTAAGTTCCGCGCCACCAGCACCATATGGCTTGTCACACCCCCCCGACTAGTTAGGATCCCCTTGGCCTTGAGCATGCCATGCACATCGTCGGGGTTGGTCTCGGGGCACACCAAGATGACCGGCTTGCCACCTAGCCCCCAACGCTCGGCAGTGTCTGCGTCAAAGACAGCCCGCCCCAACGCAGCCCCCGACGAGGCGCCTAATCCCTTAGCTAAGAATCGCCCACTGGCCACAGCCTCTTCTTTAGCCTCGGGGTCGAATCGGGGATAACGCAGTCGGTCGATCTCACTCGGCCTCACACGTTGCACCGCCTCCTTACTAGTGATCAAGCCCTCTTCAACCATATCTACGGCTATTTTCATCGCCGCCTGGGGGGCGAGCTTCGCGGCGCGTGTCTGGAGTATCCAAAGTTTGCCTTGCTCAATACTAAATTCTACATCTTGGGCTTCGCGGTAATGGCGTTCTAGACGTTCGCAGGTTTCTATTAATTCGTCGTAAGCCGCAGGGAGCTCATTCTTTAGCTCCTGGAGTGGTTTAGGGATACGAATACTACTGGCCACCACGTCCTCACCTTGAGCATTGAGGAGGTACTCGCCATAAATCACTTTATCCCCATTTCTCGGGTCCCTGGTAAAGGCCACTCCTGTCCCAGAGTCTAAGCCCATGTTACCGAAGACCATGGTCTGGACAGTAGCCGCTGTGCCCAAGTCGTGAGGGGTATTGTGGAAGTCACGATAGTCGATGGCCCGTTTGCTGTTCCACGACTCAAAGATAGCTCGGATAGCCATTTGTAATTGCTGGTACGGATCCCCGGGGAAGTTTATCCCAGCTTCTCGACTAACGATGGCCTTGAACTTTTCAGTGATTTCCTTTAAGTCCTCAGCCGTGAGCTCTGTATCAAGCTTGGCCCCTTTCTTTTCCCTATAGTAGTCCAAGACTTTCTCGAAATTTGCAGGTGCAATATGAAAGACAATTTTGCCAAACATCTGAATGAGGCGGCGATAGGCATCGTAGGCAAAACGCGGATTCCCAGTGAGTTGAATGAGGCCCTGTAAAGTCTCCTCATTGAGCCCCAGGTTTAACACGGTGTCCAACATCCCTGGCATGGAGAGCTTAGCACCTGACCGAGCTGAGACTAATAATGGATTTTGCGAGTCACCAAATTTCTTGCTGGTACGCTCCTCCAACTCTTTGAGAGCAGTCAAAGTTTGTTCCCACAACCCTTCCGGGAACTCCTTGCCAGCCGCGTAGTAAGCCTTCCAGGCCTCAGTGGTAATGGTAAAACCTGGCGGGATAGGCAAACCTATCTGAGTCATCTCGGATAGACCCGCACCTTTTCCGCCTAAAAGATCGCGATTCGCACCGCCCTCTTCAAAAAGATAAACCCATTTCTTTGCCATCTGTACAAGAACCTCCAATTGTCAGTTGACCTTGTATAACTGCGAACTGATTTTACCAGATTTACGAAAAATCGTCAACTGGCAAGAGCAGCGAGAAGTGCTACAAATCTCCCTATTCTCACGCCGTCCCGAGCTATCTATTGACTGCGTTGCCCAGTCCCGGTATCATGCAGCCAACCTCGTTGAGGTGGTCGTCAACAGCAGCGATGTAGATGGGAACATCGGGATGGGCTCTAGCAAGGCGCTCGATTCCCTCAGGGGCAGCGATGATGCCCACGAACTTGATACATTGAACGCCGCACCCCTTTAACAAGCTGGCGACAGCCACTGCCGAGTCGCCCGTAGCCAACATGAGATCGAGGATGAAGGCCATCCCTGCCGTCGCTCGCTCAGGCACGCTGGTGTAGTACTCGATGAGCTCTAGCGTCTCTTCGTCCCGATAGAACCCAATGTGCCAGACCTGAGCCTTAGGGATCAACTCTAAAGCGGGTTCCACCATGCTCAAGCCCGCCCTCAGGATGGGAGCGAAAGCAATGCCTTCGCCTGGCACCTGTCCTACAGTGGTTCCCATCGGCGAGATGACGGGTCTCTCCCATGGAGCGAAGTTCGCGGTCGCCTCGTAGAGAAGAAGCCAAGTCAGCTCCTTGAGCAATTCCCTGAACTTGCCGGGCTCCGTTTCGACGTCGCGCAACCAAGTCAGCTTGTGCTGGATGAGGGGATGATTAGATTGGAAGACTTTAGCCACTGGACCTCCTCAGGGTCAATAAACGGCCTCAGTCGTAGGCACGTATTTGCTTTATTCCGCTGACTATTATACCAGCGTTCACCTGCGCTGTCAATGCTTCCATCACAATTTGACATTTACCCTGTTTGTTGGTAAAATACTCTCGCGATCAAGTAAGGCGCATTCGTCTAGGGGTCAAGGACACTGCCCTCTCAAGGCAGAAACAGGGGTTCGATTCCCCTATGCGCTACCAAAACCAGGAGCCCAAGTGTTACCTTGGGCTCCTGGCGTTTCACAGTCTATTCGAAGAGCCTGGCGATTTCATCCCGTTCAAAATAGGGGAGGTCTCTCGCCACCCCGCCAGTTATCAATTTCAACCCCTCTTCCCTGGCCACGACCTGGCCGATGACCGCCGCCTCGACGCCCGCCTCCGCCAGCTTCTCGATGACCCGCCCTGAATCTTTCGGCGACAGAACGATGAGCAGCGAGCCCGAGGCGATGATTCCCAGGGGATCGAGACCGTAATCGCTACAGAGGAGGATCGTCTCCGGCAGCACCTCGATCCGCTCCCGATGCACCAACAGGCCCACCTCCGCCGCCTGGGCCAGCTCCCGCAGGCCCATAGCCAGCCCGCCCTCGGTGGGATCGTGCATGGCGTGAACCCGCGCCTGAGCGGTGGCGATCTGAGCCTCGCGCACCACGCTGATGCCCGGCTGATGGAGGAAATCCTGGCAGCGGTCAATGAAATCCGCCGGGTACCTGCTGGCCAACTCCCCCGCCTTTTCCCAGGCAATGATGGAAGTGGCCTCGATGGCGATGCCCTTGGTGAGAATTATATCGTCTCCCACCTGCGCCCCAGCGGTGGTCACCAGCCTGTCGCGCGCCACCTCGCCCAACATCTGCCCTACCACGATGGGCCGGGCCAGCCCGTAGGTGATCTCAGTGTGGCCGCCGCAAAGGGAGACCCCTAACTGGCGGCAGGCATCGGAGAGCTGGGAGAAGATCCCCTCCACCATGGCCCGGTCAGCGCTCCCCGCAGGCAAAAGGAGGGTAGCCAAAAACCACCTGGGGACGGCGCCGGTGGCAGCCACGTCGTTGGCGTTGACGTTGACCGCGTACCAGCCTATCTCCTCAGTGGCGAAGGTGATGGGATCGGTCTTGGCCACCAGATAACGATCGCCGAAGTCTATCACCGTGGCATCCTCACCCACTGCAGCGCCTACTACCACTCGCTCGTTGACCTGAGTATACCTGGCCAAGACCTGCCCCAGGTAATCCATCTCCAGCTTGCCCACAGGCAGACGATCCGACATCCTCACCCCTCACTTTTCCCCTCCCTCGGAGGGAGAGGCCAGGGGAGGGCTTCGGCAGAATCCACTCCCTCCCAGCCTCCCCCTGCGAAGGGGAGGAGCTTAGCCGCGCTCTCCTCAACGGTTGCGAAATGGCGTTCAAAGACAAAGGGCCTCATCAAAAAGAAGAGGCCCTTTGCTTTGCGCCGTAGCTATCCCTCGAAGGGAGGTGATGCTACGGCGCTATTACTACTACTGTGGTCCATTGGCATCACCTCCTATGTCTATGATAGCATTGCATATTATCCCTCAAAAGAGGTAAATTGTCAAATCACCCGATAATCCTCAAGGCGGCGGCGCCACGGAAGACCAAAGAGAACCCGCCCCATTGGGTCGCACTCCAACTACTCCCCTGGAGCGGGTCTCTCAACTAAGAACTTGACTTTACCACGGCGCTCCATCTATTTCTTCTTGGGCAGGAACTTGAACATCCCGGTGCCACACTTGGGACAGGTTCCTTTGGCCGCCAGGCGGCCATTTTTCATGGTTACCTCCTTGGCTTCTTTCATCATTCTCTTCTCCCTACACTTAACGCAATAACCTTCCACTTCCATCACCTTTCACCTCCTTCCTTATCATTGCTAAGGATATTATAGCATAAAATGCCTATTTTGGCAATTTCCCTTCACCGCAGCCGTCACGAGTTTGGAACAGGGTCTGAGTTGTCTTTAGAGGTCAGGATTATACCAGCGAAATCGTCCGGACGCAACATTCGGTCTTGACAATCGGTCTTAATTACGTTATACTACTGGCATCAAAGTCAGTGCCGTCAAAGGCGATACAGATGTGCGTATCCACGCTTGTTTCCGAAAAATGAGTCAACGGGTCAATGAGGTAACAGACGCCTCATTAGCTCGCTACTCGTTGACTCGTACTCATTTCCAAGAAGGCTCGAAGCCGAAAGGGGGTGGATAAAACCAATTCAGAATAGGCTATCGGCGCTTAGTCTCGAAGTTCATCAATAAGGAGGAGGAAAAGAAAATGGAGAAGCCCTGGCTCAAATTCTACGAGCCGCACGTGCCGGAGCACCTTGATTATCCGGAAACCACCATGCCCGCTGTGCTGGAAGAGACGGCGCGCAAGTACCCTGACCACACGGCGCTCATCTTCAACAACGCCAAAATCACCTTCCGCGAGTACAACGAAGCCGTGGATCGTTTCGCCGCTGCGCTGCAGGGGTTGGGCGTCAAAAAGGGCGACCGGGTGGCGGTCCACCTGCTCAATTGCCCCCAGTTCCCCATCGCCTACTACGCCGCCCTGCGCATCGGCGGCATCGTGGTGCCCTGTAACCCCGTCTACACGGCGCGCGAAATGAGACACCAGCTCAAGGATTCTGGCGCTGAGGTCATCGTCACTCTCAGCATGATGTACCCCATCATCAAACAGATCCGCGCGGAGACCAAACTGCGCCACGTCATCGTGGCCAACATCAAGACCTATTTGCCGCCTCTCCTCAGAATACTCTTCACCCTGTTCAAGGAGAAAAAGGGCGGCCACCGCGTGGACATCTCCGGCGACGCTAACACTTACTGGTTCACCGACGTGCTGGCCAAAGGGCCGGCCAGGCCCCAGCCAGTGGAGCTCTCCTGGGACGATACAGCGGTGCTGATGTACACCGGGGGCACCACCGGCATCTCCAAAGGCGCCGAGTTGACCCACCAGAACATCCTGGTCAACGCCCAGCAGTGCAAAGTCTGGATCAGCGCAGGGGAGGCCGAAGACATCTCCTTGACCGCGCTGCCGCTATATCACAGCTTCGCCATGACCACCTGCATGAACATGGATACTCTCATTGGCGCAGCCATGCTCCTCATCCCCAACCCGCGCGACCTGGAGGACGTGCTCAAGAACATCACCAAACACAAACCGACTTTCTATCCTGGAGTGCCGGCCATGTACGTGGCCATCAACAACTACCCCGATCTGAGCAAGTACGACGTCGGCTCCATCAAGGCCTGCGTCAGCGGCGCGGCCGGACTGCCAGTGGAGGTGCAGAAGCGCTTCCAGGAACTCACCGGCGCCAAGCTGGTGGAGGGCTACGGTCTCAGCGAGGCCACACCGGTGACCCACGCCAACCCCATCTATGGCGAGAACCGCGTCGGCACTATCGGAGTGCCCTGGCCCGATACCGAAGTCAAGATCGTGGACGTCGAGACTGGCGAGCAGGTGCTGGGCGCCGGCCAGGCGGGGGAACTGTGCATCCATGGCCCGCAAGTCATGAAGGGCTACTGGAACATGCCCGAGGAGACAGCCAATACTCTGAGGGAAGGGTGGCTTTACACCGGGGACATCGCCGTCATGGACGAAGACGGCTATTTCAAGATCGTGGACCGCAAGAAGGACATGATCCTGGGCGCTGGTGGATTCAACGTCTACCCCCGCGAGATCGAGGACGTGCTCTACGAGCACCCCAAGGTGTTGGAAGTCGCCGCCGCCGGCATCCCGGTGGCGGGCAAAGGCGAGCGGGTCAAGGTCTACGTCGTCCTCAAGGAGGGCGAAACGGCCACCGAAGAGGAGATCATCGCCTTCTGCCGGGAGAATCTAGCCCCCTACAAGGTGCCCAAGTTCGTGGAATTCCGTACCGATTTGCCCAAGACCATGGTAGGCAAGATCCTGCGGCGGGTGCTGGTCGAGGAAGACAAGAAGAAGATGGGGCAGTAAAACGTAAAGCGTGAAACGTAAGGAAAATAGAAGCGGGGCCGCGTATTGCGGCTCCGCTTCTTTGTGTAACTGCACTGGCCTGCGGGGTTACAACCTGGACATTGTTACACTTATCATGTCATTGCGAACTGCTACATGACGCATTCGCGCCACTCATTGTGCAAGCATTAGTGTCAACTTAAGACTTCGGAGGTTTCCGGCAGTGCCTTTGCTGGCAAAGTTTCCCCGCTTATCTGGTTGGTTTGCTGGCGAAATCGCGTCTGAAAACCTCCGAAGTCTGGCTCGCTCTCTTAAGTTGACACTTATGATTGTGCAAGAGACATACGTGGCTGTCATTGCGAGGAGCGGTTTTTGCGACGAAGCAATCCCCCACACACATCGGAGGAGATTGCTTCGCTGCGCTCGCAATGACACCCGGAATAAAATCTCACCGTCAAGCAGGTCAGGCCAGCATAGCTTCCAGCTCAGGGCCCTCCAGGGTTTCATCCTCGATGAGACGTTGGGCGAGGGCTATCAGCTTGTCTCGATAGGCGGTCAGGGTCTCCTTGGCCCGGCTGTGGGCCTCGTCAATGAAACGTCGCACCTCCCGGTCAATCTCCTGTGCCACTGCTTCGCTGTAATCGCGCCGTTCGGCAATCTCCCGGCCCAGAAACACCAGCTCTTGCTTCTGGCCAAAAGTCATCGGCCCCAGGTCCTCGCTCATCCCGTACTCACAGACCATCTTGCGGGCCAATTTGGTGGCCTGCATCAGGTCGCTGGCAGCTCCGGTGGTCACATCGTCAAACATCAACTCTTCCGCTGCCCGCCCTCCCAGAAGGCCGGCCAACTGGTCCTTGAACTTGGTCCGATGCTTGAGGTAGCGGTCTTCTTCAGGCAAGGGCATGGTGTAACCCAGAGCTACTCCCCGCGAGACGATAGAGACCTTGTGAACAGGATCGCAGTAGGGAAGCTTACCCATTACCAGGGCATGTCCAGCCTCGTGGTAGGCAATGATCTTCTTCTCCTCATCGCTGATGATCCTGCTTTTGCGCTCCGGCCCAGCGAGTACCCGCTCTATGGCCTCCTCGAACTCCTCCATGCCGATGACTTTCTTACTCCTCCGTGCGGCCAGAATGGCCGCTTCGTTCACCATATTCTCTATGTCGGCTCCCACGAAACCAGGGGTCCGCCTGGCGAGTATCTCCAAGTCCACAGCGTTAGCCAGGGGTTTGCCCTTCACGTGTACCTCCAGAATGCCTTTGCGCCCCATTATATCGGGTATATCCAATACCACCCGCCGGTCGAAGCGGCCTGGGCGGAGGAGGGCGGGGTCGAGAATATCGGGACGGTTGCTGGCTGCCAGCATGATCACATTGGTATCGGTGTCGAAGCCGTCCATTTCCACCAGGATTTGGTTCAGGGTTTGCTCGCGCTCGTCGTGGCTGCCTCCCAGGCCGGCTCCGCGCTGCCGGCCCACGGCGTCTATCTCGTCCACGAAGATGATGCAAGGGCTATGGCGCTTGGCCTGGTCAAAAAGGTCACGGACTCTGCTCGCCCCCACACCTACGAACATCTCCACGAACTCGGAGCCCGATATGCTGAAGAAGGGCACCCCTGCCTCCCCCGATACGGCCTTGGCCATGAGGGTTTTGCCCGTGCCCGGCGCACCCACCAGGAGCACACCCTTGGGGATGCGAGCCCCCAGGGCGATGAACTTCTCCGGCTCCTTGAGGAACTCCACCACTTCATACAGCTCCTCTTTGGCCTCCTCCACGCCGGCTACGTCCTCGAAGGTGACCGTTGGCTGGTCACCGGTGAACATGCGAGCCCGGCTCTTGCCGAACGAGAGAGCCTGGTTGTTGCTGCCCTGGGCCTGGCGCAGCAAGAAGTAAAAGAGACCCACGAAAAGGATAGCGGGCAAGATGCCACTGAGCAAAGTTATCCAGCCGGCCCAGCTATTAGGCTGTTGGTAACCAATGGTGATTGCCGCCAGTTCCTCCTCGGTGACACCCAAATTGCGCAACCCTTCGACGGCATCTACGCCTTCCCCCATGCGGGATAGCATTTGCTCCCGCCTGTCCTTGAACTCCACACTGATGGTAGAGTAATCTCCTGAGATGATGATCTGTTCTACCCTGCCGGCCTTGATCTCAGCAACCACATCACTAATGGGCATCTCCTCAACTTTCTTCGACTGCGAAGAGAAGTTGAGAAACAGAAACGCCGCCGACGCCAAGATGATTAGATAGACAAAGATATTTCTAAACCTTCCACCAGACACCTTTTTCCTCCACGCAGTGATCCGCCATTAGCTTGCGTCCCTATCTCTCTGTATCTGTAGACGACTGCCAAGAAAGTCACTTTCGATTTATCGTGTTATTCTGGAGTGCAGGCGCAAGTCTGCTTTGAGAAGGCGGACTGGCGTCCGCACTCCAGGCCAACGATATTAACCTTTGGTGCTAGTTGACAAAAGGCGGAAGTTCTCCTAAACTTGTAGAAAACCAATCGGGTGAAAGGAGAACCCCATGACCACCGTAGACTTTATC
>Ga0268281_1001781_pt1 | contig 11752 bp, 15 predicted proteins | sample saktaG_10_FD_190134 | JGI IMG/M metagenome (GOLD analysis project Ga0268281, IMG submission 190134) | Saline water microbial communities from Sakinaw Lake, British Columbia, Canada - sak_2011_5_24_50m | ecosystem: Environmental > Aquatic > Non-marine Saline and Alkaline > Saline ... | reverse complement strand
TTTGTTTTTATCCTTATTAAAGTAGTGGAATCTATCAAGACTATCCCTTCAGGTAAAGTATGCAATACTTTAAATTCGCACGACCTTGACCCAAAAAGTGTTGCCCTAACCCTATCACCAGAAGTCACAGGGAGGCCTCCTATAAGTGAACCGATATATTTAGTATCCTCATCTCTTTGAAGAAGGCTCGAGATAGTTAAGGGCAAGAGCGTGATTTTATTAGCCGGTTTACAGTCAGCTTTACGAATCTTTACCTTATCATCCAGTCCAATCTGTGCATTTTCCCTTGATATCCCATCCATCTGGATTATAGCTCTACCCCTATCCTCAACATAACAAGGCATCATTTTAACAGGGGTTTTTCTTTTACCTTCAATCTCTATGATGTCCCCTGCTCCAACTCCAAGTGTTTTCATGTCTTCCGGATCAATCCTGGCAATTGCCCTGCCTACATCTTTTGGCAAGGTCTCTTTTACTTTTAGGGTTAAAGTTACAATGTCCTTTTTCATTAACTAAAATTTCCTTATTTTTACTTCTAAGATACCATTTTTATAACTCGAGATAAGAGTTTCAGACTTAACTTTTACTGGAAGTAATATTTCTTTATGGTATTTTCTATCTCCGCTTTTCGCTAAAATATCAAGGATATCCCCCTTTAAATCTAACTTTATATCCTCCTCATTTACGCCGGGTATTTCAGTATAGACCCGAACCTCCTCCTTTTCGTCAAAGACATCGGTAATGGGCTCTCTTTCTTCCTCGACAGTAGGACCTTTAGGAGTTTTCTTAATATTACCAAATGACTCAACTACTGGTCTTCCTCCCATCGCTGTCTTTATTGAAAAACCATATACCCCCTTCATGCCTTCTTTGAGATGGCTTAGGTCTATCTCGCCCTCTTTTTTAATTTCTCCGGATTCCTTCTCTACTTTTGCTGCAAGGTCAATTAATTTCTCTATCCCTTTAAACAAACCTCCCAAACTAAAATCAATGCCCAAACCTTCGTCTTCCCTCTTCTTCTTTTCGTTTGCCATATTGTACTATCTACCTCCTCTTTTCCTTTTTAGTAAAGATACTTATTCTAAATAATGAATTTGCTATTAACCTTTTTTACTTCCTATTCTCTTACTATACTTTTTCCTTTTGCAGTTATCCTACAAGATGAGTGAGTAAAAAAGGTTACACAACCATGTTTCGAAAGCGACTTACATAATAAATAGGTATAACCTATCTCAAATCTTGCTTTACTGCTTAGTTCCTTCATAGATATCAAACCATTTTTATCATTTATAATCTTTAAAATCTCCAATTCTGTAGCTGTCATGCTCATTGCCTATTTAATTTAGTAACAACGCCTTTACCCCTACATTTTAAGCAAGGAAGCTTATTATTTGGTTCTGCCCCGGTTCCACGGCAATGCCCACATATCTCGATGGGCTCAGTAACACTTACCAAGCCTTTTCCACCGCAAACTGGACAGTTAATATTTGATCTGCGTGGATACTCACCTCTACCTTTGCAATAAACGCATACCATCACTGGTCCAGTTAAGGAAACTATACCTGAACCTTTGCAAACCGGGCATTTTATGTCTTTGGTTCTGGGTAATATTCCGGTACCGGCACATAACGCACATTTAAACTTATCCCCTTCTAAAATTTCACCCATTTTTCGGCCTAACCTTGTTCTCCCCCCTTTAAAATCAAATGTCTTCCACACCATACTATCTCCTTTCTGTAACTAATAATTTAAAGGCATCTTCTTCCAATCTTTTTTGACCTCATCTTCCTGGGTAAAAGTACCTCCTGAAGAACCTACGTTTCTATTGGCTTTAACCATGTCCTTAACCTCTTGTAGTCTATCCATCTGCAATTTTATTTCTTCCAGACGTTTTCTAATAGTATCCTTTCTTATAGATAGGCTCTCATCTTCCTTCAGGAGTCTTTTTTTTTCTATATTTAACATATACAAATCTAAATAAGCCGAGCTTTGGTTTTTGGGTATAGAGTTCTTGCCCGTGCTGCGCATACTCCTGATATTTCGAAGACCACTGATATCACTTATGTTTCTTTCCATCCTTAATCCCTCCTGAATCCCTCCTGAATCCCTCCTGATTGGAATTTTTCCTTTCGCTGCAAACCGTTAGGTTGAGCAACCAATGCCGGCTACCGCGCACTTTTTCTTGCAGTAAGAAGAATACTTTTATTAACGCTTGTCCCTACAATCTTCAGCTCGATCAATTGGCCTTCTTTAAGGCCTGCTGCTAACTGAATATTGGCGGGAAGTTTTATCTCCCCATCTTTTTCCACCTTAGAAAATACTTTCATTAAAGTCATTTGATTATCCTCCATTTACTCACAATTTACTAACAATATTTTTTAACCTGCTCATTGACTTCCTCTTTTACCTTTGCCTGATTGGTCTTTGAGCCAACTCTGCTGGTCTCAGATGCCAGAATATCCTGGCAAATCACCCTAAAGAGGCCATTGGATTTGATAGGGGTAATGTTTTCAACCTTAATGGTTTTTGCAATCATGATGCATCCGCGAATGGTTGGTGCAAATTCACACTTTCCGGATTCTCTTAAGCCCCTTACAATATTAACTATAATCTCTGCATGCTGTTTAGAGAGTTTGGATTTTGCCTTGGTTATTGCTACCTCTGTATCATAGTCAAAATGGTCCAGATCCATAGTTATCATTCTGTCCCTCAAAGCATCCTGGCTTCTGTGAACCCCTGCATATTCTTCGGGGTTACTGGTGAAAATAGCGGTAAAATCAGGATCAACCTGTAAATATGGATCCTCTCCTCTTCCCGAGGGTAAATCCATCATCTTCTCCTGCAAGATTGAAAGAAGGATGTTATTTGCCTCCGGTCTTGAGCGGGTGAACTCATCATAGATTAAGGTAAAACCATATTTACAGGCAACGGTCAGACGGTTATCAACCCATCGCTTTACCATATCCTCTTCCACCTTTAAGACTCGGGACACAAAGCGGTCAACAACCTTCTTGAACCTGTAGCCATATTCGCCTCCGACCAAATCAGTGGTTGTAAATTCTTCATCTCCATGAATCATAACCACCGGTCGAGCGATTTTAGTGGCGACATGCATTGCCAGAGTCGTCTTACCGGTACCCGAGGGGCCTCTAAGATGAACCGGAAAACCTGCCTTAATGTAGGAAATGGCCCTATTGGTAATATCCTTTATATATTTTGTTTCCACGAAATCTGGTAGAGGACGTGGCTCTAATACTGTAGTCATCTCATCAATCATTATACTTCATCTCCCTATCTCTATAAATTTTTGTTTTCTTTACTCTTTTGAAATCCGGGCTTCTAATAAAATCATTCTGCTGTAAACTATGTTTTCTACTTTTTACGCACAACCCCTTTGCCTCCACATTTAATGCAAGGAAGGCCGCTTTCTATTTCCTGTCCAGTTCCTTTACACTTGGGACACTTATCAGTAGCTCCTTTTACAGTCACCATTCCCTTGCCATTACACACAGTACAGGTGAGCCTACCATGAGGATAAACACCAGTACCCTTACAATAAGCACACCTAATTGCTGGCTCTTCAACCTCAACTTTTCCTTTGCCTCCACACACCTGGCAGGTAGAAAGTTCGGAGAGGAGATTAAATGGATCTTTTCCTCTTCCCTTACAAAATGCACAAATAATTAAGCTCATATCTTGCCTCCTTTATTACTAAGCTAAGCATAAAATCTTCCAAAATCGTAATAGTCCAATATTAGGAAACTTAGAGGCTTTTTATAGTGGAAAATACATCTTCTCTTCTTTTCTGATCTTACCTTCCTCTAATAGCTTCTTGGCTATTACACCCAATCTCATTCTGACGACACCAAGGGTCTCTTCCATATCGCCAACCATTACTCCTTCTGGATGTTTATTAATAAATTGTAATATCTTTTCATCTAAGTCCATCTCAGGAGGAGCTTCTTTTTCCTCTTCTTCAATTACCTCTTCAATTACCTCAATTGCCGCAATTGCCTCTTTTACCGGCCTTACCTTTACCTCAGCCTCTACCTTTGGCATAATTCCTCTTTTTTTAGCCATCTTAACAGTGAGGGCTAGCCAATTAGCGGCCATTTTTTCTCTTTCAGTCTTGAAGGTTTCCAGGAGATCGGCAACCTCAGCGTTGAGATCGGCAATCTCAGCGGTTCTTACTTTCTGTCGTTTTTGAATATCACCCATCAACTGCGTGGTTGCCTTAACCATATCAGCTACATACCCGGCTAACATTTTCCTGAGTTCTTCACTCATACCAGTATGGGCATTTGAGAATTCCTTAAGTTTGTTGGCAACATAAGTCTCAATTTGATTAATATCCTGGTGGATATTTCCCATCATATCGTTAAAGGTTTTAAGCCGGTCTACTTCTCCTTTCTCAAGGTTTTCCTTTAGTTCATCAGCCATAACCTTATGTTCTTTCTGGAATCTTCCAATCATAGCGCTCACATCCTTGTCTAGGTCTGATACAAATTTCTGAATGTTTGCCATCGTTACCTGGAAATCCTTAAGCCTCTGCTCTTCTCCCTTAAGCCTCTGCTCTTCTCCTTTTGCAAGCTCTCCCCTAAGGTCAGTAGCCATTTTCTTATGTTCTACCTGAAATCCCTTAAGCATTTTGTGGGTATCTTTTACTAACACCCCTATCGCCTTTACTCGCACATCATTATCGGAAGCAATGTCCTCACCTAATTTTTTCATATCATCTGATATTCCCATTTTATTCACTCCTTTTTAAATTTTATAAAAAAATTTAATACTTATTAAACTTGATTAACTAACTTAATTAAACCAAAAAATAGAATCAGCTATTGGTAATCTCTTCTTTTTCTCTGCTCTCACCTCCTTTTAAACTATCGGCTCTTTTTTTAGCCATAGCAATGGTTAGTTTATGCCACTCAGAAGCCATTTTCTGACGTTCTTTCCTGAACTCATCCAGTTTTTTTCTAACTTCATTTGTCCGCTCTATTTGCCTTGACCGGATATTCTTAATCATTTCTTTAAAATCATTAGCCCGTATTGCTTCTCCTTTATCTAAAAGGGTCCGCAAGGATTCGGCCATCTCTTTATGCTCTTTCTGAAATTCCTTTAGCATCATATTTACTTCATTTTCACCGCCCCTCTGCCTTGCCTGAATATCCTGTAGGATCTTTTTAAAATCATTTATCCTCACCTTTTCACCTTCTGATAGATTCTTCTTAATGGTTTGAGCTGCCTCTTTCTGTTCTTCCAGAAAGGTTCTTAGTAAGTCCTTTACCTGTTTTTCTCTTTCATCTTGCCGGGATAATATTTCTTCCATCGTACTATCAAAATCTTTTTTTCTCAGGGATCCTTCTTTTGCGAGGTTCTCTTTGAGTTGATTACTCATCTCATTTCTTTTGGTTTTGAATTCTTCAAGAATACGGTAGGTATTGTCAATAATTATGCCTACTTCTGAAATTCGGGACTCATAAGAAAAGACAACCTCATTTGTTAATCTTTTTATATCGTCGGCAATTCCCATTAAATTTACTCCTTATTGCTTAAAGTAAAAGAAGGAATTTCTTGGTGAACCATACTTTTGCAACCACGGACTCATATAAATTCTGTCTTTTCGTGGTTCTAAGGATGACCCAGCAAGAATCCTTTTTGTCCCGTTTAGAAATTCCGTTTCTAAACGGGTTGACCCCATCCTTAGGCTGCTGTTGCGGTTAAACCAATAGCCTCAGCATACTTTAAGTAAGTTTCTACTGATGCTACTACTACTCTTGCCTCTATAGCAAGAAGTTCAATCCCTACTAAAGAGACTCTTACCCATGCATCGACTACTACACCCTTGTCCAGGATTCTGTCAATAACTTCTACTAAACTTGAAGAAGCGATTGCTTTTTCTACTGCCATTATTTATTCACCTCCTTTCGTTTTTGGATTTTTTTTACAAAAAGAGATCTAGTTATTTCTTTTTGTAAATTTTAATTTCTATATTAAACTATATTTTGTAGGGGCACAATGAATTGTGCCCTCGACATATTCTTACCTAATTTCTCCTGTGGGCACGATGCATCGTGCCCCTACATTACCATTCCCCGATCAGGTCGAGGACAGGTTTGTTTGCTTTTTGAGTTACAACCACTATATTATTTTGATAGAATTTAATAGAAATAGTTATTCTTTTTTGAGCTTCTCGTCATTAGTCTTCCTGTTTAAAATATCTTGTACTGCTTGGATTAATCTTTTTATATCAAATGGTTTATCCAAAAAATCACAGGCCCCTAATTCTCTCGCCCTGGCCTTAATAGATTTATTTCCGAAAGCAGAAATCATTATTATTTTTAGTGAAGGCATTATCTGTAAAGCTTTTTCGAGGACCACTAATCCGGATATTCCATTAAGTTTATAGTCCAAGACCATCAAATCATAGTGATCTTTTTTAATTTTTATCAAGGCATCTTCTCCGGTATTAGAGCTATTGACACTATATCCCTCTTCTTTAAGAATATCTGAAATAATTTGACATATATCTAAGTCATCATCAACTACTAATATTTTAGCCATATTATCAATTTAGTACCTCATTTTATATTTTCATACTGACTCATCTTTTTTTCCTTAAGAAGAGGAGATCTTCCAAGCTCTATCTTCTATATCCTTATAGTAAGCAAATATCGTGCCAACTTTATCTTTTTAAAATAAAAAATGCATTCGGATCTCTCCAAATGCATTTATAGCAAGTCTTTTAGCAGAAAAATATTTTTTTTCTAACTCTCGTTTCTAATTATTTTATTTTAATTTATCCCTCTCATTTTATGGTTTTCATACCATACTTATGGTCTACAAACCATATAGTAGGGGCACGATACATCGTGCCCCTACAGTTAATTAACATTGATTTGATTATTTTTGTAGGGGCACAATGGATTGTGCCCTTCCTATTTTATTGTTTTCCGTTTGTCGAGGGCACGATACATCGTGCCCCTACGGGTTGGGCGACCAGGTTGTGGGCGTAGTAGGCCTGCCTGTGCGTGTGTACTACGCACACAGACAGGCAATACGCCCCTACAAATAAATATTAGGTAAAATTTTTCCAAAAAATATTCTCTATTTTGTCAGGTTTTCCCTCACAGTTTTCTCTATCGTATTGCCATCTCAAGGGATTATTTTGAATATATTCACGAATCCGATTTAATTCGTTCTCATTTCTTATAATATGTTCATAATAATTACGCTGCCATATAGAATATAAAAGTGGATAGTCTAAATGTTTAATTTCTCGGCTAACAGCAGATTTAAACATACGAACAATGGTGGGAATTGAACCAGAAACTGGTTTTCCGAATGATTCATAGGTAGAGGGACAGGCACAATTCATCGTGCCCCTACAGTTATAAAGCTTTTGATTATTTGTGTAGGGGCACGATGAATTGTGCCCATTATTTTCCATTAAATTTATAATCCCATGAAAATGATTAGGCATAATCACATATTCATCTAATTGAATGTTTTTACGAATTTGAAAAGTTTTTAACCATTCTCTTGCAGTAATTTTTCCTAATACATTCAATTCTATTTTGCCATCGCTTATATATCCAAGTAAATTTTCCTTAAGATAGGTACAAATGGTAATAAAATATGCACCCGGTATAGAATAATTATAGTTTTTTATTCGAAGGGAATGCCGATGATATTTACTAGAATTACTATCACGGTTATTATTATTTATGAGCATTTATAATTTTCCTTCTTAATGGCTATCACAGGACGTATTGCAATACGCCCCTACAGTTAAAACATTGATTTGATTTTGTAGGGGCACAATGCATTGTGCCCTTCCTGTTTTATTGTTTTCCGTTTGTCGAGGGCACGATACATCGTGCCCCTACAGTTAGTAATATTGTCCGTTAATATTATAATCCCTGTAAAAGTAATAATAATATAAACGGATATTTTAGTTGGTGGGGTGAAGGTCATATTCTTTAATCTTTAGATAGAGGGTTTTATAATTTATCTTTAATAATCTGGCAGCTTTAGCCTTATTCCAATTCGTTCTTTTTAACGCTTCTAAAATAATTCTTCTTTCCGTATTCTTAGAAAACCGGTTAATCATCTCTTTAAGAGAAACGCTTTCAGCAAGCTTTATTCTTTCCCCTTCTTCTGTGCGGGCAGACACAAGGTCTGCACCTACAAGATTCTTGGCAAAGGCGGGGTCTGCACCTGCTTTGTTCTCTTGGATATAAAAAGGTAAATGCTCTGGCAGAATAACTTCTTCAGCCATAATAATGGCCTGTTGAATAACATTTTGAAGTTCCCGAACATTGCCCGGCCAGGAATAATTTATCAGCAGCTTTATACTTTCTTCCGAGATATGCTTAATATTCTTTCCCAATATCGAAGTAAACTGATTTAGAAAATGTAAAGCCAATAAGGGGATGTCTTCTTTCCGCTCCTGTAAAGTAGGAAGGAATATCGGAAAAACATTGATACGATAATATAAGTCTTCTCTAAAAGTCCCTCTTTTTATCCCCTCTTCCAAATTAGTATTACTGGCGATGATTACCCGTACGTCAACTTTAATCGGATATTTTTCTCCGATACGATTTATCTCTCCTTCCTGAAGCACTCTTAATAACTTAGCTTGAATATTAACCGATAAATTACCAATCTCATCTAAAAAAAATGTCCCGGTTTGTGCTAATTCAAATTTACCGATTCTTTTTGCTACTGCCCCGGTGAAGGCCCCTTTAGTATGACCAAATAATTCACTCTCTATCAAAGTCTCTGGCATGCTGGCACAATCAACGGCTATAAATGATCTATCCCTTCTGGGACTGTATTGATGAATAGTCTTCGCAATCAGTTCTTTCCCGGAACCGCTTTCTCCTCTAATCAACACAGTAGCATTGGTTGGAGCAACCTTTTCAATCTTATACAGTACTTCTTTTATTTTATCGCTTTTTCCGATAATATTATTAAAACTGAATTTTTCTCTTATTTGATGACGTAAGGAAATGACTTCTTGGGACAAATCACGAGCTTGAAGAGCCCTTTTAATGATTATCTTTAGCTCTTCGAAGTTAAAAGGCTTGCTAATATAATCGTAAGCTCCCAGTTTCATTGCCTTTACTGCAGTTTCTACAGTCTGATAAGCAGTTAACATAATCACTGAGATATCCTTATCAATGGCGGTTATTCTTCCTAAAGTCTCAATCCCATCTATTCCGCTCATCTTTATATCCAAAAGGACTAAATCAGGCAAATTTTCTTTGACCTTTATCAAACCTTCCTTGCCACTATGGGCAATAAAAACTTTGTATTTTTCTTCCTCTAATAATTCAAGCAGACTCTGGCATAAATCTACTTCATCATCAATGATTAAAATATTCGCCTTGGTCATTATATCTCATCCACCACCTGTTTTTTCTCTTTTCTTTTTTCAAGGGGTAAGAAAATAGTAAAAATTGTCCCTTTCCCCAATTTACTCTCTACCGAAATATTACCCTTATGTTCATTTATGATATTCTGACAAATAGAAAGACCTAAGCCAGTGCCTTCCTTAAAAGTAGTAAAAAAGGGGGTAAATATATTTTTAAGATTTCCTTCAGAGATACCTACCCCTGTATCTTCGAATTTTATTATTATTCCCTTTCGGATAGAATCAAACCTTGTAGTAATATAAAGTTTCCCACCATTTTTCATTGCCCGCATTGCATTAGATAGTAAGTTGAAAAAAACCTGTTCCAAGAGATCTGAATTAAACCAGGTCTGGGGTAATTCTGTCTCATATTTTTTAATTAGCCTTATATTCTCCGAAGGAAAATTCTTTAAAACCAACCCTATCCTATCTAATATTTTATTAACGTTATGATAGGCATAATTGGAGCGAGAGGGGCGAGAAATATTTAACAAGTCATAGACAATCTTATCAATGCGATTTATATTTCTTTGAATTGTTTTTAATTTTTCTATTTGGGCATTATCAGCACATTTTCTCTCTAAATGTTGAGCAATTAGTTTTATAGTAGCTAAAGGATTTCTAACTTCATGGGCCACACCCATCGCTAATTCTCCGATTATAGATAATTTTTCCGATTGAATAAGCTGGTCTTGAGATTCTCTTAATTCTTTGGTTCTTTCCATTACTTTTTTCTCTAAATTTTCACTTAACTCTTTAAGGTTTTGCCGGAATCTTCTCCTCTCGGTAATATCCCTACCACTTAGATAGATGCCATCTTCTCCTTCTATATTAGCGAATATAGCACCTGAAAAGTCACAAACCAAAGGTTCTTTTTTGGGAATATTTATAGTTATTTCTATATTCTTTAACTTTTTTTCTTTAAATATTTTATTTCTAACTTTTTTTATTACCTCTTTAGGTATAAACTCATAAATAAAGCTACCAATTAATTTCTCCCTCTTTTTCCCGGCAATTTCTTCAAAAGCTTGATTTACCCCCATAATTTTTCCTGTACAATCTATAGTTATTTGAAAATCGGGTGAGAACTCTAAAAGATAGTTCGTATAATTTTGCTCTTTAATCAATTCTTTAGTCCGCTGCTTCAATAATAAATTAAGTTCTTCATTAAGTTCTTGGATTTTTCCCTCTGCTTTTTTGCGTTGGGTGATTTCTTCAAAAATAGTGATAAAATATCCTTTCTTTGGAGAGTAAGACGATATCTTAAAATATTTGTTATATCTTGGGATATAGGTTTCAAAGACTTTTTTCTTGCCTTGTAAGGCTATCTGAGCATATTTTTCTAAATCAGGAATAACTTTAAATCCAAAAACCTCGGAAACTTTTTTATTAATTACCTCTTCCTTTTTCATAGAATTGATTTTTTCAAAAGCTTTATTTATTTCCAGAAAAATATAATCAACAGGATTACCTATTTTATTAGTAAGGAGTTTACATAAGGCAAATCCATTCAGCATTTTATCAAATAATTCACTATATCTTTTTTCACACTGCAAAACCTTTTTTTTGACCACAATTTCTTTGTTGTCTAATTTCTCCGTGTTTAAGATTTTTCTCTCCATCTTCTTCTCCTTGTGTCTGGGGTCGTTGTTCTTTGTCACACTTCAGGAATATATATTTCCGTTATTAAATCGTACAAACGAACAAATAAATTAATCTTTTCTATTTTTCCTATCACTTATTATTAATATGACAAAAGGTTTATAAAAACCTTCTTTTTTGAGAATATTTTTTTATAATTGTTGTGAGAATTTTTTACCTATATTTATTACATTCGACCTAAATTAAAAAAGTCCTTCTTTTTAGATAAAGTTTTTTAAAAGATGCGAGTTTTTAGTAAGAAAAGGAAATAATGAGATTGCCGCGCTTTCTTCGAAAGCTTGCAATGACAGAGAGATGGATTCCCGCTTCGTGGGAATGACATAAATGGGAATGGGAATGGGAATGACAGAAAGGATAAGAAGGGTTCATTGAATTGAACCCCTACTCCACCCCCACCTTAATCCTCCCCCCTCAAGGGGGAGGAAGTATGTTGTCTTAGCCTTCCCTCCTCGAAAAGGAGGAAATATATTTTTTAAAATTGTATATTTATCTTGCTTTATTTATTTTATTTTTTATCTTCGAGATTACTTCATAATTGTCATATTCATCTAAATCTATCCATTCGATATTTTCAATTTTATTTCTAAACCAGGTCATTTGTCTTTTGGCATAATGCCGTGTCTCTATCTTTATTAGATCAGTAGCCTCTTCTTTAGTATATACACCGTTAAG
>Ga0268281_1001768_pt1 | contig 11824 bp, 7 predicted proteins | sample saktaG_10_FD_190134 | JGI IMG/M metagenome (GOLD analysis project Ga0268281, IMG submission 190134) | Saline water microbial communities from Sakinaw Lake, British Columbia, Canada - sak_2011_5_24_50m | ecosystem: Environmental > Aquatic > Non-marine Saline and Alkaline > Saline ... | reverse complement strand
ATAGAAGGATATACAGCTTCTGATATTTTATCACGCTATTATAGGATGAAAGGTTATGATGTTTTACATCCAATGGGATGGGATGCTTTTGGATTACCAGCAGAAAATTATGCTATAAAAACAAAGAAAAATCCTAAAGAAGTTGTGGCAAAAAATGTTAAACATTTTCGTCAACAGCTTCAAGCTATGGGATTTAGTTATGATTGGCAAAGAGAAGTTAATACAACAGATCCTAATTATTATAAATGGACTCAATGGATATTTTTACAACTCTATAAGCATGGCTTAGCTTATGAAGATGAAATTTCTGTTAACTGGTGTCCTTCTTGTAAAACTGTTTTAGCTGATGAAGAAGTTGTTGGAGGTAAATGTGATCGTTGTAATACTTTAGTGGAAAGAAAAAAATTAAAACAATGGGTTTTAAAGATAACAGCTTATGCAGATAAGCTATTAAAAGATTTGAATTTATTAGATTGGCCTGAAAGAGTAAAAACAATGCAGAAAAATTGGATAGGTCGTTCTGAAGGCGTGGACATAGAATTTAAAGTTGTTGGGCATGAAGAATATGTTAAAGTTTTTACAACAAGGGCCGATACCATTTTTGGAGCTACTTATTTAGTATTGGCTCCTGAACATTCTTTAATAAAAAAAATTACTTCTGAATCGCAACTTTCTGAAGTTAATGCTTATATCGAAAAAACTTCGCAAAAATCAGATTTTCAAAGGCAATCTGATATTAAGGAAAAAACAGGAGTATTCACTGGAGCTTATGCTATAAACCCTGCTAATAGAGAGAGAATACCAATTTGGATATCTGATTATGTTTTAATAAGCTATGGAACTGGAGCAATAATGGCTGTCCCTGCTCATGATGAACGGGATCTTCAATTCGCTGAAGAGTTTCGTTTACCAGTAAAAGAAGTTATTTCATCAGATGGAATATTAATGAATTCCGGTCCTTTTGATGGTACTCCTTCAAAAACAGCTCAAGAAAAAATTGCTCTTTACATCGGAGGTAAAAAAAATGTGCGTTATAAATTAAGAGATTGGGTTTTTTCTCGCCAAAGATATTGGGGAGAACCTATTCCTATTATTAAATGTTCTAAATGTGGAAACATTCCTTTAAAAGAAAGCCAACTACCATTGAAATTACCTGAGGTTAAGAAATATGAACCAAGTGGAAAGAATGAATCACCATTAGCAGATATTTCTTCTTGGGTAAATGTTAAATGTCCAAAATGCAAAGGTCCTGCCAGAAGAGAAGTAAATACAATGCCTCAATGGGCAGGTTCTTCATGGTATTTTCTGCGTTATTTAGATCCAAAGAATAAGAAAAAATTAGTTGATATTAAAAAAGAAAAAAACTGGATGCCAGTAGATGTTTATATCGGAGGAATAGAACATGCTGTTTTACATCTTTTCTATGCTCGTTTTTGGCATAAATTCCTTTATGATATTGGAGTTGTTTCTACTCCAGAACCATTTTCTTGTTTAATTAACCAAGGTATTATTTTAGGAGAAGATGGAGAAAAGATGTCTAAATCAAGGGGTAATATAATAAGTCCTGATAGTATTATTAAAAAATATGGGACTGATAGTTTGAGAATGTACGAGATGTTTATGGGTCCTTTATCTTTTTCAAAACCATGGGGTAATCAGGGAGTGATTGGAATATATCGTTTTCTTAATAGAGTTTGGTATTTGGTAGCTGAAAAAAATCCAATAACTGGTAAAAAGTCAAAGAAGAAAAAAGAAGAAAAATTAATTTTAACTCCAGAGGCGAAGAGAAAAATAAAAGAGAATTTGAATAATTTGGAAAAGACAAGACATAAAACAATTAAGAAAGTAACAGAAGATTTGGAAAAACTTCATTTTAATACAGCCATTAGTTCTTTAATGGAATACATTAATGAATTGTACGAAGTTCCTTTGGAAAAAATAGATAAAAAACATTTAGAAAGTTTAGTTTTGCTTTTATCTCCATTAGCTCCTCATATGTCTGAGGAATTATGGAATGTATATCTAAAACATCGAAAATCTGTTGGTAAAGAAAAATGGCCTTCTTATAAATCTCAATTAACAGAAGAAAAGAATTTTATATTAATAGCTCAAGTAAATAGTAAGATAAGAGCTAAGTTAAAAGTAAAGAAAGGTATGGATAAAATTCAGGCAGAAAAATTAGCAAAAAGCTCTCCATTGATAAAAAAATATTTAGGAAAAAAGAAAATCAAAAAAGTTATTTTTGTTGAAGACAAGCTCATTAACTTTGTTGTATGAAAAAAATTGTAGTTATTGGCGGAGGCACTGGTGTGTTTACTGTCTTGACTGGTTTAAAAAACTATCCTTTTCATTTATCTGCAATTGTTACAACAGCTGATGATGGCGGTTCTTCAGGAATTTTACGAGAAGAATTCGGTATTTTGCCTCCAGGAGATATTAGAAGAGTATTAGTAGCTCTTTCATCTGATAGCCCGGTTTTAGCTAATTTGTTTAATTATAGATTTGAAAATGGGACAGGATTAAAAGGACATAGTTTTGGTAATCTTTTTTTAACTGCTTTGGAAAGAATAACAGGTGATTTTAATCAGGCTGTTAAAGAAGCATCAAAGATTTTAGGAATTAAAGGAAAGGTTATTCCTGTAAGTTTAGATTATACGCGTCTTTTCGCTCGCTTGGAAAATGATTTTCTTGTAGTAGGAGAAGCAAATATTGATGTTCCTAAACATGATGGAAGTTTATTTATTGAAGAAGTTTTTTTAAATCCGAAACCTAAAGCTAATAAAGAAGCTATTAAAGCCATTAAGGAAGCAGATATTATTATTGCTGGACCAGGTGATCTTTATACAAGCATTATTCCTAATTTTTTAGTAAAAGGAATTAAAGAAGCAATAAAGAAATCACGAGCAAAGAAAGTCTATATTTGTAATACAATGACAAAATACGGGGAGACAAATAAGTTTACAGCAGAGGATTTTTTTGCTACATTAGAGAAATATCTTGGAAAGGGAGTAATTGATTATTTTCTTGTTAATATTGAAAAACCAAAGAGTTGCTATTTAGGCAAATACAATAAAGAAAAAGCTGAATTGGTAAAATATGATAAAAAAATATTAAGTTCTTGGAAAAAACCAAAAGTGATCTTTGCTCGTTTATTAAGACAAGGACCATTACTTCGTCATGATTCTAAAAAATTAGCTAAAGTGATTTCAAATATTTAGATAATTATGGATAAGAAAGAATTTTCAGAGTTTTATAACAAAAACATAGATAAGGTTTTCCGTTTTATCTATCTACGCGTAGATACAACTGAAACAGCTCAAGATTTAACATCTTTAGCTTTTTTAAAGTTGTGGAAAAGACAAGATTCTGAAATTTCTAATTCCACTGCTTTCCTTTATAGGATAGCAAGGAATCAAATAATTGATTTTTATCGCTCAAAAAGCAAAAAACCTATTTCTTTGGATAAAGCTGGGGAAATAGCTGATTTTCAAGTTGCCCAACCTACTTTTGTTGAAAAAATAGAATTGACTTTGGAAATGAAGAGAATTAAAAAAGTTATTCAGAATATAAAGCCTATTTATGCTGATGTTATTATTTGGCACTACATAGACGATTTATCAAGTAAAGAAATCGCTCAGATATTAAAAAAAAGAGAAGGTAATGTGAGGGTAATAATCCATAGAGCATTACAAGCATTAAAAGAACAATTAGAAGTGTAACAGATCCTTGTTTTATACGTCTTCTGTAGTAGAAGAAATTATGCAAGAAAAAGACCTTATTAAAAATTTAAAAGACTTAAAACAAATAAAGCCTAATCAAGATTGGGCTTTTTGGCTTAAATCTAATATTTTAGAAACAAAACCACAAAGTCATTTATATAAACCAAAAATCAAATTGGCAGTTTTTTCATTTATTCCTAAATATCAAAAAGTATTGATTCCTTCCTTAATGGCTTTCTTCTTTGTCTTTTCTTTTACTTTTGCTCAAACAACTTTACCTGGTAATGTTTTATATCCAATAAAAACTTTAACTCAGAATGCTAAAATTCATTTTGCTTCTGAAAATACAAAACCTTTGATTCGCTTAGAAGTTGTAAAAACAAGAATGGAAGATTTAAGCAAAGTTGAAAATCATCAAAAAGAAATAAGTGCTATTGCAAAAAACATTGGAAAAGATTTAGAAATTGTTTCTCAGGAAATTAAAAATATAAATAACAAACAAGTTGCTTTAAATATTTCAAAAGATATTCAAGCAAGAAGCAAGGGTTTAAAAGATCTTGCAGATAATATTTCTCTTGAAGATAAAGAAAGAGAAGCATTGAATCAAAGCGTAGAAAATTCTCAATCGCAAGTTCTTGCTCTTATCATACAAACTACAGATGATATTAATGAATGCCCAAGTTATTTAAAAGATAAATTGGTAGATTTAGGAAAATATTTTACTGATGCCCAAGAAGGATTATATCAATGGTCTTCTGGTGACATTATTAAATCCCGAAATCTATTTATAGAAGCGAGTGATGCTTTTAAAGCAGGAGATTGCTTAACAGCGATAGATAAGATTGAAAGTATCAACAAATTATTGTCAATCCACTCTTTGGATGTTCAGGTCGAAACTTCAACACCAGAGACATTGGATTCACCTGGCGAAATCTTTTAGCTAGGTAAAACGTTATTGCCCATAAGAAACTAATGGGTGCGTAAAGAGTACTCTTCATTAGTTTCAAGGCAGGTCGTTAATAACATCAAAATTAACAAAAATCGATTAAATAAAAATGAATAAAAAAATTATTGCATCTGTTCTCGCTATTTTCTTTGCCTTTTCAATAGTAGGGGGTAATTTAGTAGCTGAAGCAGACACAATTGAAGATCTTCAAGCCCAGATTGCTCAGTTATTGGCTATGATCACTTCGTTACAAGCTCAGATAGCTGGACAAACAACCCCTGTTACTACAGGACTTTGTATTTCTGGAGACCTTTCTTTGGGAATGACAAGTGCTGAAGTAACTACTTTACAGCAAGGCTTGAAGCAAGATATAAGCGTTTATCCTGAAGGATTAACAACTGGATATTTTGGTCCTTTGACCAAAGCAGCTGTTATTCGTTTCCAGAATAAATATGCTTCTGAAATTTTAGCTTCTTGGGGATTAACAAAAGGAACTGGTTATGCCGGTTCTACAACCAGAGCTAAATTCAATGCTTTGTATTGCACTCCAGTAGCTCCTACAACAACTACTACAGTTGCTCCTGTTATTCCTGAGGTAACAACTACTACTACAGTCGCAGTTGTTGCAACTGAAGGTTCAGTTACAGTAACCTATGATCCTATCGTTATAAATTCTACAAGTGTTTATAGAGGTGAAGATAAAGCTGTTATGGGTATCAAGGTTAAAGCTACAGGTTCTGACATGACAGTTACTCGTCTTTGGTTAGATATCAATACACGTATATGGTTGTCTGCAGATTCTGTATCCCTATTAGATGGCTCAACAGTTTTAGCGACTTTGCCACTTTCAGCTTCAACAGTTACTGAAATTACCGCAAGTTCTGTATACCGACTTGAATTCAACGGCTTAAGCTTTATAGTTCCAATAGGAACAACAAAGGTATTGACAGTAAAGGTTAATCGCCCATTAGCTACAACAGCTGATGCAGATGTTACTGTTGCTACTACTAGTTCATTAAGAGCAGTTGATGCGGCTGGTATTTCGGAGTCGTATGCCCTTGCAACTCGTACTTGGGTATTTGCTGCTACTGTAGCTTCAGAAGGTACATTAACAGCTACTTTAAATGCAGGTTCTCCAGCAATTCAATCAGTTTCTGATATTAGTGCTACAGTTGGTGTTTTAACTCCAGTTAAATTGATGGATTTTGACCTTAAAGCAACAAGTGGAGCAATTAATGTTACAGCTCTTTCTGCTACTACGACCCTAGATGCTGGCACATGTACATTAGCAGGATCAGTATGTTTTGCTTCAGCCGAACTTCGTGATGGCACAACAGTTCTTGATTCTGTAGCTGGATCTGCCACCCTTGTCTTTGATGAATTAAATATTGACATTGCTGCTGATACAACCAAGACATTGTCAATATGGGTTCAAATGAATCCTATGTCTACTGATCCACTCGCTGGCGCTGGAATTCACGCAGTTGTAAATTCTGTTACTGCTACAACCGGTACTTCATTTACTTCTGCTACTATCTCACCTACTGTTACAGGAAATGTACAGTATCTATTCCAGTATGCTCCTGCTATTGCATTGGGATTAACTTCAGCAATTCAAGCAGATGAATCAACGTCTACAACAGTTTACAAGGGAGGTAATTACTCTATTGCCTTTACTATGACTGCCCCTTCTGGCAGTGATATCTGTGTTGATAGATCAGTAGCCATGATTAATGTTAATACTTTCAATGGAGGAGTCGCTACTTCAGGAGTATCAAAGATTAATACTACTTCCGATATCGGAGGAACTCTAGCACCTGCTTCAACTGTATCAGGGGTGTCATCTCTTTGTAATGGTTCTGGTGCTGAGGCTTACGATAAAGTCGCTGCAGGCACTACAAGAACATTCACAATTACAGGTTATATTCCTCACGGAACTCTAGCTGGCTATAATGGTATGCATATAGATGGTATCTCCTGGACAAGTACTAATACTTCCGCAGGTCTTCGTATACAGAATTGGGGTCTTTCAGACTTCAAAACTGCTGTGACATATCTAACCATCTAACCCTTTAATAGAGTATAAGAAGTTAGTTTTGGTTAATACGTCCTAAGAAGTATTAAAAAAACCACCCGACGGGGTGGTTTTTTTGTATCTTCTTTGTTATCATAGATAATATGAATAAAATAATCAAAATATGTTTATGGACAATTGCTTTTACTCCACTTATGACGGATAGCTCAGTTTTTTTTCCTTCCGTTACAGGAGAAAGCATTTTTATGAGAGGGCTTTTATTCTTGATAAGTGTTTTTTTTATAATTAATTTTTTTTATAAAAGACAATTTAGGGAGAAAATAATCGAAAAAGTAAAGATATTTATTAAAAACCCTCTGTTTATTTCCATTTCAGTTTTCATTTTTATATTTATAGTAAGTACTATTTTTTCTATCGATAAATATAGTGCTTTCTGGGGGAACGCAGATCGGGCAGAAGGACTAGTTGGAACCATATATTTCTTCTCTCTTTTTATTTTTAGCCTACTTGTTTTTGAAAAAAAAGATTGGCTTTGGTTTTTTAGATTAAGCTTAGTCGCATCTTTTATTTTATTATCGAAGGAATTTATTCAACTTTGGAATGGGATAGGACGGCCTGGTTCTTTCACAAATAATCCAACCTTTTTGGCAGGATATTTACTTTTTTCAATATTTTGTGCAATTGTAGTTTTTGGAGGAATATTAATTCCGAAAGAAATTACCTGGAATCGCAAAAAACATTTATTTTTAATGGGATGGAAATATTTTTCAATAGGTATATTTGTTTTATCTATTTTGGGAATTTTTATTACTCAAACAAGGGGTACAATACTTGGACTTGCAGTCGGCTTTGTCTCCGTATTAATTTACGGAGTTTTTAAAGGGAAGAATGTTTTTTATAAAAAATTAAATTTACGTAGACTATCAATTATTTTTCTGTGTTTTTTATTTATTTTTTCTTGTGTCTTTGCTTTGACTAGAAAAAATGAAATGTGGCAAAAAGTTCCAGGTCTCGGAAGGGTTGCTATTATAAGTAGTGAAGATATTACAATACAAACAAGATTGCTTATGACAAAATTAAGTATGAAAGCAGTTAATCCAATAGAAAATGGTTGGAAAAAACTTTTAATAGGTTGGGGGCCAGAGAATTTTAGTCTTGCCTATAGTAAATATTTTAGTGGAGAACAATATAAATATGAGGTTGGGTGGTTTGATAGATCTCATAATAAATTACTTGATGCGTTAGTAATGAATGGGTTAATTGGACTTATCGCCTATCTGTCTATTTATTTTTTCTTTTTTAAAACTATTTTTAAAAGAAAAAATTTCTCTTCGCTTAATATAGGATTAATTTTTTTTGGTACTTCTCTTCCGGTTCATCTTTTATTTGTTTTTGACCAAGCAACAACATCTATCCCGTTTTTTACTGTACTGGCTTTTGTTTTATGTTTTATAGGCTACAATAATACTGGAAAAGAAACGAAAGAAAATGAAAGGAAATATAAAACTGATAAAGCAGAAAGTATTTTTACAGGTATATTCTTTTCGGTTTTGGCATTATTTATATGTTTTGTTTTCGTTAGAAATGATTTACCATCTTATATTCAAATGAAAGAATATGGTGCTTTGAGAGAAAAAAGTGACCCTAAAATTATGTCAGAAGAAATTGATAAAGTATTTGAACCATTTACAGTAGCCCAGACCAGTATTAGGGATGATTTTTTGGTTTTTGTTTCAAGGAACTATGATGCAAATAATGAGTTTATAGTTAAGTTATTTAATACATCGATTATTAAAGCTGAAGAATATGTGGATAGAACACCCTTTGATTTAAGATTTTCAGCACATTTGGCTGAAGTATATAGTGATAAAGGTAATGAGTTAAATAACCCCATTTTTCTTAAAAAAGGCGAAGAATGTATTAGGAAAGTATTAATATATGCACCTAATAGACCTGATTTTAATTTTGATTTGGCATTAAATTTGTTTTATCAACAAAGATATAAAGAATCTTTTAATTATTTTGAAAAAGTTTTAGATATCAATCCAAGTTCTTTATCACAGAATGGGAAAATAATTGAAAATATCTATCCTCTTTTTTTACAATATTTCTATATCAATAGAGATAAAGATAACTTTATCAAAATTATTAAACGATTAGAAGAATATAAGTATACTAACGCAGGCGATCTTGATGGACTTATCGAATATATGGAAAAAAATAGTACATGGCCTAATATTAATTTTACTCCATAGTGTAGCAAAGAAAGTAGCAAGAACCGTAAAGCAGCAAATTATCCCAAGTTTTTTGGTTATTACTTTATAGCTACATTTTTTTATAAAACGTAAAGCTATTATTTTTTTTCACGGAGTCCCTCAACAACAACTTGCTTTGAAACTTCTCTCTTTATTTGTTAGAATATAGACAATGTTTAGTTTTAAGAAAAAATTAGTTTTATTTTTAATTGTAGGTTTGATGGTTTCAGCCATACCTTCTCTTTCTTTAGCGTTTTGGCCTCAAGCTACTACTTTTTTTGTAGAATCAAATTATGATTTATTAAATAGAACTCAGATCGACGTTCAACTCATAAAAACTACTAATCAGTTTTATTTTTATGCTGATAAAAATTGGTGGGACAATTTAACTACTAAAAATCAAGTTAATTCAATAATTTACAATTTAGCCAGTAATTTTGAATACAAAACCTATCCTTTTTTAACTAATTTATTAGGCTCAGAAGATAATCCTGGAGTGGATAATGATTCACGAATTGTGGTAGTTTTAGAACCATTAAAACAGAGCTTTGGCGGTTATATTCAGACAGGTGATCAATACTTTAAAACTCAATATTCGCGCTCTAATGAAGGCCAGATTATTTATTTAAATTCTGACTTAATTACAAAATCTGATTTGGACTTTTTAGATTACGAATTAGCCCATGAATTTACTCACTTAATTACTTTAAAGCAAAAATCCGAAGCTGATACTTGGTTTTATGAATTAATGTCAGAATTTGCTGGTCAGGCGATAGGAGTAGATATTACGCAAATTACCAAACAAAGAGCGCAGAATTTGCTTTATTCAACAGAAGCTAATTTAAAAGATTGGAAAAACTCTGCTAAAGATTATGGTGAAGTTTATTTATTTGCTTTATATCTGAGAGAACAATTTGGCAACCAACTTTTTGCTGAAACTCTTAGATATCCTTCTATTGATGGAATTATTTCTTTTGATAAAGCTTTAAAAAAAATTAATCCTTCATTGAATTTTGATGATGTCTATTTAAATTGGCTGATTACTAATCTTGTTAATACCTGTGAATCTAATAATTTAAAATATTGTTATCAAGATACCAGCCTAAAGAATTATTTAGCTATTTCTTATTCTTATTATCTACCAATGCAAGTAAATAGCACATTGTCAGTGACTGATTCTATTTCTGCTTGGACAGGAAAATGGCAAAAAATTACCGGTGGTTTAGGCACAATAAAATTGAAATTTACTATTCCTGAGAAAACACCAATTTCTAAAATTCCTTATATTGTTGAAGATAACCAGGGGAAGAAAACTTTGGGTTTTTTTGATTTTACCGCAACTAATATCCAGGAAATTTATGTTAATGATATGGGAGGTAAAAATGTAGCGGTTTATTTTATTCCTTATCTTGGGTCACAAGCGCAGGAAAATAAACTTTATTACTATTCTTTTGAAGTTCAAAACTTAGGAAATGATTCTAAGGCTGAAGAGCAAGCAGTTGAGGATCTTTTACAAAAGATTGCAGAGTTAAAAAGGAAAATAGCAAGTTTACAATTACAATTGGCTATGATTAAAACAAACCAAAGCAATTCGCATTGTGCAATTTTTTCCGGAGACCTTTATTATGGAATGACTTCTTCAGAAGTAAAATGCCTTCAGCAATTTTTAACTAATTTGGGCCCTGAGATTTATCCAGAAGCATTAGTGACAGGTTATTTTGGGCCGTTGACTCAGTCGGCAGTAAAAAGATATCAAGCATTACAAGGGATTATTACTACAGGTTATTTTGGGCCGTTAACCCGCGCGGCAGTGAATAATAAATTATGAATAAATTAAAAACAATACTTTTTTATATTGCTATTGCAGCTTTATTTACACCTTTTTTAATTGATGTTCATACGTATTTCCCTTTTATTATTGCTAAAGCTACAGCTTTTAGGTTAATTGTAGAGGCAATGCTTGTAATTTGGGTATTATGGTTAGTAAAAAAAAGAAATTTTCAATTACAATTAAGTCCATTAGCTAAAACAATTCTTATTTTTGGAGTTATAATATTTATTTCTGCTCTTTTTGGAGTAGATTTTTATTATAGTTTATTTTCAGGAAACGAAAGAATGGAGGGAGTATTTGGAATTTGGCATTTTATTACTTTCTTTTTGATTATTGCTACAACTTTTAAATATTTAGAAGTAGAAAAAATTCTTAAAATTCAAGTAGGGATAGGCGTTCTTTACTCAGCAATTGCTATTTTAGCTTATTCTGGTATAGGAAAAATTACAGCTCAATTAACTGGTGGTCGTTTAGCTGGTTATACTGGTAACCCCTCTTTCTTTGCTGTTTATTTACTTTTTAATGCATTTTTAGCTCTTTATTTTTATTTTCGTCAATATATTTTTGATAAGAAATTATTTAATTGGTGGCTACTTGTTTTTTTAGGGCAAAGCTTTCTTATTTTTGCTACTTTAACCAGAGGATCAATGATAGGATACTTGATAAGTATTATATTGATAGCTTTAGGTATTGTTTTTTTGAAATCAGATTTTCAAAAGAAGCCTGATCTTCTTGACCCTTTAAAGAAAATATCTATTGTATTTTTAATTGGTATTTTAGTTATATCTGTTTTTACTTTTGCTGGTAAGAATACTGATTTTGTAAAAAACAATAAAATTCTTGGTAGATTTTCTTCTATTTCCTTAACAGACCCAACAGCTCTTTCTCGTCTTTTTTCTGCTGGGACAGCCTGGAAAAGTTTTTTGCAAAAACCTTTGCTTGGTTGGGGCCCTGAAAATTATGAAGCAGCATATACAACAAATTTTAATCCTGAAGTATTAAAATATTTACCAGGAGATTTTTATTTTGATAGGGCTC
>Ga0268281_1001759_pt1 | contig 11897 bp, 11 predicted proteins | sample saktaG_10_FD_190134 | JGI IMG/M metagenome (GOLD analysis project Ga0268281, IMG submission 190134) | Saline water microbial communities from Sakinaw Lake, British Columbia, Canada - sak_2011_5_24_50m | ecosystem: Environmental > Aquatic > Non-marine Saline and Alkaline > Saline ... | reverse complement strand
TTCCTTCAGACCACCCCTGAACGGAGAGTGCCCGGCAAGGTCAAAAAGCTCAGGGGTAAATTGAAGGGCCTCCTCCAATACGATGTCAACTACAGTGACCGTATCCAGTACTGGGTTGACAAGGAGAGTTCCTGACCAGTCGCTGGAGCCGACCCACTAATCGAGTATCGTCTTGTTGCCTGCCTTGGTTATGTGTCGTTTCAGTGATTGTTGGGCCAGCCGTTTCACCCGTGGGCGGCTCAGTTCCCATCCGGTTAGTGCACTCAATCACAACTTGGGGCTGAACTGCTGCTCCAATGGAGTTTGGAGGATTGGACACTTGCCCAATGCAGCCCCCCCCCAGATGCCCGATGCACTGGGGGGGTATGCGTTCAGGCAAGTCAACAGCTTTGCGGGGATGGGCAACATGTGGAATCACTGAAACACTGAGGGCACTGATCACACTGAAGGGGCCTCAGTGGTCTCAGAGGTTTCAGTGGAGTCAGTGGAATTGGTCTCGCGCCCACGCCTGACCGAACGATTTATAGCCATACCGCCGCCCAACCCTGTGTAGAGCCGACGCCCACCCTTGCGCTTTAAACCACCTGTCATGCTCGCGGTGGTGTCGGTGATTCAGGTGTGTCTCGCCAGCGGGGACGGGTGGGCGCGGCTGAACCTGGCCGTTAGGCGCGGGAGTACCACTGGTGTATTAAGAAAACATCAAGTACTGGAGGACTGTCATGGGTAAAGTGATTGAGGCATTATTTGATGGTACAGTGTTTCGGCCTGCTGAGCCACTTACACTCGAACCCGATACGCGCGTATGGATTGTCATTGAGACCACGCCGCCAGTTGCTGCCACTACACCTCTGTCCTTTCTTCGGACAGCACGCTCACTCAACCTGGAAGGACCATCGGATTGGTCTGCCAATCTGGAAAACTATCTGTACGGGGACAAAGCCCAAGATGAAAGCTGAGGTATTCCTTGACGCCGCCTATGTCATCGCATTGTCCGTACCGAAAGACAGTTATCACGAGCGAGCAGTCTTGCTTGCCGACGCGATGGAAGCAGCAAAAACCCGCTTGGTGACAACCCATGCGGTAATGCTGGAGATTGGAAATGCGTTGTCCAAACAACGCTATCGTCCCGCAGCAGTAGCATTGCTCCAGTCACTTGAGGCAGATCCGAATGTTACGATAGTTCTGCTGTCTGAAGACCTTTATGCACGGGCATTCCGTCTCTATCGTGAGCGAGCCGACAAGGGATGGGGACTGACCGACTGTGTGTCCTTCGTCGTTATGCAGGATCGTAAGATCAGTGAAGTGTTAACGACCGATGAGCACTTTCAGCAAGCTGGCTTCTGTGCGTTGTTGCTGGAGGATTCCGCGTAACCGCGCCTGACAAGCGGTTGGAGCGGACGCAAAAACCGCGCCGCTCAACCGCGTGCCGCTAGTGCGCTTAATCACAACTTGGGGCTGAACTGCTGTTCCAATGGAGTCTGGAGGATGGGACACTTGCCTCATCCCCCCCAGATGCCCGATGCGCTGGGGGGTGTATGCGTTCAGGCAAGTCAACAGCTCTGCGGGGATGGACAAGTAGAATCACTGAGACACTGAGGGCACTGATCACACTGAAGGGGCCTCAGTGGTCTCAGGGGTTTCAGTGGAGTCAGTGGTTCAGCGGCCTTGACAAGTCGGCAGATGTGTTGTACAATCGGGTCACAAAACAGGTTTGATTGCGCCATGTTGCATCGTCATCTCACCCATCAACAATTCACCCTCGCCGCGATTGACGACGTGATCGCTCGCGGCAAGCGCCGAGATTGGGCGGAGTTGCGCCAGGCAGCGCTCCAGGACCGGGCGGTGCTGGAGAAGGTGCTGCAGGTGTGCCAGGCGCACGGCGCTGATCCCTATGCCCAACGCTACCACTTTTGGAAGTATTATGCCGAACGACACCTTGCCTGATTGGGAGCAGGTTCTTTCCTCCGCCGCCCGTCTGCAGCGCATCCTGCCAGAGGCAATCCTCGTGGGTGGAACTGCCGCCGCTTTGTATGCTGAGCATCAGTTGTCTACGAATGCCAATCATGTCCTGCCCGATCTCCAGCAGCGCTTCGACCAGGTGCTCGCCGAGTTGGAGTCGGTCGCGGGGTGGAGAACAGCACGCATCAAGCGTCCCGTGCAGATTCTCGGGAGTCTGGACGGCATCGAAACCGGGGTGCGGCAGTTGATTCGGGACGAGCCGCTGGAAACCACCCAGATCGAGCGTTTGGGTCAGAAGATTACCATCCCGACACAAGCCGAGATACTGCGGATCAAGGGAGTGCTGATCCTCAAGCGGAACGCGACCCGCGACTATCTCGATTTCGTCGCCTTGGCCGACCATCTAGGCGACGAGAAAATGATAGAGGCACTACGGCCTTTCGACTGTCTCTACCCTCAGCCAAACGAGGAATCGGCGTTGCAGCAGTTGCAGATTCAACTCGCGCATCCGCTCCCCTATGATCTTGAAGAGTTGGGACTTGCCGAATACAAGAACCTCGACCCGCGCTGGCAGAACTGGGGGACTGTCAAGACCGCATGTGCCAGACACGCGATGCTGATCTTTGATCGGATCGTTGGCTTGGAGTGAAGTCAGTGGTTCAGCGGACGTGAGCAGATTGACGAGCCGGTGGGTGAGCAAGCAATCGAGGAATGAGGGTGTAACGCGCAAGCTGACGCTGGTCTCCGCCCCGGCGGGCTTCGGCAAGACCACGCTGCTGAGTGAGTGGGCCTCTCATTTCGGATTGGCGATAGAATAGCCCACCGCAAAGACCCAAAAACAGCCCCAGGTTTGACGCCCCCGCAAGCTCGACGAGTCTGCGGGGGTGTTTTTTTGACATGCATTAGACAAAAACGAGGGTTGAGTGTACAATAGTTCGGCGGCGAGTCGGAGGGCGCCCGAGGAATGCAGGCTAATGGAAGCCGGTTGACAAAGGGGGTGGTCCAGTATGGTCGAATTTGTCTGGGCGTTCGTCGTCAAGGAAGAGGCCCGAGGCCAGTTCGAGCTGGCGTACGGCCCAGGCGGCGCGTGGAGCAAGCTGTTCGCACGGTGCCCGGGCTTCCGAGGCACCACCGTGCTGCGCGACACGAAGAATCCGCGGCGGTATCTGACGATTGACCTCTGGGAGACAGGGGCCCAGCGGGAGCAGGCGCTGGCCGAACGCAAGGCCGAGTACTCTGACCTGGAGGCCGCCTTGGGTGAGTGGACCGAGTCTAAGACTGAGGTGGGTATCTTCAGCGTGCTGGCCGAGGCGACGGTGCGCCCTCGTGGCAGAGCAGGGCGAAGCAAAGCCGGAGAAGCCGGTCGAAGCAGCCACCGAGCGCCTTAGCTCGAGGCTGTTGGGCGGCGCAAATCGTATGGCACAATCATGGTAGGCGAAACGGCGGCAGCCAGCGATACTGGAAGGGGGTGATGAGTAACGAAACGACTGATTCTGATAAAGTTACGCGCGTTGTTTCCACAAACCTAGACCGATAGAAAAGCAAGAGGAGGTACGTCTGATGGTCACACATCTGCATGTTGGATTCAAGGTCGAGAATTACGAGCAGTGGAAGGAAGGGTATGACGCCAGTATCGAGCAGCGCAAGGCAGCCGGCGAAATCTCGTTCCAGGTGTTCCGCAACGTGGATGATCCCAACACCGTGACCGTGCTCTCGGTGCAGGAGAGCACGGAGCAGATACGAGCCTTCATGGACTCGCCCGACCTCAAGGCACGCCAGAAGGCAGCGGGCGTCACTGAGATGGGCCAGATGCTCATCATGGAGGAGATGGACAGGGGCACACACTGATGCCGCTACCTATCGGCGTTATGCCGCCACTTGGATAAGGCGAGGGTCAACCCTTGTAGTCACCCTTTCTGTTGAGGCAGGTTGGGAATAGGTCAAGGCTGGCTGCTGCCGGATCCTCTAACGGTGGATGCTACACTTGGAGCAAAGCGCCGCCCAACAAGCGGTTGCAGCCGCGCCATTCATTAGGCCGCTCGTCGCAATTCAGAGAGGAGAGCTTACGTGAATCAAAAGTCGTTCTGTCGCATTGGCGTTTTCTACGATGGTTCGTACTTCAATTATGCACAAAGGTACTTCTATTACCAGCGCAAACTGGGCTGGCTTGACTTCCGTCCCTTCCATGCTTTGATTGAGAACTATGTCCGGGTGAAAGAACAGGGCTATAACAATTACAGAATCGTCCACGCGGCATGGTTCCAGGGGCTGTTTCACAGCACCCAAGCCACTGAACAACAGCTCAGATTTGATCGAAATCTGTATCATGATTTGATGCATGCGGGTATTGAGCCCAAGTATTTGCCAGTATCTCAATCTGGTCAGGGGGAGAAAGGAGCAGACGTAGCACTGGCAATTGATGCTCTTCAGATCGGACTAGAGGGGAAGGTAGACATAGCAGTACTTGTTAGTGGGGACGGGGACTTGGTTCCGCTGGTGCGCGCCTTGATGAAACAGGGTGTGAGAGTGATGGCAGCGTACTTCCAATATGAGGAAGGCGACTACAAAAGCTTCATCAATGAGCGCCTGCTTGCCGTGTGCAACTACGAGTTGAATGTCAACCAGCTTGAGACAGATAAAGATTTCAAAGGGGTTTTCAAGAGTCTGTTCAGGAAACCAGAGTCTAGCACAGCGTCATGACGAGTACTGAGTTATCGGAGTGGAGCGGCCTAACAACTTGTTGCACCTGACCGCGCTATCGAATATCACTCTTGGTGGGTATGTTGTTTTCGGTGGCGTGTCTTCTCCAGTTTCACTCAGAGTTTAAGCCGCGCGGCGGGTGATGCGCCATCCGTTAGTACGCTCAATCACAACTTGGGGCTGAAGTGCTGTTCCAGTGGGGTTTGGAGATTGGACACCTGCCCAATGCAGCCTTCCCAGATGCCCGATGCGCTGGGAGTTGCGTTCAGGCAAGTCAACAGCTTTGCGGGGATGGACAGGGCAAAACCAGGCTAAGGAGGACTAGCAGTGAAGAAGAGAACCTACAGCGGATATAGATCGTTCCAGTACCTGGAGCCAGAGGTGGACTATCGGCCGTTCAAACTGGCCAAAGAAATCAGCCGGGTCGAACCTTACGTGGTTCCTGTGTCAGAAGAGCAGGAGCACAGAGTCCAGCAGCTACTGGAGGACAACATCATCGTCTCGGTCCACGATCACACGTCGGTTTTTCCGGAGGACATCGGCCAGATCTTTGGGTACGTGCGTCAAGGGCGCGAGTGGACGGCCTACGAAGGGTTAAGCGTCTCCGGCATTGACGTCCTGTTCGAGAACTTCATGGACGGCACGGCCCTGATCACTTCCAGCGCAGGCTGGAAGTGGACCGACGTGATTCACGACATCGGCATACGCTACAGCGACTTCGCGCACCAAGACATGGTCTACGTTGCCTTGACCATTGATGACCTGCATCGGACCAAGCGAGAGGGTAAGATCGCGTTTGTAGCCACGCTGGAAGCCGCAACGCCCATCGAGAACGAGCTGGACCGCGTTGACATCCTATACGGGCTGGGTATTCGCTCTATGGGCATCACTTATTCCGAGGCCAACGCTCTGGGTTCGGGACTCAGAGAGCCTAACGACGGCGGTCTGACCCGGTTCGGCCGGCAGGTGGTGCGGCGGATGAACCAACTGGGCATGACCATTGATACCGCTCACTGCGGTGACAAGACCGCCGCCGACGTGATCGAGCTGAGTGAAAAGCCCACTCTCATCTCCCACGTCGGCGCCCGCGCGCTGTGGAACACCAGCCGGATGAAGCCCGACTACGTCTTGAAAGCGTGCGCCGAAAAAGGCGGCGTCATCGGCATCGAAGCCGCACCGCACACCACGCTGACACACAATCATCCGCGTCACTCCATCGAATCGTACATGGAGCACTTCGAGTACATCGCCAACCTGGTCGGCATTGACCACGTCGCCTTTGGCCCGGACACCTTGTTTGGCGATCACGTGGGGCTGCACCACGCCTTTGCCAGCCAACTCTCCATCTCTTCGGCCCACGCGGGCGTCGAGTTTGACGAGGTCGAGTACGTCAAGGGGCTGGAGAACCCGAGCGAGGTCATGCCCAACGTGACACGTTGGCTGGTAAAACACGGCTACAGCGACCAGGACATCGCCAAGGTAGCGGGGCAGAACGTGCTGCGCGTTCTCGAAGAAACCTGGGCACGCTAACTTGAGTTGGTGATCGCAAAAAGGGTAAGACGGGCGGAGCGCGTTGGCTGCCCGTTTTCCATTGAGTTTGCGCTTTTGAGCTTAAGATGATAAAATATCAGGGTAAACTTGCATCTCATCAACGACTGGAGTAAACAGCGATGATCATTCGCCCTGCCGAACTGACCGACCTGAAAGCCTGCCTCGAGATAGATCACTCCTACGTCACCAATCACGTCTGGCAAATGGAGGAGAGCGAGGGACCAGCAGAACTCACCGTGATCTTCCGCACCACCAGACTGCCGCGGTCCATGTGGGTCAAGTACCCGAAGGATTACGATAATCTGTTGGAGAGCTGGCGACGGGGCGAGTGCTTATTGGTCGCTGAAGAGGACGGCCTGGTCTGCGGCTATCTGGACATGTCTGTGCAATCCTGGCATCTCACGGCCTGGGTGGATAACCTGGCTGTAGCCACGGGCCACCGACGCCAGGGCATCGGAACGACCCTCCTCAAGGGCGCTGGGAAGTGGGCTCACCAGCGGGGACTCAGGAGGCTGATGTTGGAAATCCAGACCAAGAACTACCCAGCCATCTGTTTCTGCCAAAAAAACGGCTTCGCTTTCTGCGGTTTCAACGATCGCTATTACACCAATCAAGACATCGCTCTGTTTTTCGCTCGTAGCCTATAGCTTGCAGAAGCCAGGTCTTCAAGAAAGAATCTGGTTTCCACAAAACCGGAGAACGTAGTGGAAATATCTCTCAACCTACCCTCAATACTGGCCTTCGCTAACCTGCTCCTGTCATCAGCTATCGTCATCATCGCTTTCTCTCTGCTGGTCTACATCCTCACCCACAACCTGCGCAGTGCAGTGGCTCGCTCGTTCTGCGCCCTCATCGCCTTCGTCACCGTCGTGTATATGGGTGACGTCGCGCTTCCTAGAATCGAGACCCTGGAGGCAGCCATCCCCTGGCTCCGCTTCCAATGGCTGGGCATCGCCTTCGTCCCGGCCGCTTACCTCCACTTCTCCAACGCCCTTCTTATGACAACCAATCTCACTTCATCCTGGCGTCGGAGGGCCGTCCGCGCCAGTTATTTGATAAGCGCGCTTCTGTTCGGATTGGCCGTTTCCACCGACCTCCTGGTTCACGATGGGCAGCACCTGCCCCAGATCTCCCACCTGGCTGCCGGCCCCCTCTTCTGGGTATTCGCCCTCTACTTCTTGCTCACCGTGGCCTGGGGAGCTCGCAATATCCAGCGCGCTCGCCAACGCTGCCTCACCTCAACCTCCAGGCGGCGCATGACCTACCTGGCCCTGGCCTTCGCTGCGCCGGGCCTGGGCGTCTTCCCCTATCTGGTGGCGGCCAGCATGTCTCCATACTCGGCGCCAGGGCTGGTGCTGATTCTTTCCCTGGTCGGCAACATCGGCGTGTCCCTGATGATCGTGCTCATGGCCTACAGCGTGGCCTACTTCGGCGTCCTCACTCCCGACCGCGTGATCAAGCACAGCCTCATTCACTACCTCCTCCGAGGGCCTTTCGTGGCCACCTGTGTTATCATCGCCATGCTGACCATCCCCCGCGTGGAGCGCATCTTTGGCCTGCCTCGTGACACGGTGCTCGCCTCCACCGTCGTCGGCCTGATCGTCTTGCTCCAGATTACCATAAACCTGGTCAAGCCCTTCATTGACCGCCTGATCTACCGCCAGGACCGCGAGGAGATAACCTGGATTCAGGAGTTGGACAAACGGCTGCTGACCACCACCGACTTGAGGCAGTTTCTGGAGAACGTGCTGACCGCTACCTGCGAGCTGCTCCGGGTTCAAAGGGGTTTCGTGGCAGTGATGGCCGGGGGAGAGCCTCACATGGAAGCCTTCTGCGGCCCTTCACTTCGACCAGGCTCAGTACAAGCGACAGACTCAGGACGTAGCCCACTTAGCTCGTCTCGACCAGAGCTGAGCTCGGCCGACCTGCTGACTCTGGCTCAATCGCCCTCTAACAACGGGGAATTGAGCAAGAGTGACTTCGTCGTTCGCGACGGTTACTGGCTCTTGCCCCTGCGGACTGAAGCTCGCGAATCCACTCTGGGCGTTCTGGGGGTGGATGCCCGCAGCCCTGAACCGGACCTGACGGAGGATGAGCTGGAGGTTGTGCGCCTTTTGGTGGCCCAGGCCGAGTTGGCCCTGGAGGATCGGCGACTCCAGCAAGGGGTCTTCGTCGCCCTGCGGCGGATTATCCCCCAGATCGAGCGCATCCAACGCTGGCGAGGCACCGTTCGCTACCGCGGCTCACCGGGGTTGGAGACCATCGAAGAGGGGCCTTTGTACGGCCCCGATTTCCAGCAGTGGGTCTGGGACGCCCTCAGCCACTATTGGGGCGGCCCCAAGCTGACCACGAGCCCCCTCCTCAATCTCAAAGTCGTGGAGAGGGCTCTGGAGGAACACGACGGCAATCCGGCCAAAGCCCTGCGTGCCGTCCTCGGTCGCGCCGTCGAGGCTCTCAAGCCTGAGGGTAAGCGCCAGATGACTACTGCGGAGTGGATACTGTACAACATCCTGGAACTGAAATTCATCCAGGGCTTGCGAGTGAGGGACATCGCCTCGCGCCTGGCCATAAGTGAATCGGACCTCTATCGCAAGCAGCGAGTGGCCATCGAGGAGGTTGCCAAGACCATAGCCGATATGGAACAGGAAACGCGGGAATAGAGGCAATAATGAGGTAATGGGGTAATGGGGTAATGAGGCAACAAGGCAATGAGGCAATGAGTCGCGAGTTAATGAGGTAATGGACGACTCGTTACTCATCACTCAATGCCAGTAAGTTAAGCGTCGAGTAGGCCAGGTGCAACGCACTTTTTGCTCCGATAAGGCGGAAAACTCGTATCAAACTGCTTGAAGTCATAGCTCTTTGAAAGCCAGCCAAAGTGCGTTGCACTTTAAAGAGAAGGAGGTGAGGTAGAGGGCGATTTGAGGATGTTTTGTTGCTGACAGGTGTTTTGTCGAACAGGTTCTCAAAGGAGAAAGGCAAGCCATGAATCGGGAATCAGAATTGCGTAAAGACCTTGGAGAGGCGTCCTTAGGAGAGGATTATTGGCAGGCACTTTTACAGGAAAGCGAGAGGTCCACGAGCGCCGTGCCGCCTGTGAAGGAGGAGGAAATCTGGCGCGGGCTCGGCACAGAGCCAGGCATAGGTCGGGACGAGGGAGAACCTGACGAGGAATTGGCCCTCGGAGAGGACGGCTCACACTCAGATGATGAAGCTCAACTGGACCGCGCCTGGGAGCTGGCCCAGGCAAGCTTCGAGAGTGGAGAAGTTTTAGAGCTGAAGGTTATGGGTTACAACCGTGGCGGCCTGTTAGTTCAGTTCAACGGACTGCGAGCCTTTGTGCCAGCCTCTCAGCTCATGGATTCACCAAACCATCTGGAATACGCAGAGAGGGAGGCCGAGCTATCCAGCCGAGAGGGAAATGACCTTCTGCTCAAGATCATTGATTTGGATAAGAACCGCAACCGGCTTATACTCTCGGAACGGGCAGCGATGTCCAACGAGGAACGAGAAGCACAGCTATTGGCTAAACTGCACAAAGGCGATATCAGGCAGGGCCGGGTCACCAATCTCTGCTCCTTCGGCGCCTTCGTAGACCTGGGGGGAACAGAAGGGCTGATTCACATCTCGGAGATGTCCTGGGGACGGGTGGGGCATCCAGGCGACGTCCTCGAGTGCGGGTGTGAAATAGAGGTCTACGTTCTCAATGTAGATCAGCAAGCGAAAAAGATCAGTCTCAGCCTGAAGAGGCTGCAGCCAGACCCCTGGACCACAGTAGAGGAGCGCTACCAGGTAGGTCAACTGATAGAGGGCACCATCACCAACGTGGTCAGCTTCGGAGCCTTCACCCGTGTCGAGGAAGGTTTGGAAGGTCTGATCCACATCTCCGAGTTGGCCGAGGGGAGCTTCCTCCACCCCCGCAACGTAGTCAAAGAAGGCGATGTGGTCACCGCTCAGATCATAAACATTGACAGCGCTAAACACCGCCTGGGGCTCAGCCTCCGACAGACTGGAGAAGAGCAAGAAGAGGAGAGCGATTTGCGCTCGGACGATCTCCATTTCGCCGAGCCGCCAATCAGCGAATATGCCACGTAAGCAGATCAAGAAAGAAACCTGGTGGGAACAACTACGCGCTAACCTCAAACCTTTCCAGCGAGAGATACTGGGCCTCCTGGTGCTGGCCCTGGCGGCGATCACCATTCTGGGCCTATTCTCCATCACCTCTGGCGTGCTGAGCAACTGGTGGGCCAGGCTTCTGCGCCGTGTCTTCGGCTGGGGGGCCTACCTGGTGGCCGTGGGGCTGGCAGCCGCTGGCATATCCCTGTTGCTCAGCAACCTGGGGCAAGAGCTGACGGCTGGTTGGAAGATCATCATTGGCCTGGAGATCATCTTCGTAGCTGGCCTGGCTCTCGTTCACTTGCTGTCGTCCTTCAGCCAAGACAACCTCTGGCGGTTGGCTGAAAGCGGCGGCGGCGGTGGCTTCGTGGGTTGGGCCATCTCCAACCTCTTGATCGAAGCCCTGGGATGGCCCATCGCCCTGCTGATACTCCTGACGATCCTGAGCCTGGGGATAGCTATGGCCTTCGACCCTTCGGCCTTGCTCAGGGCAGGTCTCTCTCGGATCAATGTTCAGGCGGTAGCCGAGAAAACCATAGCCAGAGTTCTTTCCCTCTACAACCGCCCTACCTCCTCCACCGCGACGGCCCCGCCGCCGGTGGAAGGGTACGCGGACTCTTCCGCGGAACCGCCAGCAGAGGTGATCATTGAGGGGACAGAAACCCCTGTTGCTGCCGCCACCCCCAGGCAAACGGCGAAGCCCAGGAAAGAGCGCAGGCCCACCCCCAGGAAGCAAGAGGCCAACCTGCCCTCTTTCGATCTCCTCGACCAAACCACCGCCCAGGCCTTCAACCAGGAAGGGGCGCGCCGTCGGGCCAGGGTCATCGAGGAGACATTGGCCAGCTTTGGGGTGCCAGCCAAAGTGGTGGAGATCAGCCATGGGCCAGTGGTCACCCAGTTCGGCGTCGAGCCGGGATACATCGAAAGCGCAGGGACTGAGGGCAGCATCAAGCGAAGAAAGGTTCGAATAAGCAAGATCACCTCGCTGGCCAACGACCTGGCCTTGGCCCTGGCCGCCTCTCCCATTCGCATTGAGGCCCCTGTGCCTGGGCGCTCCATAGTCGGGATCGAGGTGCCCAACTCGGAGATCTCGCTGGTCTCTCTGCGAGGGGTGATGGAATCCAAAGAGTTTCGCCGCCTGGGCTCCAAGCTCAAAATCGCCCTGGGGGAGGGAGTAGCCGGTCAGCCGGTGGTAGCAGACCTGGCCACCATGCCCCACCTCCTCATCGCTGGGGCAACAGGGTCGGGCAAGTCCGTCTGTATCAACGCCATCACCACCTGTCTGGTCTTCAACAATCCCCCCGAGGACCTGCGCCTGGTAATGGTGGACCCTAAGAGGGTGGAGCTCAACCGCTTCAGAGGTCTGCCCCATGTGTTGAGTGGAGTGGAACACGAAGCGGAGCGAGTCATCGGGGTGCTCAAATGGATCACCCAGGAGATGGACGAGCGCTACAAGAAGTTTGCCGAAGCGGGGTCGCGCCACCTGGAGGACTATAACCGCCAGGTGGAGCCCAGCCACGAGCGGCTGCCTCACATCGTAGTCGTCGTTGACGAGCTGGCTGACTTGATGC
>Ga0268281_1001757_pt1 | contig 11921 bp, 15 predicted proteins | sample saktaG_10_FD_190134 | JGI IMG/M metagenome (GOLD analysis project Ga0268281, IMG submission 190134) | Saline water microbial communities from Sakinaw Lake, British Columbia, Canada - sak_2011_5_24_50m | ecosystem: Environmental > Aquatic > Non-marine Saline and Alkaline > Saline ... | reverse complement strand
CAACTCCGTCTACCATATCTCCAACTAAAATCAAACACTTAACTTTCCGCGCAATTTGCTTTTGCCTCTCATTTCCAACCCCACCATTTAACCAATTTACAAACCTCAAAACATTACTCTCTAAAAAATTCTTCGAACCAATGTGGAAATCCCCACTAAACGCCACATACTCGTCAATATCCCCAATCTTTTCCACATCTAAACCAACTTCTGGAAAAACAATATCATTAACAAACAACATCTCACCAGAACCAGAAACCCGAAACACAACAACATCGTCTAACATTAAACTCATCGCACTTTCAAATAAATCCTTTTTATCATTATTTACCAAAACAACAACCCTCCCACTCAAATCTTCAACCTCTATTAACAAGTTTTTATTTTTAGTTATTCTTTTCTCAGCAACCATCCCAATAATATTATAAAACCCTCGCCCCCCACTAATTTTACGAATCGAACTCAACTCTTCTCTTTTTCTCATTAAAACATTCTTTAATATCTCATACCTCGAACAAAAATGCCGAACAAAATCCCCAACTACCATCCTCCTATATAAAAACTTTACAGATGATAAAATCCTTAAATCTAATACTAAATCATTCTCCTTAAATTTATCAATATATTTACTAATAACTCCTTTTGTAACTATCCTCTCCTTAACCCCCTCATCAACCAATATCTTAATAACCTTCTCCACTTCCTCTTTTTTCCAACTAGAAAAAAAACTCAAAACTTCCCTATCTACAAAAAATCCCTTACTCATAAATAATTTCAATATCTCTACCATCTTAAAATTAAGGAACTACATTCCAATGGGAATTGCCTCAATTAAAGCCCAAGTGAATCCACAAGTATTGCTTCAACTTTGTCATATAAATTATTAGGAATAGATAATTTAATCTCGCGCGTCCTACCATGCCGCCCCTTAGAAACAACCTTAGCGTTTATCAAACCCAGCATATCTATCTCAGCCAAAATATCAGAAATCCTTCTCTGTGTCAATACATCTGCTTTCACTCGAGCACAAATATCCTGATAATAATTATAAACATCTCCTGTAAAAAATTTATCCATTCTCTTGTCTCTTGCCAACCTTATAATCGAAAACAACACTAACTGAAATTGCTTCGGCTCTCCCTCTACAATATCCAAAATTTTATCTCTCTCTATTTTTAAATTCGCCAAATCTATATACTCTTCTTCTATCTTCTTCTTCCCGTCTCTTTCGCTCAACTCTCCAGCAATTCTCAATAAATCTAAAGCCCTCCTTGCATCGCCATGTTCTCTCGCTGCATAAGCCGCACACTTAGCCACAACCCCATCTACAACAACTCCATCTTTAAATGCCTCCAAACAACGTCCCTTTAAAATATCTTGTAACTGAATGGCATTATAAGGATGAAAAACAAACTCCTCTTCTCCTAAACTAGATCTCACCCTCGGATCAATATTTTCTAAAAAGGTCACTTCATTAGAAATCCCTATCAACGAAATCTGAGCCAAATCCAACTCTTGGTTTAATCTCGTCAAAGAATACAAAAATCCATCACTCATTTTCTTAACCGCATGATCAATCTCATCAAAAATAAAAACAATAAGCTGCTTTTTTTTATCAACCAATTCTATAAACTTAGACCAAACCTTATCTGTTGGTAATCCCGTCGTTGGAACCTCTCCACCAAGCTGACTAATTAACGCCGCCAAAATCCTATATTCAGTATCAGCAACTTTCTTTAATTTACAATTCAAATACTCAAACCTAACCTCAACTCCCAATGTCTCAGCTTTCTTAATTAATTGATCTCTAACATATTGAACAGATAATGTTTTCCCCGTTCCTGTTTTCCCATAAACAAACAAATTACTAGGTCTCTCGCCCCTTAACGTAGAAGCTAAAATAGCGGCAATCGATTTGATTTGGTTATCCCTATGTGGAATAGATTCTGGAGTATAGCGAACTTGTAAAACACCTTTATTCCTAAATAAACTATTATTTAAAGCAGATTCAAAAATTTTACCCAATTCAACACCCATTTTATTACCTAAAATTAAAACTATTTAAATCTTTATATACCAGAAATATATTCGTAATACCTCTATTTCCTATCCAATAAACCAAAAACTTTAACAAAACAATTATATTTTTATAAATATATTTTAACACACACCATTATTTCATCTCCAAAAAAATAAATAAAAATATGTGTTATAATATATAATAAAATAAAATATATATTATATTATATTATATATTTATAAATACAAATTCTAAAATTAAAACCTAAATTTTTTAAAAAAATTTAAAAACTTTTCCACAAGAAACTAAAGGGTATGTTAAATAAATTCTTTATTATTTATAATAAATAAAAATCAAAAGAAAAGTTTATAAACAATTTATATTTAAATAAAATATGGATAAAAAACCATTTAAATCACTTTTATATAAACAAGTTGTCACAAAAGAAGGTAAAAAATTAGGTATAGTAAAAGACATAACATTCGAAGCAAGAACAGGAGAATTAATATATATTATTTTACGAGATTTAACAACATATACCATGAATTTATCACTTGAAAGAACAAAAGAAAAAGAGGCATTAATTCCATATAATTCCGTTATAGCAGTAGGAGATTTTATTGTAGTATCAGAAGAAGATCTTTTATAATAAAATTTATAAACTACCTTTATTAAAAATTAAAATGACAGAAATAAAACTTATTAATTCAAGAATAACAAAAATAAATGCAGAAAGAAACTCAGAATTCGACGGAAAAATAGAAGTAAAAACAAGTATTAAAGTAAAAAAAATAGAAAAAATTAAAGAATCAAAACAAGCTATAAAAATAGAATATATATTTAATATAGATTATTTAAATTTAGGGAAGATATCAATTGAAGGGATTATTTTTTTAGCATTAAATAATAAAACAATAAAAAACATTATTAAATCACAGGAAGAAAAAAATTTTAACACACAAGAAAATATTATGATAACTAATTTAATAATACAAAAAGCTTCAATAAGAGCATTTGAGATTGAAGAAGAGCTCGGATTACCAATACATATAAAATTTCCAATGGTCAATTTTTAAGGGAAAACAAACAATTAATAAAAGAATTTTTCTTATAATTATATGCCCACATCGCATAATGGTATTGCACGCGGCTCGAACCCGCGACCCCTTGGGTATCCCCGTTCGATTCGGGGTGTGGGCGTAAATAAAAATAAAATTTAATAATAAAGATTTAAAAATGCCAAGAATATCTCAGCAAAAAATAGAAAAAATATCAGAACAAATATTATCATACCTTTTTTTAATATTTCCTAAACAAATTTTTACATCAGAAATAGCAAAAGAAATGGCCAGGGACGAAGAGTTTATAAAAAAAATATTAAAAAATCTTGAAAAAAAAGAATTAATTATAAAAATAACAAAAAACCCGAAAGGAATACAATATTCCCACAGAGAAAGGTGGCGCATATCAAATAAAACACACAAAATTTATAAACAACACCAATAATAAAATAAAACATATTTTACATAACAATTAAAAATAAAAACAAATATATTATAAATTTAACATGGATCCACTGAAAGAAGCATTTCTTAAAATAAAAGAAGATATAAAAATTTTAAAAAATGAAATTTCACAGTTAAAAATTCAAATAATACAAATACAAACAAATCCAACACATGATCCAGTAAAAGGAATCCAACAAACAAACAACCAGACACAAATACAGACAAACCCAACACACAATTTGGCAGTACGGGGCCCATATAATCAAAATATAAATAATTCCATAGGAAATAATGGGGTTTCAACAAACCAACCAATAAACCAACAAACCAACCAACCAACATGGCAAATAAGCCAAAATACACATATTTCAGAGTTTAGAAAAGCAAAAAACATAATAGAATCACTTGACGACATAAAAACAGAAATAAGACTTAAATTTAAACGCCTAACTCCTCAAGAAATGCTGGTCTTTAGTATATTATATAACATTGAGGAACAAGAAAATACAGAAATTACCTACCATATCCTAGCAAATCAAGTTAATCTCAGTGAATCATCTATACGTGATTACATTAATAAACTTATAAAAAAGGGTATTCCAATTGAAAAAGTAAAACAAAATAATAAGATAGTGCTCCTAAAAATTTCTCAAGATCTTAGAAAAATAGCCACTTTAGCCACAATTCAAAACCTTAGGGATTTATAATATACCAACTTTTGGCAATCAAATAATTATTCGTTTAAACGATTATTTATATTTCCCACTTTCCCAATAAATCATAACCCCAAATCTATCATATTTAGGCGAGTTATTCATCTCCAATAATTACCTTCACTTTCTATGGTTGTCCTCAAAAAAACCCCTTTTTTGAATAAAAATATATTTTTAATTCTCACTTTTCGATTTTTTCTTATTTATTTTAACTTTTATACCCTTCATTATTATAGATTTGATGTCATTTGGAATATATACACGCTTTTTTCCATTTATTTCGCAAATCTCCATTATAAGTCCATTGTTTTTTTGTCTTATTATATTAATTTGACCCCTTATGGTACTTTTATCTTTCCCAAGTAATGTAGCTAAGTCTTCATAGCTTAATTTCATTTCCGAATTTAATAAAGCCCAAATAAGAGCTCTTTCCATTACTGTAAAATTATTTAAAATACATGTTTGGACAGGAGTTTGAATGGATGTTTGAATTGGTTTTGCTATTGTTTGTTTTATCCCATCTGTTTGAGATTGTTTATATAACCCCACAGGTAATTGCGGACAAAAAAAAGAAATACAATCTTTTATCTCTATTAAATCATTTTGAATATCTAAAAGTTGATTTTTTATTCCACTAATCTCATTCACATGAAGTCTATGTTTATCGTCGAGATGACAAATCCATTTACCTACTTTATTAAAATCCTTTTTAACATAATTAAAAGAATCTTGGACCTCAAGTTTTAACTTATCAATCCTTTTTTTATGTTCAAACAAACCAAACATCTTATAATAATTTAAATAAGTTTCTTTATAAATCTTTCGTGTTGTTCAAACAACAAACAACAATTATTTTTAATAAAAAATCATTTTTAATAACAAGAATACAAACCCGTTTAGTTTCCAAACACCAACTTTTATATTCGACAAAAACCAAGTATATCTAAAAATACCATATATAATACAAATAATATTTTATAACAAAATATAAAGTATCACAAATACCAATAATACACAATACTGTTTAAACACGTTTAAAAATCCAAATATTTATTGCCAAAACAATTATAAACCTCAAAAACTACACAAAAAATATGCAATTCAAAAAAAAGTTGATATACTCAGGAATCGTTTCCATAGTAATATTAATAATATCAATGTCTATACCAATTGTTCCATGTAGAATTGCACCAAGAGTACCCAGCCCAATTTACAAATGGATATTATGTTCACTAAATTCAAATATAACTAACAATGCAAATCTAATTAAAGAATATTTTGGTTACACGACATCACTTATCGGCGCAAAAACAATAATACTTTTCATATCATTTATTGTGACAATGTGGTTTTTCCACTTAATCACAAGAAAAAGAAAAAAATTTTAAAGGAGGTAAAAATGAAAGAAGGTAATTTAATTGGAGTATTAACATGGATAGTTGGAATTCTCGTGTCTCTAACGGTTGGCTCAATGATGGCATATGGCTTATTGTTTATTGGCGCAGCGGCTACAAGCCCGATAATCCCATTAATCATAACACAAATAGCCGGATGGGTAGTTGTGATCGGCGCAATTTTGAGTTTAATTCTAGCAATTTTCAACAATTAAACTCAATCGATTTTATTTTTATTTTTTATACTTTGCACTAACTAAACCTTAGTGCACAATAAACAGGCAAAGACAAAATTTAATAAGCCACAATCCACAAAAACTCCGAATCCACAAAAACACAAAAACACAAAAACACAAAAACACAAAAACACAAAAACACAAAAACACAAAAACACACCCTTAAAGAATTAATAATTTTCTCAATAAAAAATAGAACAGTATCAATTTATGAACACCCAGTTATTTTTTACAAAAAACAAAACTCATACAAAAATATTATTTACAACCACAAGTTCGCATAATATACATTATACGACGTTCTTATATTTAAAAACGAACGAAAATAGACTGTTTGCATAAAGTTTTTAATGTACGAACGCTATTTTTTATTATGATAAGAAAATGTATCAACTGTAATCAAGAAAAAGAACACCACGCAAAAAATCTTTGTTACGCTTGTTATAAAAAAATCAAATGGCAACCAAAGCTTGCTATATGCAAACGATGCAAACGAAAAATTAATATTCACGCAAAAAATCTTTGTGCCGGTTGCTATAATTATGTTTTCCATCTTGATAAAAACAAGGCATATACTCAACGCAAAAAAAATAACGTCGATCTCAAAACCTTTAGAAAAGTCATAAAACAATGCGCAATTTGCGGTTTTGATAAAATTATTGATATTCACCGCATAGACTTTAATAATAAAAACAATTCTCTAAAAAATCTCATTGGTCTTTGCCCCACGCACCATAGAATGATTCATAATCTTAATTTTCGTAATGAAATCTTCCAGATTCTTAAGCAAAAGGGATTTAGCGTTCCAATTGATGAAAAATCTTTTTTCTACACCCCTTATGGTACACAAAATTAAATAATCCTACAATGAATATAAGCCATTCTAATAGATTTTTAATAAAATATGATATAAAATATCCAAAATTAAATTATCATTAAAATAACAAAAACTTATTAAAATTTAAACTAAAAAGTGAGAGTTAATAGTCACTATTTTTTAAAAAAGTATGAATAAAAATTTAACCAAGAATATACTCAAATAATATTTACAGAAAAAGATATTAGCAATGATAAATTATAAAAAATTTTAAATAAACAGATCAATAAATAGATATTCGGTTAAACGAAAATTAGTTAGTAATCTTTACTAAAATAACCTCTATAAAGGCAGGGCTGCTACAATTTTTATTGAAAAAACCTCAGGGGAGATTACTTAACTCTTACATGATTCTGAAAATATAAGTTTTCATTAAGGTGAAAAATTATAAAAAATACAAATAAATTAGGTAGAAAAACCAAAAGATTTCTGAAATCCATCGATTGTTAAGATCTTTTTATCATTTTAAACCAAATAAGGATGAGACTTCGGGTATATTTTTACCAGATATTGAAAAAAAGTTACCAAATGTCTTTTAGAAGATGAGGAGATATTCTGAAAATATTAAATCAAAAAGACGCCGTGCCCTAAAGAGTATAGGGGATATCATAATAATTATCATAATAAATAAGTTTTTTCAATTTATTCAAAAGAAATACTGCATTTCTTTCCATAACAAATACAGGAATACCTAAAATGTTTTTTATTAATCCAGACACATAATACCCTATACAAAAGTTTATCCTACCCCCCCCCACGGATATATGTCCTATACTAAATAAATCTGCGTAGGCGTCTTTTATTTGAACTCGCGTGTCGTCTGAAATAGTTATATCTCATTCTGAAAAGTTCGAGATTGTTATCAGAAAATTTGAGTTCTTTCTGAATTGTCTGAAGTGATCTTTCTATTTTCCCGCAAGTTGTCGGACTGTGGACAGAACTTCAAATATACTGAATTCCTCGACAACGACACCATCTGTAAAATTCCGAATGTTTACTTTTTGGCCCGTAAGCAGAACCATTGTTAGAAAATATTTGTTCGGGTTTCCCGTACTTCTCAATGTAATCATCGAGAAGTTTCGTTACGACAGAAGTTGTAACATTATTCACTGCGAAAAGCCCAACACCAAAACGGGAATGGTCGTTAATAATTGAAAGAAGCCATTTGTTCTTCACTTTCTGGTCGTTATGGTCGATTTGTCAAAGCGAATTCGAATATTCTCGTTCAAACTGAATATATTTTACGCGAACTTTTTTCCGTCTTGATGGATTTGTCAAATTTTAAAATCCCGAAATTTTGTTTATTGAAGTTTACCCAATTCCGATTTCATCGGAGATTCCGTTTTTCCCCCAGTTGGTTTTGTCTCTTATTGAAATAATTTTTTGTTTTATATCGTCAGTAGTTTTGTAATGAATTGTTTTTGGTTTTCTTGATTTATTAAGTAAATTCCACTCTGTTCCCATCAGTTTTTGATTCCATCTAATCAAAGTCCTCTTTGTTGCTTCAAAATTAAATTGGGTTTTCAAAATTTTTCGACATTGTAAATAAGAATGACCTTTATTTTTCAGTTTGAAAAATTCTTTTCTGATTTCAAGTTTTTCCATCAGAAAAACTAAAAATCACTACGGAACTAATTTTCAGTTGCTAGCGACATATGTCTCTGGGGCACAACGCAAAAGGTTATCCCAAAAAATATAAACACCCCAAGAATATAAAAGAATGGATACAAATGAATTTTTAAAAAAATTAGAAATAGAATTAAAAATATCAAAAAACTCAGAATACACAATAAAAAATTACATAAAATCAAATCAAAATTTAATAAATTTTTCAAAAAAACAACCAAGTCATATAACAACCGAAGACGTGAAATTTTTTATCACGGAAAATCTAATTAATAAATCTGCAACATCGATAACCCTTTTTCTTTCTGCAATTAGATATGCATACTCTTTAGTTTTGCACAATAACATAACAGAAACCATTAAGCGCCCAAAAAAAGAAAATAAACTTCCCACAACTCTTTCAAAAAGAGAAATAAAAAAACTTATTAATGAAATTAAAACTGAAAAATCAAAACTTATGATAAATCTGATGTACGCTTGCGGGTTTCGAGTTTCAGAATTAATAAATTTAAAAATTTCAGATTTAAATTTCCTAGAAAAAATAGGTTATATAAGGCAAGCCAAAGGGAATAAAGACAGAATTTTTAATATCCCAGATTCTCTATCTGAAGATTTACAACATCAAACCGAAAAACAAAAAAACAAAGAATATTTATTTACGGGACAAAACGGAAAACTTTCGATAAGGAATATACAAAAAATAGTATCATCAGCGGCAAAACGCGCTCATTTAAGAGGCGTCCACTGTCATACATTAAGACACAGCTTTGCAACACATCTTCTTGAGAATGGCATTGATATCAGAAAAATACAAAAACTTCTTGGACATTCAAGCCTTTCAACAACACAAATTTACACTCATGTCTCGATAGAAGAACTTAAAAAAATAAAATCACCGATAGAAACATTAGATAACTAATTACCTTTTAACTTTCCTTTAATGGTATTTTTTAATAATCATCCCTTTGCACCACTCATTCCCCCCCCCAAAAAAAACTTCAAAACAATAAACACAAAAATCATTACTACTAATTTTATTGAAAAATATTTACTAATCCATACCCTTTAAATTTTTTAAACATCCAGTATCTTCAAAATAAAATGCAAATCAACCATGGACCCATTTATTGATATAAGAAACAATCTTAAACTTTTAGCAAGAAATCCAAGTAGTTTAGTGCTTGGATGAATTGCGTTGTTGTACAATTATTTGTTCTAGATATTTTTATAATCCAATGGGCGATAGTCTCGCCCATTGAACTAAATAAACTTAGCGGAGGCTGTGGCTCTGTCCAGAGTTCCAAAATCAAAACCGAAAATTAGTTGAATGAGAGTGTACTGAAAAAGAGAATGGTTCAAAGCATACTCATTAATCAGTACGATAATCCGATGCAAGTGGAATTTATTAAACTTTTCCATTCGTCCGGCTTGCCTTTACATTTTAATAAAACCGGTTACAAAGATTTTACAAACTATCAAAGAATTTCTTTTATCATACTTTTCCGACGGAACGGAAAATCACTGAGAAATTTTGTCGTCGAGATGAGCGAATCAAAATGGATTTCGTGGTTAGGTTTTGTCAGAATACCGTCGAAGAGTACGCTTCACAACTGGATAAAACTTTTTGAAATGAAAACAATAAAGCAACTTTTCAATTTTTTAAAACCAAAATTTCCGACGCTGACTGCGATTGACGGAACAGGCTTTGATTCGTTTCATCGAAGTAGACATTATGAAAAAAGAGTTGGATTTACAAAAATGCCTTACGCGAAAGCAGATTTATTTGTCGACACAGCGACGAAGAAAATTATTGATTTCAGTTTGGTGAATAAACATCAGCACGATATCGTCGCTGCCAAACAATTTTGTCGCAGGAATGATTTACAAGATGTTACAATTTTATGCGACGGAGCTTACGATTGTGAGGAATTACATAGATTTGTCTACGACAAAGGTGGAAAACTTTTCGCGCCAGTCAGAAAAATAAATAAGCGAAGTTTGAGAAAATTTCCGAAAGGCTGGTTTAGAAAAAGATGCCTTGAACTCCCTGACTTCTTTGGAAAACGAAATATTATCGAGGCTGTCAACGCAAGTTTGAAAAAAAGATTTCTAAATTGTCTTCGGAGAAAAACAGATTTGATGAAAGAAAAGGAATTCGCGTGGACAATGATAGTTTACAATCTGACGAAAACAATTGAAAATTCCAAGACTGGACAAAAACAACTGAAATATTTTTTTATTTTAATTCTGATTTTTTATTAACATTGGACAGAGCCGGAGGCTGTGAGAAGGTACAAAAGTTATCGAAGTTCCATAGGGAACAACTACAAGCATATTCAAATCACGACCAAATATCACTACAAAGTAATGAAACAAGATAAAATAAAAACCTTTTGTGGGGTGGCGGTTGAGGAAACTTGTACAAGACATAAAATTGAAGTTGTGATTTTAAATGTGCAAAGTAAACATGTGCACATGATTGTCGATTGTCCTCGGACTTTTTCCGACGCCAAATTGCTTCAGATTATCAAGGGTTCATCGGCATTTTTGATTTTTAGGTTGTGCCCTAATTTGAGGAAGAGATATTCTCGAGGACATTTTCAGAATGCAGGATATTTTTATTGTTCAATCGGGGCAAACTTTGATGCGGTGTTTGAGTATGTAGAGATCAGGATTTACATTATTGATTTTAAATCGAAAGGACGCCGCGCCCCCTAGAGCGTAGAGGAGGTTACAATATTTTATAAATTCCCTCTATGTTTAATTATATGACCTGTAAAAAATGTGGTTATATCGATCAAAAAGAAAAAATAATTTTCGGAAATCCGTTATGTAAAATCTGTGCAATATTCGCACCAGAAAAAATTCAAGATTTTCAAAATTATATCGCTGAAAAAATTGATTGGAAAAAACTTGATACATTCAGGAAATTTAATCAATCTCCTGGACAGAAACAAAAACAAGGGATGCAAAAAATGGCAAACAGCGGAAGGTTGGTTTCAAGGTCACCACTTGGTTATGACGTTGCTAACGGAAATCTAATCCCAAATGAAGACACCGTCCGCGTTCACTCATTATTCAAAACATTCCTCGCCAAAAAATACTCTCTCAATTCCCTTGCAAAAAATTTCTCACTCTCAGTCAACGGCCTCAAAAAAATCCTAACAAACCGAACCTACCTCGGCGAAATCAAATTTGACGGCAAAATCCACAAAGGAAACCACCAGCCAATAATTAACCCAGAAATTTTCTACGCCGTCCAACGAAAACTCAAAACTTATCTCAAGCCAAGAAAACAAAATCATTATAAACCATAAAACATTTAGTTAATTATGAAAAACAAAAATAAAAACTCCAAATCAAAAAATGGATTTATATGGGCAGGAATTATTTTGGGTCTAGGAGTAGGGTTTTATTTCGGAACAGACCAGGCGATAATCGTAGGATTATTTATAGGATTAGGGTTAGGAATTCTCGCGAAATTAATTTCTGAAAAATAAAAGTTATGTTACAAAAAATAATTTATTTTCTTACCTAAAACTAGTCT
>Ga0268281_1001751_pt1 | contig 11958 bp, 10 predicted proteins | sample saktaG_10_FD_190134 | JGI IMG/M metagenome (GOLD analysis project Ga0268281, IMG submission 190134) | Saline water microbial communities from Sakinaw Lake, British Columbia, Canada - sak_2011_5_24_50m | ecosystem: Environmental > Aquatic > Non-marine Saline and Alkaline > Saline ... | reverse complement strand
TAGAAATTATTTTTAATTTTTTTAAGAAAAAACAGTGTTTTCAAGCATTTTTAGTAAATTTAATCTAAATTATCATTCATGAGATAGTTTTCTTATATATAAAATAGAAATATGTTGAATAATTATAGAAGAAATTGCTATATATTGCAAGTGTTTTAACTCATTGAGGGTAATTTAGTTGTAATAAAAGTCCCAAAATCTTTAGTTATGTTCGGTTTTTATGTGTTATAATAAAACATAAGTAATTACACTACTACACGTTAAATGCTACCCGATCTACGCTATACTAAATGCGCAATACGCAATACGATACACGATATACGAAATACGAGAATAAAAAAGGAGGTTTTTAAAGATGTTAAGAAGTGTATTGTTTCATAAGAGAGGAAAAATATTTGCCTGCATTTTTGTTGCTTTAATAGTTTTTCTTTGGTTGATTATTTCCGGAATTAATTTTGCTCAAAGCCCCAGTCCGGAGGAAATCGAAAAGATGAAGAGTATTCAAATTATCAACCCTCATCCTGCTTTTTCTCTCAGATTATGGTTAGATAATGTACGGGGGGCAACCTATGCGCCCGGGGAGAGGATTAAAATTTCCTTCCAGGCTTCTCAAGATTCCTTTGTAACGCTTTATAACTATGATACTGAAGGTAGGGTGAAAATTATCTTCCCCAACCAATATTCACCACATAATTTCGTAAGAGCAGGAGAAGTTAATTCTGTTGAAGGTCTAATTGACCCAAATACCAGAGGGGGGATTGAATATATTCAGGGATTTGCTACCACTAGTCCAAGGCTTATTGGTGATAAGGAAAAAAATCTAATTTCTAAAGAGTTTATGCCAGAAGTAAATAAAGATTTTAAAAACTTTACCATCACCATAAAGGGCATAATAGTATCCCTACCTCCCGTTGCCTGGGTTTCGAGTAATCTATTAAGTTATACGGTAAGGCCAATCACTCCGCCTCCGCCTCCTGCTAATTATGGCAGGATTATAGTCACTTCTCAACCTCAAGGGGCAAAGGTATATCTGGACAATGTTCAACGGGGAATGACCCCCTTAAATTTGGATAGGGTTGCTACAGGCCAACATCAGATTAAATTGGTAATGGCAGGTTATCAGGATTGGAGTAATTATGTCTCAGTTTCACCTTCCCGGACTACGACAGTTTCTACTAATTTAATGCCTGTAAATACATATGGTTCAATCTCTATTTCCTGTAATCAGAGTAGTGCTGAGATATTTTTGGACGGAACCCATAGAGGCAGAACTTATTCAAGTAGGTCAGTAGTATTAGAAAATGTAGAAAAAGGATATCATGAGCTCCTTGTAACTAAAACAGGCTATAAGGATTGGAGTAAAAGGGTATATGTTTCGTCTTCTAAAACTACCAAAGTTGTCCTTAATTTAGTTAAGCAAGTACTTAATGGTTCAATCTCTGTTTACTGCAATCAGGGCAATGCTAAAATCTATTTAGATGGAACCTATAAAAAAAGAACCTCTGCTAATAAGGCGGTAGAAATAAATAATGTTGGAGAAGGTTACCACGAATTATCAATCACTAAAGATGGCTATCAGGATTGGATTAATACCATCATAGTTACAACCAACCAAACTTATATGGTCTCTGCTTATTTAGCTCCTGAAACTAGCTACGATGGTTCCATTGCTGTTTACTGTAATGTAAACGGAGCAAAAATATTTGTAAATGGAACTTATAAGGCAGCGGCTTCATCTTCGCAACCAAAAATCTTAGAGGAATTAAAAGAAAGAGAATACGAGATTACTCTAATAATGGATGGATATAGAACCTGGGTAGAAGATATTTGGGTATATTCCGGTGAGACTACATCTATCTACGTAGAAATGAAGAAAATAGATTAATAAAATAATTTTAATGAAAAATGTTCTGTAAGTTAGTGTTAAAAGCAGATTAGAAATTGTTCTAATCTGCTTTTAACTAAAGTTTATTTTTTATCCAAATTTAAGCAATTTCCTTATTAATTTTTTATTAATAACCGGTTATTTTTATTTTCTAAATAGATGTAGATTTATTAAAAGGAGGAAGCAATAGATATGAATGAAGAAATAGATGTAGTAATTATCGGAGGAGGGCCTGGTGGGTATGTATCGGCTATAAAAGCCGCCCATTTAGGACTGAAAGCCGTCCTTATAGAAAAGGATAAATTAGGAGGAGTCTGTTTGAATTGGGGCTGTATACCTACCAAAGCTTTGGTAAGTACTGCAGAACTATTAAACCATCTCCAAAGGGCTGGAGAATTCGGGATTCAAGTTAAAGATTATTCTATCGATTTTCCTGCCATAATGAAAAGGAAAGACCTGATAACCCAAAGATTATCCTCTGGAGTAGGACAGTTGATGAAAGCTAATCAGGTAAGGGTAGCAAGAGGGGAAGGACAGATAGTCGAACCGGGAAAAGTGGAAGTTACGAATACTGCCGGAGAAAAAGAGCTCATAAAGACCAAAAATATCATCATTGCTACCGGTTCAAAGGTGATGAGACTTCCTATCCCGGGCATAGATAGTGAAGGAGTTATAACCAGTGACGAAGCCCTATCCTTAAGTGAACTGCCCTCCAGAATGTTAATTATCGGAGGAGGAGTAGTGGGTATAGAATTCGCCGGTATCTTTAAGGCTTTGGGGGTGGAAGTTACTGTTGTTGAGATGCTCCCCAGGATCTTACTCCCCGTAGATGAAGAGATAGCCTTCAGGCTTACTCAACTCCTGAAAAGAAAAGGGATTGAAATTCTTACTGATTCCAAGGTAAAGGAGATAAAGAAGAACCATCAGAATTTAGAAGTTCTGATTTCCACCTCTGATGGAGAAAAAAAATTAGAGACCGAAAAAGTACTGCTAGCTGCCGGTAGAATACCTGAGTTGGGAAATATAGATGTTCAAAGACTGGGTATCGAGTTAGATGGGAAAGCGATTAAAGTAGATGAAAAGATGAGGACTAATATTCCCGGTATCTATGCAGTCGGGGATGTAGTAGGCAGGATAATGTTGGCCCATGTCGCTTCTCGAGAAGGGATAGTTGCGGTAGAAAATATCTCAGGTAAAGAGACTTTGATGGATTACAAAGTAGTCCCTAATTGTGTATTTTCTATGCCCGAGGTAGCCAGTGTAGGTCTAACTGAAGAGGAAGCCAGAAAAGAAAATAATAATATTAAAGTTTCCAAATTCCCCTTTATGGCCAATGGTAAAGCTCTGGGAATGGGAGAGACTGAAGGAATGGTAAAGATAATTGCTGATGCTGATACTTCTGAACTCTTAGGTTTTCACATTTTAGGAGTTCACGCCAGTGACCTGATTGCCGAGGGTACCCTGGCTCTGTCTATGGAAGCTACTGCTTTCGAGATTATAAATACTATCCACGCTCATCCTACCCTGGCAGAGGCCATTGCCGAAGCAGCTGAAGGGATAGTCGGCAAACCCATTCATCTGACCCGGGCATAATTGGTTATTGATTAAGTAAAACATAAATTCCAAAATTTCTCTGAATAAAAAAAGATAATATGAGAGGAAATTAAATATAACTCCATAAAAATTATCTTATTAAGGAGGTATAGTTGTGAGAAAATCTGTAGCTATTAAATTCTTATTGTGCCTGATACTAATTTCTTTTTTATCTGTTAATTATGCATCAGGTGAAACTATGGGAAGCGCAATTACCTGGGATAAGACCTTTGGCGGAAATGGTGAAGATATGGGGTTTTCTATTATCCAAACTGAAAATGGAGGATATGCAGTATCCGGATGTACAATATTGGATAGAGAGGAAAGGAAGGATACTTGGAGAGCAAAACTTGGGTATGTAGAATTAACCGAAGAAAAAAGACAGGATTTTTGGATAATAAAAATTGATAAGAATGGAAACATAGAATGGGATGAAGTTTTTGGTGAGAATGGACCTGATATAGCGAACTCTATTATCCGAACCAAGGATGGAGGATATGCAGTTGCCGGGTTTATCTGGACAATATACGCTGAAAAACAGGATATCTGGATAATAAAACTTGATGAGAACGGAAATAAAGAATGGGACAAGACTTTTGATAAAGATAAAAATGATGTAGCATATTCTATCATTCAAACCAAGGATGGAGGTTATGCAATTGCCGCTAGTACCGGATTCAAGCTCTGGGGAGAAGCAAATTGCTGGGTAATAAAACTTGATGCCAAAGGGAATATGGAATGGGAAAATAGTTTTGGAGGGACAGGTTGGGATGAAATATTTTCTATTGTCCAGACTAAAGACGGGAGTTTTGTTACTACCGGATGTGTATGGTCAAAAGGCGCGGGGAGAGGAGATATCTATGTAGCAAAACTTAACAAAAATGGAGATCTGCTATGGGATAAGACTTTTGGAGGAAGTGAAAATGATGAGGCTTATTCTATTATTCAGACTGATGATGAAGGTTATGCTGTTACCGGGTTTACGGTATTAGAAGATACAGGAGATAGAGATATCTGGGTAATAAAATTAGATAAAGCTGGTAATAAAATTTGGGATAAAACCCTTGGTGGAGCGAGTGAAGATTGGGCAAATTCTATTGTTCAAACCGAAGATGAGGGTTATATGGTTGCCGGCTGGACAAAATCGATAGGTGCAGGTAAGACCGATGTTTGGATAGTAAAACTTAACAAAAATGGAGATCTGCTATGGGATAAGACTTTTGGAGGAAGTGAAAATGATGAGGCTCATTCTATTATTCAAACTGAAGATAGAGGTTATGCTGTCGCCGGTTGGACGAAATCAAAAAGAATAGGAAATTCAGATGTCTGGGTACTAAAGCTCGATGAAAATGGCAATTTATAATAAAAATCTATCCCCGTTTCCCCATTTAAAACCAAAAAAAGAAGAAATAGGAAAATTTGCCATTGATGAAATCTAGTACAGAAGAGAAGAGAAAAGATAAAAGAAAAATCTATCTGGATACTAACTTACAGATTATGTTTGGGATAACTCTTGCCTATATTATGGGAGTTGCCAGTATTACTCCTGCCTTTCCCAAAATAGTTAAGGAGCTGAATATATCAGTTAAAGATGTCGGGCTTTTAATTACTGCTTTTTCCTTCCCCGGTATTTTATTAGTTCCCTTTTTAGGAGTGGTTGCTGACCGATGGGGCAGGAAGAGGATAATTATTCCCTTTCTGATGTTATTTGGTATAGCTGGAGGACTATGTTTTTTCGTACGTGATTTTAAGTTATTGCTGATATTGCGTTTAATTCAAGGAATAGGAGCAGCTCCCCTGGGATCTTTAACTGTTACCATTATCGGAGATCTTTATTCTAAAAAAGAACTTGTCACCGCGATGGGCTATAATTCCAGTATTCGAAGTATAGGGTCAGCAGGTTATCCGGCTATTGGCGGAGCTCTGGCAATGATGGGTTGGTATTACCCCTTCATCCTACCTGTAATAGCTATTCCCATAGGATTTTTTGTATTATTCAATCTAAAAGTTCCGGAACCTGAAAATAAACTTCATATTAGGGAACATCTAAATATCGTCTGGAAAAAATTAAGAAATCGCCGGATTGTTGGACTGTTAGTTATTGGTATTATTATCTTTATTATGCTTTTTGGCTCATATATGACTTGTTTTCCGCTTTTACTGGGAAATTCATTTGATGCATCCCCCCTTATTATCGGTTTGATTATGGCCAGCGTATCTCTTATCGCTGCCCTTATTTCTTCCCAATTAGGTAAAATTAATAAGCTCTTTTCGAGAAAAGCTATTCTAAAAATGTCTTTTATTTCCTATACCTTGGCTTTATTAATTATTCCTCTTATCTCTCAACTCTGGTTATTTTTCATTCCTGTAATTATCTTCGGGATTGCTCATGGTATGAGTATTCCTGTTATTCAGGCTCTTTTTGCCGAGGCAGCCCCCCTGAAATACCGGGCTACCTTTATGTCAGTAAGTGGAATGACTTTTCGGGTGGGCCAGACTCTGGGTCCATTTTTGATAGGATTAGTTATGGGTGTTTGGGGAATAGGTGGAGCGTTTTATGCAGGTGCACTATTGTCAATAGTTATGTTTATAATAATATTTAGGTTATAATATAAAATAGAACTGACTCCATTTTAAAATAAGGAGGAAACTATGCGATTAACCGTGAAAGATGTAGATAAATGTATCGGCTGTCAGAGTTGAACTTTTTCAAAGGACGAGCCTTTGAAAAAGTCTTCAAAAAGAATTTTTTAAGTGAGATAAAATAATATGCCTAAAAAATGAGAGATGCTTCCACCTAAAACAAAAAGGTGCCAGATGGGGTGGTGATAAGGTAATTTTTTCCATAAATAAAATACTATGCCTAAAAGATAACAAGCTCCTCCGATAAAAAGCCAGATAATCATCCCCCGGGGGACCATCTGTATCATTGGTTTGAAGGCAATGACAATAAGTAATCCCATAGCAACATAAGATAAGACCAATAGAGCTTTAAGTTTGTCAAGAAGAAGTATGGTTACAGTGATACCTCCTAAAGCTATGCCCCAAACGATACCGAAGAGAGTCCAACCCCAGGCTCCCCGCATAAAGGTAAGAGTGATAGGGGTGTAGCTCCCTGCAATAAGCAGATAGATCGCTGAATGGTCTATAATTCTAAAAACATTTTTTATCTTTGGATTTACAAAACTATGGTAAAGAGTGGAAGAAAAATAAAGCAAGATCAGTGTAGCTCCATAGATACTGAAACTCACTATTCGCCAGGCATCACCGCGCCTGCTGGCAAGAACTACTAAAATTGCCAGGGCGGCAATACTTAAACCTGCTCCGATACCGTGAGTAATGCTATTGGCGATTTCTTCACCCAAGGTCTGAGTTTTTAAAGAATAACTTTCTTTTCTTAGATTATTTATTGGTTTATTTTTCATTTCTATAAACATCCACAAACATAAGATTAATGATTTTTTAAGATTACTTAAAAGTCGTAATATATTCTATCATGTGTATATTTATAATGCAAAGACTAGAGAAGAGAAAAGAAAGTATAAAGTGCCCCACTAAAGTTTAAACTAACAAAATAGACCAGTGTAATTGTGAATAGCTCAATAATTCAGTAGTTTTTAAATTTTTTTTCAATTTTTCCTTGACAAGAATAAAAACTATGTTATAATTTATACAATAATGAATGATAATTCAATATAGGAATATTGGAGAGTGCGATTTGATGCAGGTTCTAAAAGAGAATGTGAAAGAAAAAATTTATCAAGCAGCTATTGAAGAATTTTATAAAAAAGGATTTTTAAAGGCAAAGATGCAGGATATCGCTAAGAAAGCAGGGATTTCGGTTGGACTGACTTATAGTTATTATAATAATAAAGAAGATTTGTTTGCTGCTATTGTGGAACCTATATATAAAGAAATCATTCAACCAATGGAGAACGAAGAAGAAAGAGACTCGGAAATAGGTGACCCGGCTAATCTTTTTGAACAGGAATCAGCATTTATCTTGCAATTACTAAGGCAGAAGCGGGAGATTTTTTTAATTTTAATTGACCGCAGTAAGGGGACAAGGTTTGAAAAAGCAAAGGATCAGATTATTAATGTTACTAAAGAGCATATTAAGCGGCAGTTAAGCCCTAAAGTTAATAGTCGGAGTTTTAAAATTGATGAAGCATTTTATCATATTTTAGCTAATAATTTTATCGAGGGATTGTTGGAGATTGTCAGACATTATCAAGGAAATAAATGGGCGGAAAATATGTTGAAACTGTTAACGCATCAATTTTTTTATGGAGTGAGTGGATTTCATCGTTAATTTTTTTTCATTATAAATGAATAATAATTCAATTTTAAAAATAAGAGGAGAGAAAAATAAAAATGAAAGAAATGGAAAAACAAAAGTTAGGAAGTGAACCAATATCAAAGTTGCTTTTAAAAATGTCGGTTCCGATGATATTGGCTATGGTGATAAACGGAATGTATTATCTGGCAGATGCTATATTTGTCGGTTGGGGAGTGGGCTCAGAAGCATTAGGGGGATTAGCAGTTATCTTTCCTTTACAAATGTTAGCAATTGCCATAGGAATGGCTATCGGTACGGGAACAGCTTCTATTGAATCAATAGAATTGGGGAATCAAAGAAAAGATAAAGCAGCGAAAACTATCAATACATCGGTAATTTTTTCTTTGATTTTGGGTATTTTATTGCCGTTAATATTGATAATATTTAAGAAAAAAATAATCTATTTTTTCGGAGCTACTGAAAATATTTATCCTCATGCAGAGGGTTATTATACCTATATCGTGTATGGATTTGTGTTTATCTTTTTGAGTTTTTTAGAGGTCAATATTATAAAGGCAGAAGGAAACGCTAAATTAGCCGCCTCAGGTATGTTTTTAGGGGCTTTCTTAAATGTAATCCTTGACGCGATTTTTATCTTTGTTTTCCATATGGGAACAGCTGGGGCGGCACTAGCCACCGTCATTGCCCGTATCATTACTACTTTATATTTGATGCGCTATTATCTTTCCGGTAGAAGTATAATCAATCTTAAAAAATACCCCTGGACCTTTGAGGGAAAAATAATGAAACGGATTCTGGCTTTGGGCACAGGGGTATTTTTTAATCAAATTGGCTTTTTCCTTTTAGCTATCGCTATGAATATTTCCCTGAGGTATTATGGGACCGGATTAGATATTTCTGTCTATGGGGTTTTCAGTCGAATTTATGTTTTTGTTACCATGCCATTTTTAGGATTAGCCCAGGGAATTCAACCTATTATTGGCTATAATTTTGGGGCGGAAAAATTCCAGCGGATTTTGGAAACCTTGAAAAAAGCGATAATATTTTCTATATTAATGGGAGTTGTTTTATTTGTTTTTATGGTCTTTTTTCCGGAAGGTGTGCTTGGACTATTTACCAAAGAATCATTAATTATTCAAAAAGGAATCATTCCTTTACAAATATCGATGCTAATAACTCCGCTAATTGGTATTCAGATTCTAACATATTTTTTCTTTCTGGCCATCAATCAGCCATTTAAAGCCCTGTTTGTTTCTGTGTCCAGACAAACCATATTTACTTTACTATTAGTGATTATTTTGCCTTTGTTTATGGGTAAGCTGGGTATTTGGGTAGCATATCCGGTTGCTGATATTCTTTCAGTAGGTATAGCGTGTTTGCTGCTTAATAAGGAAACCAAACAAATGAAACAGTATCAAATGAAGCAACAACTTGCTTTTGCCTCAGGGCTAGAAAATTGGAACATCCCCACCACCTTCTCTGGGGGGGGGGCGTGTACATAATAAAAAATAGTAAGAGAAAATAATTATGAAAAAAAATATTATAAATTTTTGGACTAACATACTCATTTTTGTTAATTTTTTCGGCGTGATCTTTACCGTGGTTTTACTTTTTCGTTTCCCCTACGAAGTGAGCGAAAGGACTATTTTAGGTATTACGCGATACGATTGGGGAGACATACACTGGATGCTATCTTTAATATTTATTATTCTAATTTTTGCTCATCTTATTCTCCACTGGAACTGGGTGAAAGTGAGCTTTAATAAGTATCTAAGGATGAAACCAAAAACGCTCATTATCATCGTAATAGTACTTACAATCTTCATTGGTATTTTAGTACCGGCTTATCTCACAAAGGATTTTCCTGATAGAAAAGACTTTAGGGATAGCTATCCGAAGGCAAGTCTTGTTGAGATTGAGAAAAAGGATTAAGGAAGTGACGAGATTTGAGGAAAATGAAAAAGCACTTTATAGAGAGAGGAAGTAATTGATATGCTAAAAAAGCGATTGAAAATCAAGGACTCTCAGGTAAAAAAAAATCTAAATTGGCACATCTTACGCTTACTGCGATTAAGCAATAAAACAAAGCAAGAACTTAAAAACAAACTTAGCGATATGTATATAGGTTACTGGCAGGTAAATAATGAGCTCATAGATATTAATTTGGACCGAATAGTAAACGAAGATTTAATAAAATATTCAGATAAATATGAGATAACTGAAAAAGGTTTAGACGCTTTAGGTAAAAAGGAAAAAGATATCAAAAGATACTATACAAAACGTTTTTCTAAAGAGTCTTGTGCCGTATATTCCTTGTGTGGAAATGTAGGGCTGTCAGCTCTGGAATTTATTATCGGTTTCCTTTCAGGAAGCATTGGTCTTATTGCGGATGCAATTCATACTGCTGTTGATATAATTGCCTCAGCAATTACCTGGATTGGGATAAAGATTAATAGAGAAGCACAAGCTGCTCTTATCGGTGGGATAATCCTCTGCGGTATCGGTGTTTTTATAGCTTTTGCATCGATAACTAAGATCTCTCAACCTGTAGAGATTCATTTTCAAACTATTGCTTTAGTTACCATAGTAATTAATATTGCGGTCAATGCTTTTTTCTCATTCTATAAGTTTTATGTCGGTGGGCGGACAAGAAGTATATCGCTGGTAGCTGATGCCTATCACACCAAAACAGATATCTGGTCATCAGTCGCTGTTTTGGTCGGACTTTTGGGAGCAACTATGGGATTCTTGGTGCTTGATGCCATCGCTGGAGCAGTCGTCTCTTTTTTTATAATCTTAGGTGGCTATGAACTTATCAAGGAATCGCATGGGGTGATGCAAGGCAAAGATCCTAAACTAGAAAAGTTCTCGAAATTTCTTGAAAGCCATCTTAAAGCTTTACCAGAACGGGGAGCATTTGTAAGTCTCTGGTTCTTTAATCTGCAAGAAATGACCAAACAGGAAAATCTTGAGCGGGTTAAGAAAGGTTTTGGAGGGAGATATCCCATAGGATTGAAGGATGAGGATTATGAAAGTATTTATGCCCACCTGGATAAAAACTGCCTGATAGAATCATCTCAAGATTGCTTTAGAATAACTGAGAAAGGAAGAGAGGAATTAAAAATTCTTGCCCCGATTATTACCAATATTGGGGCTCAACGTAGATTTATGGACTCAAAAAAAATTAATTGGTTTGCTGAGGGGCTGTAGAGTAGTGGTTGTTGGCGATGATGAAAAGGGTAGAGAAATAGTTAAGATAAATGTTATGAAAAAAATTGCGTTGAAAATAATTGCAAATATTAGAAGTAATAGAAAAGTAGGCAAATAAAGGGAGATAGAGAAAATGAAAAATAAAATTGAAGAAAGATATCATCATTCAAATTTTGCTTTTGCGATAATATCTTTAATGCATGATAATCCACTTATCCCGATTTTTAGAAATCCATATCGGCTTTTAAAAGTAGCCGGACTAAAATCAGGTCAAAAGGTGTTAGAGGTGGGATGTGGTCCAGGATTCTTTACCATCCCTGCAGCAAAAATAGTGGGAGAAGAGGGTTACATCTATGCGGTAGATACACATCCGATGGCAATAAAAAAAGTTCAAGAAAAGGTAGATAGAGAGGGAATTAGAAATGTGAATCCTATTCTTGTAAATGCATCTGATACCGAATTACCAGATCAAAGTATTGACCTTGCTTTTATTTTTGGTCTTCGTTATATCGCCGGTGGACTGGAAAATTTGATATCTGAAATGTGCCGAATCTTAAAACCCGAAGGTGTGCTTTCATTTGAAAAGACCAGGGGATCAGAGAAAAAATTGATTGATGATGTTGAGAGAGAAGGATTTATTTATTCCGGGAGAAAGGCCAGGATTTTCTTATTTGCAAAAAAATAATATAAACAATTTATTTAAATAAGTGGTAGTACCTTATAATCTTAATTCAAATTTTTAATTTTCTTTTAAAATGTTGAAGTTTAAATGCAGTTCGAAAAGTTCTAACTATTGATCTTTCTTGGGAGCTATAAAATCTTACCCAGGAAGACGATAATTTTGTTAGTGTAAACTTTATTGGGGTGGTTAGAAGAAAAAATATTATATATTAATAATACTTTCTTTTGTGAACAATAAGACAAGTAACAAGAGAAGGATTGCAAAAAAATAATAAAAAGGTGTAGACTT
>Ga0268281_1001748_pt1 | contig 11962 bp, 9 predicted proteins | sample saktaG_10_FD_190134 | JGI IMG/M metagenome (GOLD analysis project Ga0268281, IMG submission 190134) | Saline water microbial communities from Sakinaw Lake, British Columbia, Canada - sak_2011_5_24_50m | ecosystem: Environmental > Aquatic > Non-marine Saline and Alkaline > Saline ... | reverse complement strand
TCAAGTGTTCGGTTAGAAGTTGCGAATGCTTTGGGTAGGGCAGGAGGACAGAAGCAAATTTCTGAACTTGTGAAAATTGCTTTAGGCGAGACAAATGATTTAACGGGTCGCAGTTTGGCTTTATTGGCCATTGAAGATATTGCCCGAGAGAACACCACAGAGAACCTTGATGAATTAATTATAAGTTTAGAACCTTTATTGGGGCATAAAGAATATACGATTAGGGTGGCAGTAGCTGATGTATTAGAATCCTTGACTGGCAAAACACAAGACATTGAAGCCACGCAAGAAGAAATAGATGATTATATAAGTAATACATTTTTAGGCGATTATTGATGTCTAATTGTTAGTAATTAATAATAATTTATTTATATGAATATTGTTCACAAAAAAAGTATTCTTTTTGGTTTAATATTTTTTCTTGGCATTGGCATTACTACCAATGCTTTTGCTTTGCCATGGGGTTCAGTTATTTATCACACTTCCGAAGATGGCAAAATGTATGGCTACAATAATTTTGAAAGCTCGTTTATTTCTGGTCAAGTTTATCCAGGCGCGGTTGGCATTTATGTTGGCAAAGCACAGAAAACAGGCGTTCCGTTAGTCGTTGAAGTGGATTATGGTGAGGTGCGTATTATTCCCGCGAAATACTTTGTTGACATAGATAAAGGAGAAGAATTTGTTGGGGCTAAAATTCCCCAGGATTTTGAATATAATCATAAAATAGCTAAGTCGATAATGAGGAAAATTGTTGCTCAGGATCATGAACTTTTTGATTACACTTATGGTGATCAAAAAGGTCCCCAAAGCGGGGAATGGACATCTGTTGGTTTCGTGGAAAAGATTTACGAAAGCGCTAATGCTCCGCATTTAACTTATCATCCAGATCCCCTAATGAATTATAGTTATTATGCCATTAATATCACTCCAGACGGTTTTGATAATCAAAGTGAGATTAATGAATCTGGTGATTGTTTCTCGTTATCTCAAGAATTTTCGAAAATTCATAAATTGGGTCAAGGTGATTTTTGGGAGAAATTTGCATTTAAAGAATTCAAAGAGATTATAGCGATGATGAAGGCAGAAATAGATATCAGCAAGATATTGACGATAAATATTTTGGGCTATAATTATGAGGGGGAAAGATATTTTTTCTTTCCCGCCACGCAATTTAAACAGTCTAGCCTAAAAGACGTTCCTGTAGATATTGAGATTGCTTCTATTGGTAAATCTCAATTAGTTGATGGACTCTCAGAACAACGTCGTCAGATTAACTTGATCATGGCTTTTAGTAAAAGAATAGTTGATGAAACCGGAAAATTGTGTGCCAAAACTCTTATCTCTAAGAAATTTGGTTTACCATCAAAGATAGCTAATCTTTTTGGTTCCATAAAATCTTGGCTAACTATTGGCAAAGAATTGGCAGATTTATCTGACGCTGACCAAATTAAAATTAATTTAGATTTTTTAAAAAATGATAATCCAGTTGATAACCTTGATGCTGCCTTAGGTTTTTGGCGGAAAACGCAACAATTTGTAGAATTTGGAGCCAAAGAATCAGACGAAATTGCTGATTTGGTCAATAAAGGCTTGTTAAGTGGGCCCAAGGCAGACGCAAAAATAGAAGAATTATTATCAGACACAGACATCAGCGACACTCCTGTTTTAGAAGGTGATTTTATTCAATATACAGATGAAGAAGAGGATCCATTTTTAATAGATTTTGTGGGAGGTGAGGATTTTTCAGACACAGATGAAATAAAAGAAAAATATGAAGAATTTGTTTTGGATACAGAGCCAGAGGAAGAGTTAGAAGAAGATACTGTTCCAGAAGAATTAGAAGAAGTTGAGGACGAAAAAGACGATGATGAGGTTTCACCTCATCAATATCTTGTCAGTGATATTGTAATCAATGAATTCGTGTCAGATCCATCAACGGGAGAGGTAGAATGGATTGAGCTTTTTAATAACACTGGCGATTCAATTGATTTAACTAATTGGACGATTGAAGACAATACTGAATCTTTAAAATCACTTGAAGGTCTGACCTTAGAGTCGTATAGTTGGTTAGTTTTAAATCAAAGACAAGATTTCAGCTTTTTCTTAAATAATACTGGCGATATTATTAAACTAAAATACAATGATACAATTATTGATCAAATTAGTTATGGAGATTTTGATGATGGAGACGCAAGCGACAATGCTCCCGAACCAAGCAAAGGACAATCTAGTGCTCGCAATATTGATGGACAAGATACCAACAATGACAAAAATGATTTTTCAATAACAACGACATTAACAAAAGGGGTGAGTAATATTATTACCGCGCCCGAAATTGATACAACCGTTCCAGAAATATCTTTAGATTCTTTTCCTGATTCATTAACCAATCAAACATCAGCACAATTTGAGTTTTCGGCAAATGAGATAGTTGTTTTTTCTTGTTGGATAGACGAAGAAATGCGACAAGATTGTGTTTCTCCGCAAAACTATAATGACCTCTCTGAAGGAGGTCATATTTTTTATTTAGAGGCGATAGACCAAGCAGGCAATATAGCGACGAAAAATTATGAATGGACCATTGACTTAACGGCTCCAATTTCAAACATTAATCTTGCTAATAATATTTTTAATTCTGTTTCTTGGCCAGATAGAATTGAAGGAACCGCATCCTCAAACGCTACCACAACAAGCGATATTTTAGAGGTAAAGATTCAAGTTCAAAAAATTTCAAACCAGCAATATTTAGGGCACACAACTTCAACTTCTGATTTAATATGGCGTGATTCTTCGCTTTGGTTAGGCACAATATTAGGGAATACTACCAGCACAACACCTACTTGGAATTTTGATTTAAGTGATTCATTGTTGACTGACGATTATTATTCTATCTATTCTCAAGCATTTGACACTTTTGGAAATGCTCAAAATAGCACCTCAACGGCTGATTTTATTTTTGATAATACCGCACCAGAACAGGTTGTAAATCCACAAATAGAAGAAGGTGACACAGCATTAGATTTAAGGGTTTCATGGGACGCAGTAGAAGATAATTTGTCAGGGTTGGATCATTATGAAATTAGTTGGTCTGGCAATACAACCTCAACTACAGACATATTTTTTAATTTAACTGGCGAAGATGGGCAAACTTATTCTTTTAAAACGCGCGCTATAGATAAAGCAGGCAATCAGGGCCAGTGGTCGGATTCTGTTGAATATTCTATTGATTTGCCAACTGTTTTATTGAGTGAAATACAAATAGCCGATAATGAGTTCGTGGAATTATATAATCCAACAGATGATGATATTTCTTTGGAAAATTGGTATTTTGCGTATTATACGAAGGCGAGCGATTGGAATGAGCCACTTTATGTAAATAAATTCCCAGAACAAGCAACTATTAATTCAAAGGATTATTATCTTATCGGTTTAAATGGCTATCTGGGCTCAGTAATTGATTGGTTGCTTTATGATGAATGTCAATTTAATTTAAGCAACGAGAATGGTTCAATAGTTCTTTATTCATATAATCCGAGCGAAAAGACAAGTGAATATTTACAACAAAATTATACTGATGTTTTTGCTTGGGGCAATCCGCAATATGTTAAAGAAGGAACATCATTTTCTCCCATTCCAGGGCAAAATTATTCTTTTGAAAGAAAACAGGGTTGGCCGAATGGTAATGGCGAAGATACAGATAACAATTTGCAAGATTTTTTCTCGCAAATAAACCCAAACCCGCAATCATCTTATGGTTTAGTCAATAATTTAACGCTTTTTGAAGATGATTTTAGTGATGGCAATGATGATAATTGGACGCAATCAGGAGAAATATTAGCGTGGCAGGTTGTTGATCAAAAATGTCAAGTAGATTTAAATGGTACCGACCTTACAGCCAAAATTTTGACAGGCGAGGATAACTGGCGTAATTATCAAATTGATGTTGACATTATTTTTGATAATGGCGTTGACCGTTCTGTTTTATTTGGTTATCAAGATGCTGAAAATTATTATCAATTAATTTTAAAAGGTACATGGCAAAGCGCTAATCCAGAAATACGTTTAGAGGAAATTCAGCAAGGTCAGTCCACTTTGTTGTCGTCCTTGTCCTATCCTTTGTTATCGACATTTAATAACGGACAAGAATATCAATTTACAATTGGAGTTAATGACGACATCATCCAAATTTATTTAGATAACGAGAAAATGATGGAATATGATTTAACTGAGGATGCTCGTATTCCCCAAGGCAAAATTGGTTTTAGTGCTCATTCGGGAGATGCTGGTTCTGGGAAAATGAGTATTGATAATATAAAAATTAAAACACTTTTTCAAGGAATATCCTTATCAGGACTCATTACATTACCTTATGAAGAAAATTTTGATGGTGCTTTGCCTGATTATTGGAAAATAGCAGGCCCAAATAATTGTCCGACAGGAACTTGTCCCGAAAATGCATGGCAGATTGTTGATAATAAATATCAAGTTGATTTGATTGGCACCAGTTTACACGCAAGGGCTATCACTGGGAGTCCTGATTGGGAGGATTATCAATTGGACGTTGACATAACCCTTAATGATGGAATTGACCGTTATGTGATTTTACGTTATCAATCGCAGGAAAATTATTATTTGATCAATTTGCGCGGTTATTGGGGATTTGATTCTGCAACGCCAGGAATTTATTTAGACAAAATAATTTCAAGTCAAGGAACTAATTTAGCGCAATACCTTTTCCCCGGCAAAATCTACTTTAATCAAGAGCAGGAATATCATTTGACGGCTGTTGTGGAATCAAATAATATTAGGGTTTATATAGATGGCGAAAAAATAGTTGATTATATAGATGATACTTTGCCTATTACTTACGGTAAAATTGGTTTTACTGTTTCAAGTGGCGACAGTGAAGAAGGGGATATGGCCATTGATAATTTACAAGTGCGAGAAATATCTGATCCATTAGATTTGCCGTCAGTTTCACAACCACAATTATCAGAGAACTTTGATGATGGAAATTCTAATGGATGGAATGAAGAGGATTATTGGAATGTAGTTAATGAACAATATGGAGTTTCTGTTGTAGGCCAACAAGCTGTTAATTCCGAAACTTTTATTGGTGATTATTCTTGGCAAGATTATCAAATGGAATTTGATATTAATTTAATAGATGGAGTTGATCGTTATGTTATGTTTCGTAGAGCTGATAACGAGAATTTTTATCAACTTAATTTCATGGGTCAATGGTCCTGGATGCCTAAATTACGTTTATACAGAATTTCTACTCAAAGTGGGAATGAAATTTTAGAAGAAGTTCAAGTATTTCCTAACATTTTTAATGACGGAGAAAGTCATCATGTGAAAATCATAATTCAAGGAGAGAATATTAAAATTTACATTGATGACTTGGAAGATTCAACAATAGAGATTACTGATTTAGGGACAAGATTAACAAGAGGCAATATTGGTTTGGGCGTTTGGACGGGTGATTACGGGAATGCTGTTGTCTACTGGGACAATATTCAAGTAACTCCTTTATAAGAACAATTCCTAACTACGCTCGTCATAACCTTGTTGTTCGTTTCGCCCTGCTAAGCGTGGCTTCGCTCACAATAATTATCAAAATTAAAACGAAAATGTATGACAAAAATCATCGAACAAGTTTTACAAAAAGTTAATAAAGAAGAATATTTTCATTTTCATCAATACAGATTTGAGTATATCTTCAAATTATTGAAAAATTTATTTGACAAAGATAAATATTTTCTTGACATTGGCTCTTCAAACTATTTATACACGCTCTTAGGTGTACATTCATTGGGTTGTAGAAATTTATATGGGATTGATTTGGATGTTGATGATCATCTTATGCAGGAGAGAGCTAGGGAATTTAACATAACCATTAAAGCTTGTGATTTATCAAAAGAAAAGATTCCGTTTGATGATTCAAAATTTGATGTTACTTTATTGGCCGAAACATTAGAACATTTTAATTTTCATCCAAAAAGAGTATTTACTGAAGCCTTTAGGACACTAAAGCCAGAAGGGAAACTTATCATTACCACCCCTAACCTTTTAAGATTAAATAATAGGATTAAATGTTTTTTTGGAAAAAGCATAAATAACGATATTAAAAAAGATTATGGTCCTGGTTATCATTATCGTGAATATTCTGTTCGAGAAATTAAATATCTCTTGAAGATAGTTGGATTTAAAGATATTGAAATACGATATGCTGATTTTAACTATCCAAATAGAAACAATTTAGACAAGGTTATAAATAGAATAATTGGCTCTATTTTTCCTTTTTTACGCCCTAATATTGTCGCTATAGCAAAGAAATAAGCATCTTGACAAATTGTTTAAATCTGTAATAATTATATTAATTAATTTCTTTACAATTAAACAAGGAGGTGACAAATGTCACTAATTCAAAAAGTTTTGTGTTTTGGGATATGCTATATTCCACTAATTCTTCTATTTCTATTTATGGCTCGGAAAACAGTAGATCTTATAGTACGCCGAAAGGAAGAAACGGGTAATCTAGTTATTGTTTTTTTTGCTTTTTTGGTATTCTTGATGACAGTAATTTGTGTCTTGACAGCTATTTATTCGCTCGGCATTAATAGAATTGTTGATTTGTTAAGAATACAATTTTACTTTTTCCTAATGGCTATTTTCTTTGTCCAGTTGATTTTTTCTCTTTTCATATTGATTTTCCGTGTAGCAGATACATTTTATCTTTTCCGTTATGGAATGAGACAAATCTTCCCTGGCGTTTTTCTGGACGCGATACTATCATATGCAATGGCTACTGTTATTCTCTTTTGACACACAACATCATTCTATGGACCCTCATACTAAGGGGGTCCTAGTTTTTTTTATTTGACATTAGTCCATAAATATCATAAAATTGGTTTTACTATGCATAAACAGAATATTAGAAATTTTTGTATTATTTCGCACATTGACCACGGAAAGTCAACTCTGGCTGACCGTTTTTTAGAGATAACTAATACCATTTCTAAAGATAAAATTGAACCTCAATATTTAGATCGTTTGCCCTTAGAAAAAGAGCGTGGTATTACCATTAAGCTTCAACCCGTAACCATGAATTATCAATGGGAAGGAAAGGACTATATTTTAAACTTAATTGATACCCCGGGTCATGTTGATTTTTCTTATGAGGTTTCGCGTTCTTTAGCGGCTGTTGAAGGCGCTATTTTATTAGTTGACGCTAGTCAGGGTATTCAGGCCCAAACCTTGGCTAATTTTCATTTAGCGCAACATCAAGGGTTGAAAATTGTTCCGGCTATCAATAAGATGGATTTACCACACTTAGATTTAGAAGCAGTTAAAAAAGAATTATCAGAATTAACCGAGACTCCTCTTAATGATATAATTTGCATTTCGGCTAAGATAGGACAAGGAGTTGAAGAACTTTTAAATGAGGTTATTAAAAAAGTCCCTGCGCCTGAATCCGTAAATGACCAACCTTTATCTGCTTTGATTTTTGATTCATATTTTGATGAATATCGTGGTGTAGTAGCTTTTGTGAGAATTTTTAATGGATCTGTTAGAACTGATCAAAAAGTGAAGTTTATTAGAGCTGGCGTTGAATCAATTGCTCTTAAGGTGGGGATATTTCGTCCAGATTTAGTTGATAAGGATTCGTTGTCTGCAGGAAAAATAGGATATATTGTTACGGGACTAAAGGATATTAGTAAGTGTAGGGTAGGAGATACAATCTCAGTTAATAAACAGGATAATAAGGCTTTGCCCGGTTATCAGGAGCCCCAGTCCATGGTTTTTGCTGGGATTTATCCAAAAGATGGAAGTCGTCAGGAAAAACTGCGTAGAGCATTAGATAAGTTAAAATTAAATGATGCTAGTTTAATATTTGAACCAGAAGATTCTTCTGCTCTTGGTTTTGGTTTTCGGGTAGGATTTTTGGGTTTGTTACATTTAGATATAACTAGAGAAAGGCTTAAAAGGGAATATGGATTAGATTTAGCTATTACCGCGCCAAGTGTTTCTTATAAGCTTTTTTGGAAAAATCGTTTTGAGATTATAAAAAGCCCTAGTTCTTTTCCAGACCCCTCTCAAATTGAAAAAATAGAAGAGCCTTGGGTTAAAATTGATATCGTATGTCCGCAAGAATGTTTCGGGCTTTTAATGGAGTTTTTGGATAATTTAGGGAAAGTAAAATTTATTTCTTTGGAATATATTGGAGCCTCTCAAACCTCAAAACGAGCTCTTATGCACTATGAAGCTCCTTTGTCTTTACTATTGGTTGATTTTTATGATAAAATAAAAGGATTAAGCAGGGGATATGCTTCTTATAGTTATGAGTTTTTAGATTACAGGGTAGCTGATGTGGCGCGTCTTGATATTTTGGTTGCTGGAGATTTAGTGGACCAGTTAGCTACTATTGTCTACCGCGACCAAGCATACCTTTGTGGGCGGAGAATAGTTAAGAAGTTGAAAGATATTTTACCACGTCAAATGTTTGAGATTAAAATCCAAGCAGCAATTGGCGGAAAAATTTTAGCTTCAGAAAGAATTTCCGCTTTACGAAAGGATGTGACTGCTAAATTATATGGAGGAGATGTTAGTAGAAAGAATAAATTATTAAAAAAGCAGAAAAAGGGCAAGAAAAAATTAGGACAATTTGGGAAAATTAATATTCCCCCAGAGGCCTATCTTGCAACCATGACCAAATGAAAGCGTTTTAAGTATTTATAATTATGCCTAAACAGAAAGTTTCCACTTTAAAGAATATTATTTCTTCTAAATATTTGTTTTTTCTTTTAATTTTTTTCTTATTATTGGTTTTAATATATTTGGTCAAAGAAATGAATTATCGCGTGCTTCTCACCAGAGAATTAGATTACCTTAAAGAACAGGTTGAGGAAACAGAATCAGAAAATCAAATTTTGATAGATAGTTTAGAAAAGTCCAAAACTGAATATTTTAAGGAAAAAGCTGCTCGTTTGAACCTAAGTTTACAAAAGCCTGGAGAAAGAACCATAGTAATCGTTCCTTTAGTGGTTGACTCTTCTTCTCCAAACAAAGCTCAACCCTCATCTCCTGAATATTCTTTTAATTTTAAAACTTGGTGGGATTATTTTTTCAAAAAGTCTAATCATTAATTTGCATGGAGTTTATAAGGTTTTTAGATCATTCTTTGTGTCTCTGGATAAATAGTTGGGCCGGAAAGTTTATTAGTTTAGATATTTTTGGAATTTTTTGTGCTGATTTTCTAATTTTTGTAATTCCTTTACTTATCATTATTTTTTATCTTTTTGGTCGCAGAAACCGTTTGGTTTCTGTTTTGTTAAAAATTATTTTTGCTGTGGCTTTAGCTTATTTGATTAGCCATTTATTGAATTATGTATTGGGCGTATTTTTTGTTCGGCAACGGCCTTTTATTGTTTATCCCGCAATTTATCAATTGAGTAAATTCTTGGCTTCCCCACAAGATTTTTCTTTTCCCTCTGATCATACGTCCATGGCCTTTGTTATGGGGTTAATTGTCTTTATTGATTGGCGAAAATTTGGTTTGATTTTATTAACTTTTTCTTTGATTGTGGGATTATCCCGAATTTTTATTGGAGTTCATTATCCTTTAGATATTTTAGGGGGGATATTGACTGCTTGTCTTTCAGTTTGGATAGTGGATATAATTTTTAGAAAAAAATAAAAAATCCTGAAATATACAAGATTTTATAAAATAGCAGGAGCGGGAATTGAACCCGCAACATGCGCCTTATGAAGACGCCGCTCTACCATTGAGCTATCCTGCCATGGTTGCGGGGACAGGATTTGAACCTGTAACCTCCAGGTTATGGGCCTGGCGAGCTGCCGTTGCTCTACCCCGCGTTATTAACAATACTTATTATGAGTGAAACGAATAACAAAGTTTCTTTATTATATCAAGAAAGTTTTTTTTGACAAGTGCAATAAGATTATTGTTCTAACTTATGGAATGTGTTAAAATAATACTAAATTATAATATATGTCAAATACTTTTTTAAATGCGCCATTAGCAGATAGAATGAGGCCTGTTTCTCTAAAGAATTTTTTAGGACAGAAGGAAGTTGTGGGAGATGACACTCTCTTGAAAGCAGTTATAGAATCTGATCAATTACCTTCTTTAATTTTTTGGGGACCTCCGGGAAGCGGAAAAACCACTTTGGCTTTTATTATCGCTAAACAAACTAAATCGGAATTTGAAAAAATTAGCGCTGTTAGTTCTGGATTGAAAGATTTGAGAAATATTTTTAAAAAAGCTGAGGAGAACGAAAAAGAAGGAAAACAAACAATTCTTTTTGTTGACGAAATTCATAGGTGGAGAAAAAATCAACAGGACGCGCTTTTGCCATATGTTGAACAGGGTAAAGTTGTTTTAATTGGCACAACCACTGAAAATCCCAGCTTTGAGATAACTAGCGCTTTGCTTTCTCGTTGCAGGGTATTTGTTCTGAAAAGTTTAACAGAAAAACAGATTTGTAAAATTATTAAAAATGCTATCAAAGACAAGAAAATGGGTTTAGGAGAATTTAAAATAGAAATAGAAGATAGGGTTATTGAATCTATTGCTCAAATGAGTAACGGTGATGCCAGAACAGCTCTTAATGTTTTAGAATATGCCGTTTTCTCGCACCCCAAAAATAGTAAAAAGAGTTTAAAAATTACAATTGAGGTAGTTAAGCAGGCGTTTCAGAAATCTCATCTTTTTTACGACAAAAACGGAGAAGAACATTACAATATTATTTCTGCCCTACACAAGTCAATGCGTGGGTCTGACGCTAACGCTGCTATTTATTGGATGGCAAGAATGTTGGAGGCGGGAGAAGAGCCATTATATATTGCTCGTCGTTTAGTTCGCTTTGCATCAGAAGATGTTGGTTTGGCTAATTCTAAAGCGTTAGAGCAAACTGTTGCAGCTTATCAAGCATGTCATTTTATTGGCATGCCAGAGTGCAATGTAATTTTAGCGCAAGCAGTGGTGTATCTATCTAAATGCAAAAAATCAAACGCTTTATATTCCGCTTATACAAAGGCAGCAAAGGATGTAACTGAGCATGGAAATTTACCTGTTCCGTTACATTTACGCAATGCTTCAACGCAATTGATGGAAGACATGGGTTATGGAAAGGGTTATCAATATAGCCCTGACCATAACTATAAAGAAAAGCAAAGTTATTTGCCAGATAAATTAAAAAATAGAAAATATTTATGATTGCGAATAAGAAAAAAAAATCTCTCGAAGAAAGATGTTTAAATTTAAACGAATTGTCCAGATATTTAGGAGTAGATAAAAAAATAATCATTGATAAGGCCGAAAAGGGGGACATTAAGCTCGTAAAAAAGGATCAAGATTTATTTTGTCCAGTACAAAGTTTAGAAAAGTTAACTAGAGCTTTTGTGTCATCCGAAGAAATATCCCATATAGTAAAGAAAATGATTGATGATTATGGCTCATTATTTGAGCGTTTAAGTTAATTTTTATGAAAAGAATTTTCATTAGCGAAATAGAGATACTTTTTACTCAGCTAAATAAAGTTTTAAAGAAGTATCATAAAAAAATGCCAGGATTTAGAACTCGGTACCCTAATATTTTAGAGAGTTCTCTGGTGGTCCCTTTTGAAGAGTTCGGCGGGCAGCCCTTTTATAGGGATTTGCCCAAAAAGTTGGCTATCACTTTTTATTTAATGATTAAGGATCACGCTTTTAGGGACGGCAACAAAAGGATAGCTTTGGCTACTCTTTTGTTCTTTATGGCCAAGAATTATAAATGGTTAAGAGTACAAGAAGATGAGTTCTATAATTTTATTTTATGGGTTACTGAAAGTCCAGCTGAAAATAAAGCTCATATTCTCTCTGAAATTGAAAATTTTATAATCAATCATTTGGTCAACTATCCAAAATTTGGAGACTAAGTCTCCAAATAAAAGTCTCC
>Ga0268281_1001740_pt1 | contig 11991 bp, 18 predicted proteins | sample saktaG_10_FD_190134 | JGI IMG/M metagenome (GOLD analysis project Ga0268281, IMG submission 190134) | Saline water microbial communities from Sakinaw Lake, British Columbia, Canada - sak_2011_5_24_50m | ecosystem: Environmental > Aquatic > Non-marine Saline and Alkaline > Saline ... | reverse complement strand
TCTATATACATAATCAGCAATGGAATTTAATAAAATTGAATTGTTAGTATTTTGATTGACGCCCACTTCTTTGTCGGAAATATCGTAACTGAACAAAACAGCATAAAGTTCTGTTATAATGTCAGGCAAGTCTAAAAAAGCATTAGCAATATTATTGTAAGCATCTTCATAAGCTTTGTCTAAATTGTCTTCCGCTTTTTGTTTCGCTTCGGTAGTATCTTGATAGTTGTTGGTCTGAGTTGTTCTCATTTTGGTTAAAGAATCCTCAGCGCCAATCAAAGCATTCTCGGCCTGAAGTAAAGTATAAGTATCAACCTCTTCTAATAATTCTTGTAAATCAATCATGGAATTCTCCAGATTAGCCCGAGCTTCATTTAAACTTCTGGTAATGTCGCCTCGGTCTAATTGGATTAAAATTTCTCCTTCCTCTACTTTTTGGCCATTTTTAATATTAATTACAGACACATCGCCAGCTACCTTGGGCTTAACTTCTATTTGGTTCAATGCTGAGATTTGCCCTGACCCAGAAATAGAAACAGTCAAATTACCCCTTCTCACTTTTTCGGTAGAAAATTGGATTTCATCATTTTTTTTGGACAAACTTTTGTATCCAAGATAAGCACTACCAATTAACAAAAGTAAAATAATAACCAAAATTACTTTGTGTTTAAATAAAAATTTAAATATTTTTTTCATAGATTCTAATTATATTTTAAAAACAAATAAAAAACAAACTACCCCCAATAAAAGGTTAATCTTATAATAAAAAATTCTCGCGATTTAATCATATATTAGTACAAGTTGGATAATCAATTTATTTCAATTACACTACTATATTATATTCGTGAAACCTTTTCCTCCCCAAAACCGATTGACAAAAAATCACGATATGTTATAGTTATTTCGTTAGATATTTTAAATTCATTAAGAATCTAATACTGCTTAGTAAACGTAGGAATAGAGTCGGATTTCTATCTATTACTACAGGTTAATTATTTATAATTTCAAATTATGCAAGGAACTATCAAAAAGTTGACTGATAAAAACTTCGGTTTTATCACCCAAGAAGGTAGCGAAAAAGATTTATTCTTCCACGCTAGCGAATTAGCTGAAGGTGATTTCAGTGACTTAAGAGAAGGTGACGCAGTGACTTTTGAGGTAAATGATACCCCAAAAGGACCAGCGGCAACACAAGTAAAAAAAGCTTAATACACTTTCTATAAAACAAAAATCAAAAAACCACTTTCATTAGTGGTTTTTTGTTATAAAAAATTAGGTCTTTTTAGACAAATACAATATTTTCATATTTCACTTCTTTTTTGCTATCTGCCTCCTCCGCCTTCACCTCCACCCCTACCATCTCTAGGGCCTCCACCAAGTCCCCCTCCTTCTTTTCTTTCTTCGCTCCTTATTGTTTCTTTGGGTAAAGAAATATTAACAACATTACGCATATAAATATATATTAATTAATTATAATAATTTATATTACAATATTAACACATCCAGCAATATAGTAAATTATTAAAATACGAATAACCTATTTAATCAGTGGTTTTTTGTTATCTATATTATTGTCTGTAAGTATTCTCGCTTCTTCGTTCTATGGTTAAAATATTAATCCCGTCGTCTTGCTTACAATAGATTATTCGTATCTTTCCTTTTCTAACTCTAAAAATATTATTTTTCTTTTTTAATTTTTTAGTATCTAAATCTTTCAAATCATTCTTTTTAATCTTCGTCAAAACACTCCTTATCACATCTCTTTCTTTTTGACTAAATTTATTTAAAACTTTTTTAATTTTATCCATAATCCTAAAGCCTTAGAAGAACATCATCAATATTAACTCCACCCCTCTTAATCTTAGTAAAATCAATCACTGACTCCCATGTTTCCTCTTGGTCAACAGGAGTTATTTTAAACAAAGGTTTAGAGCGTTTGACTACAAGAAAAGATTCTCCTCCTTTCACTTTCTCAGCATACTGAGACATATTTTGCCTTAAGGCTTTAAGTCCAATAATATTTTCCATGCTTATAAAATTAAATTATTTTATCTATACACAAAGTATAACTTAAGTTCACCCTTAGGTCAACATTAATCTGGGGATAACCCAAACCTTTTTAAAACCATTAATTAAAATACTAATGTGACATTTGTTAATTTTTTCATATCTATTCCATAAACTTAAAACGAGGAATTTCCTCCCCGTTCTTAATAACATTTTCCACAAACATTTTCTTGGGCCTCACCCACATAGTATTAGCCCCCTTCCCTTTTATGGGGTCCGGATGAATATATACTATCATTTCTTCCATGGTTTCACTATCGAAAGCAACACCAATCACCTCCACAATCATTCCTTTAAAATGTCTGTATTTTCCCAATTTCATGTGCATGACGAAATTAAGCTCTATTAATCCTTTCTATTAAACAAACCAATGATAATCATCACTAATCCTCCTCCCATCCAGATAATTAACTCAACTCCAGTATGAAGTAATATTCCAATTAAAAACCAAATAATCCCCAAACCTATATGAATTTGATAAGGAAATTTTCTTTTCATATTCGTTTTTTTATTTCTTAATTTCTTGTTTAATTGCTTGTTCTAATCTTTGGGGTTCATCCGTACCTATCCTGTATGTTTTGCCATTTCGCATTTTTATCTCAACTGCATCAAAGCCAGAAACATTATAAATCCACATAGGTGGTATTAAGCGACGTCTTATTCCCCATCCATAATACCAATGATTTTTTACTGCTTCTGCTGAAATTATTTCCTTAAGGGCAAAACGTTTTCTAAATATGCCATATCCAAACTTAATTTTCACATGATTCTCATCAATTATTACTTGAAGTGATATAAAAGAAGACAGAACGAAAAGAATAAAAAACATTGTTATAAAAAAAATAGAATCTGAATCAACTTTAGTTGAAAGGAAACAAAAATATAGAATAAAACCAAATAAAATAAATATCATTAACCGACCAGTTTGAGTATGTTGGTAAGTCATATCAACACTTGTGTTATTATTTTTTAACTTCAAAATAAGCTTGAGGATGGCCACAAGAAGGACACTTGTCTATGGCCTCTTTTCCTTTATGCGTATATCCACATTTTCGACAAACCCAAACCACCTCTTCTTCTTTTTTGAACACTGCATTGTTTTCTAAAAATTCTAAAAAACCCTTGTATCTATCTTCGTGATTAGCTTCGGCTTTAGCAATAGACCTTAATCTATTGGCAATGTCCAATAAATCTTCGCTCTCGGCTACATCAGCAAAATCTGGATACATAATTGTATGTTCATAATTTTCCCCCTCAATTGCTGCTTTTAAATTTTTTTTTGTATCTTTTAAAATTGTTGGAGCGCCCACCTCAACCACGATTTCATTATATTCTGCATTATCCCCCTTTAATTGATTAATCATTCTCATTAACCACTTAGCATGCTCTGTCTCTTGGTCAGCTGTTAATGTAAAATTAGCTGATATTTCTTCATAACCCTCTTTCTTGGCAATTTTAGCATACATAGTATAACGATTTCTGGCTTGGCTTTCGCCAATAAATGCTTTTGTTAAATTTTTTATTGTTTTTTCCATAATTAAATTACCTTAATTTATAATACAATGTTTTATTTAATTACAAGGTTCCTGAGCGGAGCGAAGGGTTCTTCTAATTAAATTACATTATTATTTATAAAATAGAACTTAATTTCAACGTTCTCGACGAGCAAAGCGAGGAGAGGTTGTTATAATTAAATTACCTTAATTTATAATACAATGTTTTATTTAATTTCAAGGTTCCTGAGCGAAGCGAAGGGTTTTTCTAATTAAATTACTTTATTATTTATAAAATAATATTTAATTTATTTCAATTTTTTAATTTAAACTAAAACGCAGATTAATAAAATAATTACAACAGCCAAAAATAACCAACCAATGGTGTAGAATAATAATTTAATAGAATCTTTCTTTTGATTGTCCAAATAGAGATATATTGCTCTTCCCAACACCAGAAGACCAACAATTATCGCGGAAAGAACAAATAAAAGAAGAAGGGCAAAAGGCCCCCAGAAATCTTTCATTTTGCCAAAAATATTCTCTCCAAAAAACAAAAGCTGAGAAACAGCAAAAACATATACCAATGTTCCCATGGAATTAATTAAACTCCATGATAATAATTTTGCTTTGTTTTTGGTTTCTTTATTATCCATATTTTAATTATTATACACAAGTTAAGGTAATGTATAATTATTATAGCAGAATTTTTAAAACAAGGAAGCTTCCCGTGAGAACTGATGTAAAAACTTAATTTTTTAAAAAAAAATAATTGTTTATCTAAGCTAAACATCTAATTTCTTTGAATAAGAATCTCATCAAAAAGGTCATCCAGCACAAGGTTCTGTGCGGGATACTTTTTATAATTACTCTTATATCTCTATTGTGTTAACGGTGAAAATGCTGCAAAATACCGAGTTTTGCATTCATTTTTCTGAATCACGGCAATCGCTAAAGTGCTGCTTGCCATGGTGCCTGCCTCTTGATACAAAACCAAACCTGCTAAAATTCCCGCTTCGGTCCTTCCTTTTTGAAATACGGAAAAACCTATAGCCAAAAACACACTCTGCTTAGCTTTCTGACAAAGAGATACACCTGCAAACATATTTGCATCCTTCGAGGCCTTCTGAAATCCAGAAAAACCTATAAATGTAGTGGCTGAACCTTCGCTAGCTTCTTGATGGCCGGAGAAACCGACCCAAACAGTAGCTCCAGATTTTGATTTTTGGCAAAAAGAGGCACCAGCAAGCATATTTGTTTTGTCCGCCATTTGATAAACAGAGAAACCAAACAATGTGGTAGCACTCTTTCCTGCTCGTTGATATCCGCTTCCAACCAGAGCAAAGGCCTTGTCTTCTGCGTCTTGATGGACGGAGAAGACGGAAATCACATTTTTGGCTTGGGCGCTACCTAAAACCGTTATAACTGTACCATTAATATTCAATGGCATGCAAAGTAGAGCCACTATCGCCAAGCCCTTGATGTAATAAGCTAATGATTGGAATTTTTCTGGTGTTATCACGAAAAACCAAATCAGGAAAAACAACGTGACATTAGCAAAAAAAATCGTTAGGTTGTTCATTTCAATCTCCTTTCTTTTTTTTCTTTTTTTTATTTTAAAGAGTAATTGATAAAATATTATCACATTTTTGCCTTTTTGTCAAGGTAAAAAATTCACTAAATAAAACTACATCTTCGCCCAAACCGCGAACCTTACAAGACTAACCAAAAAAACAACTTCTTTTTGGTAAAAAAATCTATCATTCAATATTATCGCCAAACAAACGCCGACAAATTAAAATTACTCCTTAAAAGTTTTATGGCCTTGCGTAATTCATGTTGGCCAATGCCCTTATTATATTACTCGCGAACAGCAAGCTTCTCTCCTGTGTTATATTTTTCTAATAATGGCAAAGCTCTTTTGTCCCCCCAATTGCCCTAAAGTCCAAATAGCACTATTTTTCCCATATTGACTAGATTCATCAGCGATTAACTTCATTAATGCGTCAACGCACTCGCCTCCATAATCTCTCTGAACTGATTCACATTCTTCTTTTACACCATAACGAATCCAAGTGCAAGTAATAAAAAAACACAAATAAGAAGAGCAAAATTCCTACTCCAACAACACACCCAATTAAATCTTTATCAATTTTTTGAAAAATCTTCATATATTTAATTAAAAAATTATTATTTCGGATATTAAAAAATGTTTTCAACTGATTCTCTGAAAACCCTATATATCTTGAAAGCCAATCTCAAAGATGAGATGTATTTTATTTTTTCGATGGCAATAATAGTCTGACGAGTAACGCCCATCTTTGCTTGCTGAACAACAAAAAGCTCCTACGTTAGGAGCTTTTGTTAAATTGAATAGTATATATTTCCAGTCAGATTTTTTTACAAAATCAGCACTGTAAATGCATTTTCTTATTTTTTTGCTTTTTTGGAAACCTTTTTCGCTACTTTCTTAACCTTAACAACTGGAGCTTTTTTCGCTACTTTCTTAACCTTCTCTTTTGCTACCAAGGGCTTAACATTTGTTATAGCTTCTACTATCTTAATAAGCTTATCCATTTTGACATTCAATGCCTCTAACTGCTTCTTGAATTCACTATTACTTCCTTTGCTATCATTGCTCCCGAAATCAGCTTTAGGATAAGTTTTGTAATTACTAAAATTTTTCTGTGGAAATCTATCTCCTCCCCTCTTGTTTTCGGCATCTTTTTTCATTCCAAAACAAACGCTACAATACACTGGCTTGCCTTCGGTTGGACGAAAAGGTACTTCGCAGGTTTTTCCACATTGAGCACAAACTGCTTGATGCATGGTAACTGGACCACGGTCTCGTCCACCAAATCCGCCCCTATTGCTCCCGCTAAAACGTTTTCTTCCGTCTTGTCTATAATCTCCCATAAATTTATATATTAATTATTAATAACATGAGTATACACTATTTCTATTAACAAAGCAAAAGGAAGTCAAATTACACCAAATCAACCCTCAACCTTACTAAACAACCAACTGCCCAAAACCAACACCAATAAGACCGAGATTCCTAAAACCAAAAAATCAAAACTAACTGCCTGATGAAATTCCCCAATTAAACTGCCCCGAAGCCCATCAACCCCATAAGTCAAGGGATTAAGCTTTAGTAACCAAGCAAAACCCTTCGGTAATCCTTCTAAGGGAAATAAAGCTCCGGACAAGAAAAATACTGGCATCACAATTAGATTAATAATCAGCGGAAAGGCCTGCGTATCAGTAAAAAAAGTTGCTAAGGAAGTGCCGAGAGCTGTAAAAAATAAAGCAATTAAAAACATAAACAAAAATGCCGGAAAAAGTCCAGCAAGAGAAGCTAAATTAAATCCGATTGAAAATGTTACTAAAAATACCAATATCCCTTGAACAGTAGCTACAGTTGCTCCCCCTAATGTTCTGCCAAAAATGATTGAAAATCGAGAAATTGGAGCTACTAAAGTCTCTTTCAAAAACCCGAATTGCTTATCAGTAATTACACTAATTCCGTTAAACATAGCACTAAAAACAACGCTCATAACTACAATACCCGGCACTAAAAAATCTATATAATTGCCCTGTCCAGCTTGAGCATACATATTTTTAAAACCAAAGCCAAAAGCTATCAAAAAAAGAATGGGTTGAAAAATAGACAACAATAATCTTGATTTAGACCTTAAGTGTCTTTTAATTTGTCGTAGCCACAAAATATATATTGTCGCAATTTCATGTTTTATCTTTTCCATTTTTTTCTTTGTAATCGCATTCTTTCAATGCTCCCGATATTTTCGTCACGAATATCATAACCAGTCAAACTTAAGAATGCTTCTTCTAAATTATTAGTTTTAGTCTTATTTTTAAGTAATTCCAATGTTCCTTTAGCCACAATTCGACCATGGTCAATAATAGCTATCTCGTCAGCATATCTTTCTGCTTCTTCCATGTAATGTGTGGTAAAAAATATAGTTAATCCTTTTTTATTATTTAATTCTTTAATATAGTCCCAAATATGATTACGGGTTTGAGGGTCAAGTCCTAAAGTCGGTTCATCTAAAAATAACACATCTGGTTCATGCAATAAACCGCGAGCTATTTCTAATCGTCTTTTCATTCCCCCTGAAAATTTTTTAACTAAATCTTTTTTCCTGTCATCTAAATCAACTAATTTCAACAATTTATTTATCTTCGGTCTCCTTTCTTTGGCTGACAAACCGTAAACCACGCTATGAAAATACATATTTTCATAAGCTGTTAATTCATCATCTAAGCTATAATCCTGAAAAACAATACCAAAAGAATCTCTAACCTTAATCGATTCCTTTAAAACATCAAAACCATTGATTGTTAATTGACCATTTGTTGGTTTTAATAAGGTTACGAGCATTTTAATGGTCGTGCTTTTACCGGCTCCATTTGGTCCTAAAAAAGCAAAAAAACTTCCTTTTTTTACCTCAAAAGAAATATTATCTACTGCTGTAAAATTATTAAATTTTTTGCTTAAATTATTTACTCTTATCATTTTTATATTTTCAAATTTTCTATAAAAACTCTTTATTTTATTTTTATTTTAAATTCTTTCTCCTTATTTTTTTCTTTAGTTTTTAGTTCTGTTTTTATAAATTGATGATACTCATCAAGTGTAAATATAGAATCAAATCCCTCTTGCATTTCCGGAGGATTTAAATTCAAATTTTTGTGCATGCTCTCTATGATATGTTCTGGAACAACGCGTTCTCTGTTGGAATTTCTATCTTTAGCAATCTCCATTGACGAATCTATATATATTCCTTGAATCTTATCAGCCCCAAATTTATGAGCTAAACTTATACATTTTTCTCGCGTACTCAGTTTAGCGAAAGTGGCATCAAAAACCACAGTATTCCCTTCTTTTAAATATTTTTCTAAAAGATGATATGATTCCTCCCACACCTCCTTATTCTTGGATTGGTCGTTTGTATCGCCCGTTAATTCTAATCTAATATCATCTGTGGAAAAAAAGGTGTCAGGAACCTTTTTTTGGCCTTCCTATACTTCTAATTGTCGTTTCAAGATTAAATTTATGAATAACTTTTTTACTCCAACTACTATTTCCATATGGATTTCCTCTTGTGATTGATTTTGCGATAGCATTCTCTTCGTCTTCTGTCTGGGGTAAATTAAGCCAGGCCAAATAATTATTTGGTTCCTCCACTAGCCATGACGAGAGCAACTTTTTTTGTTTTAATGTGCCATGCTCTCTGCAATAAACGCTCCCCCACTTCCATTCTTCTGCTTTGCTAACCAAATTAGCCCTTAGTGCGTTCCTTTCAACATAACGCACTAAAGTAAGAAAATGATTATCATTTTGACAAAGAAATGATTTATATCTCCCTTGATAAAGATGACCTTGTCCTGTTGTTTTCTTATCTACATGCCAACGTTGAGTGTGTGTTAAAGTAAGCCAATTCATAAATTTTGAAAGATCTCCATCTTTCTTTGGGTATACCACAAGATGCCAATGGTTCGGCATAATGCAATATGCCAATAATCGCATATCGTATTTTTCTTTTGCTTCTGTTAATATTTGCTCAAAAATTTGATAATCTTTATCGTTATCAAAAATTTGTACACGTGCATTTGCTCGATTTAATACATGATAAACATAATCACCTACATCTGTTCGTAATACTCTTCCCATGTTTTAGATATATTATATAAGAAATATTTACAAAAAGGTTCCTGACACCTTTTTCTTGTTTTAGATATATTATATAAGAAATATTTACAAAAAGGTTCCTGACACCTTTTTCTTACACACTGGCGTAGTTATATTTTTGAGCACAAATATCAATTCCTACATCATCTCTAAAAAATTCGCCTATTGTGCGATCGGAAAAATTCAAAACATAACCACCTTCCATTTGAAAAAGTTTTTCCAATATTTGTTTTTCAATTGTGCTCAAATTTGCCATATTTTTTATTTTAATAAATCGTCTAGTTCGCAAGAGAGCAGAGCGGATTTGTTGAGCAAAATCTGTTCTTTTTGATTTAAATTTTTTGCAGTCATTCTTATTAATTTAGTCATAATAGTATTACTAAGTATTATACGATTAGTCTTCTTGAGATAATTTTCTGTTTTTTGATAAAAAAGAGCAACATACTGCATTAATTTGTCTTGTGAATCCATTTTATTACTAATTCCATTATTATCAAGTTCAATTATATTTTTAATTTTTTCATCTATAGCTATATTCAAACTTCCTTTTTGAAATTCAATCCAGTAATCACTAATTTTATAAACAATTTTTACTAAATTTCCGTCATCTGTGTTGTAATTATATATGAAAGAAAAAATATCAGTATGAAAATCTTGATAAATCTTAATATTTTTTAATGTAGTAATCGTATTAATCTTATATTCTTCCATGAAGTGTAGATAATTCTCTCTCCAGTTCTTAAGCCAATTTTCAATGTATGTCTGATTCATAAACAAACAGGAAAGGTCTTCTTTGAGATTGTCATCAGTTTTTTTATTATTTAATATTTTTATCGTAAGTTTGTCGAAAAGGTCCTTCGGGTTACTTGCATCAATGTTTTTGGCGATAAGATAATCAAAATCAGGAACAATTTTTTTATTCATATACCACAATAAATCATATATATCGCGCCCCTTCTCTTCATATATTATTTTACCTACTCCTCTTTGTCCTCGTAAAAAAATTGCGACAATTTTACTAGCCATAAGAGCAGACATATTATATATCTTAATAACAAAGGAGAACTGGTCGTGGTTTATGGGTCTATATTCAGTCACTGTCTTTGGCGCAACAAAATGGTTAAGGTCAATTTTGACATGTATCTGTTTTGATGGATGGTTAATTCCCAATTCATCGCCGATATGAAAACGTAAAAGTAATCCCCTGCCTGTTGTTATTTTGATGGTCAATAATTCTGACCCGAAATTGTATGTATCTCTAAAATGCGTTTCTATTTCTTTTTTTAGCTTATTAAGAAAAATTTCTGATATTGAATGTGTAATTTCAAAATCTAAATCAACAGACATCCGATCAAGTCCGTGACATATACGAAGCGCAGAACCACCATACATAATCCAATTACTATACTCTGAATGATGATAAATAAAATTTAGAACATAAAACTGCAACTCTTCTTTAAGAGCATTTCGCTGTGTTTCAACTTCAACTTCTCCATATTCAATAAGTTCGTTGAATTTCCTTTTAAGGGTTATGAGTATTTGATTATTCATAATGCATATAATTTTTTATCATAGAGAAAAAAATTTTCTGCTCTGTATTTGTCATTTCATCAATATCAATACGCAATCCTTCAATTATCGCTCTTATATTTTCAAACCGTATTCCACGAAACTGTCTTGTTTTAAAATAAAGCAAATCAAAAAGCGCTTTTGATGGAGATGCAATAAAAAAATTAAATTCTCCTTTTTTTGAACAAAAATTTGAAAATAAATCTTTCTGTATAGACCGATATATAAAATTACCAGCCTTTGTTTTATATGATCTAGTAACTTTAGGGGTAATTGATGTAATAGTGTGTATTGATTCAGTAGTAAGGTTATAGTACTGAAGCGCTGTCCATGAACTTATATATGATGGTGTGCGTAAAACATTAGCAAGATAAAACAAATAAGAAATATCACCTTTGTTCTTGTTGTAAAAATCTGCAGACGTATATACTCCCCTTTTAAGTGGAATAATTTCTTTATATTTTAAAAAACGACTAATATATGTATCAATCGTTTTGTCTTTGAGGTTATAACTTTTCTCGTTTTTGCCCAAATAGTAAATATGTTCCTTTTTAAAAAAAGATAAGGGTTTTAATTCTTCAAGTAAATTTTTCCTTGCTCCGTATTTCATATATATAACAATATTGTATCATAAGTGAAACAAGCTGTCAAATAAAATTATCCACAATTTCATTCTTATCTTAACTATTTTTCCTTCAAAAAATTAATGGCAACTTTCTGCTTTTGTGAAACCTGCGGCTTCGGCTTCCTCTTCGGTGCAGAAATACATATCCCCTTTTTCAAAATCAATTTTCGTTCTTTTGTAATTAGCACAACCTGGAGGAAAATATGTTTTGCCATATCCATGTTCAGAGATATTTCCTTTTATAACACAGTTAGGGTCTGAAGGAGGATTATCTGTTTCAAACTTCTCCATTTCCTCTTCCAATTCTTGTTCGCAAGCTGACCACATTCCTTTTTCCATAGCTACCGCCTCATTCCTCCCGTGCATTAAAATATCTCTATATCTCTTATCTTGAGACGCTTCGCGTATATCAGCAAATCCTTGCTCTATTATATAGTTATCAACAAAAATGTCGTCCATTGTGTCTTCTTGAGGTAAAAATACATAGCGGAGTAATCTACCAAAACCATCTACCCCAGAAACAT
>Ga0268281_1001736_pt1 | contig 12003 bp, 7 predicted proteins | sample saktaG_10_FD_190134 | JGI IMG/M metagenome (GOLD analysis project Ga0268281, IMG submission 190134) | Saline water microbial communities from Sakinaw Lake, British Columbia, Canada - sak_2011_5_24_50m | ecosystem: Environmental > Aquatic > Non-marine Saline and Alkaline > Saline ... | reverse complement strand
AGCCGGAGCCCAAGCGACGTCTGGTTCTCCAGCGTGATGCCCTCCGGCATTCCTGTGCCGTTGTCTGCTACTATAAACGTCAGGGCCTGGGGATCTTCGGTAGCAGTGATAGAGATCTTCCCGTCTTTCTTCTCCCTGAATGCATACTTTAAGCTGTTGGTGATCAGTTCGTTGCACATAAGACCGAGAGGGACTGAAGTGTTGATGTCCACATAGATGTCCCGGATGTTAAGATCGAACCGGATGCCCTGTTTTGCAGCCTCGTACGACTGGAAGAGCCCCATTGCCAGCGCCTGGATGTAGTTCCCCAGATCGATATGAGCGAAGTCTTTGCCCTTGTAGAGATGCTCGTGGACGAGCGCCATGGAACGCACCCGGCTCTGGCTGTCTTTTAATGCTTCAATGATCGTAGGATCATCGGTCTTCCGGATCTGTAAGTTGAGGATGCTTGTAATTATCTGGAGGTTGTTTTTGACCCGGTGGTGGATCTCCTTGAGCAGGGTCTCCTTCTCGGCAAGCGACGCTTCGATCTGCGCTGCCTGTTTTTTGCGCTCGGTGATGTCCCGGAAAATTGAACGGGTAGCCGCAGGTTTGCCATCAATGAAACGACAACTTGCATTTCCCTCGACATCAATCACATTACCATCTTTGCTTATAAACTTAGCCTGAATACCATCAACTGTTTCGCCACTCATCACTCTCTGAAAAATTTCCATACAATGAGCCTGACTGTCGGCATGAATAATATCGAATATTGTGAGATTTTGTATTTCCTCTTCTGTATACCCCAGAGTTTTACACCAGGCCCGGTTTACATATATAAAAGCTCCATCGGGCTTCACACTCTGGATAAGATCGCTGGCATTTTCAAGGAGGTCGTGAAATTTTGCCTCACTCTCCCGCAGCGCCTCTTCCGCCTGTTTGCTCCGGGTGACATCACGGGCAATAGCGGATGCACCGATCAGATGGTTCTGCGCATCTTTGATCGGGGATACCGTCAGGGAAACGATGATCTGCCCGCCGTCTTTTTTCCTGCGCAGGGTTTCGTATCGGACGACCGGTTCGCTGTTCCTGATCCGTTCAAGAATTACCCCGGCGTCATCCGGCTGATCGGGCGGTACCAGCAGGGAAATGTTTTTGCCGATAATCTCCTGTGCAGAATACCCGTAGATCCGTTCGGCTCCGGCGTTCCAGCTGGTGATGATCCCGTCCAGCGTTTTTCCGATGATCGCATCATCCGAATACTCCACAATGGCAGCAAGACGTGCCCGTTCCTCTTCTGCCAGTTTGCGCTCGGTGATATCCCGGATGTTGCACTGGATGACCTTCTTGTCATTCACCATGTAGACGTTACTCACGAACTCCACGGCGATGTTCCGCCCATCGGCGGTTTCGAGCGGCAAATCTTCGTACCGGATGTGTTCCTTCCGTTGCAGTTCTTCGAAGTTGTCTTTGTTGGCAACGATATCCTTGAAAATCCCAATATCCCAGATTTTCTTTTCCACGAACTGTTCGTGCGAGAATCCGAGCATATCGATTAAAAATGGATTTACATCCACGATCTGTCCCGTCTCGGCGTCGAGGATAAGAATTCCGTCCTGTGCCGCTTCAAAGAGCCGACGGTACCGGACCTCAGAAGCAATTAGCGCCTCTTCAGCCCGTTTGCGCTCGGTTATATCGCTGCAGGAGCCCACCATCCGGTACGCTCTTCCCTGATCGTCCTGCATGGCAGTGCCCTGGTCGGTCCAGTAGCGGATCTCCCCGTCCTTCCGTACCACCCGGTACTCTGCTGCATAGGGAGTCTGTGTCTTCAGGTGCCTGTCCAGTATCGCCATTACCCGGTCCCGGTCATCGGGGTGGATGATCTTCTCCCATGCATCGAGAGTCCGGGGAAATTCACCCGGGGCGTAGCCCAGTATCTCATCGATCCTGCCATACCATTCCAACCTGCCATCAGGAATAGACCAGTCCCAGATCACATCACTGACACTCTTGGCACTGATGCGGAACCGCTCCTCGCTCACCGACAGCAGTTTGTCCCGCTTTGCAAGTTCTTCAAACTGTTCGCGCAGTTCTTCCTGGGCTTTTGACAGTTCCTCGTTTGCCTGCTGGAGTTCGCTCGTCCGTTCCTCTACGCGTTTCTCAAGGTCTTGGTTGAGTGCCCGGATCGCTTCATCCTTTTCAGCGAGCACCGAATACTGCTGCCTGAGTTCCTCCTCAGTAATAGCGAGCTGCTCGTAGGAGACCTGAAGCTCTTCATTCGATCGCCTGAGTTCTTTCGTGCGTTCCTCCACCTTCTCCCCAAGTCGGGCATTCAGGTCACGGAGTTCCTCACGGCTCTGTGACAGATCACGGAAGATGAGAGCATAGGGCCGGGAGAAGCCCGTGTCGATGATCGCAAGGTAGATGCAGAGGAATGCAAGGATTTTGAAGATGTGCCCCAAAAAGTTGGTAAACCCGAATACGCTGACATACGTCGTGAATGCGAGCTCTGACAGGATCGTCGCTGCTAATGACAGATAGAGCAACGTGATCACGCTGCGGTCAAACACATCCCGGTTCCGGTACAGCAGGTACGCGGAGAGGACAAGGATTCCTGAGATGACGTATTCCATCCCGATCTTGAACGGCGTCAGCCCCTGCCCCTCGATATAACAGGTGGGGAAGATATGCCAGGAAAAGATCGAGAACATAAGCAGGACAAAGATCGTCAGATATCCCGCAAACACCACCCGTTCGTTCATCTTCCGGTGAAGCATGAACGGGGCAACAAGCAGGGTGAGAGCCTGAAGGGTGCGGGCGGCAATCCAGAGCTGGGTGGCCGGGTTTGCATCATAGCCGGCAAAGATGTTCATCCCAGAGTACGCGAGCATGTGAACAAGGTCGATGCCGCCAATGAAGAGATACGCAATGCCAATAAAGACGAGATAGTTGTTGTTGATGAACCGCCGCGTATACCATGTGATCACAAAGATAACGACGGCGATCACAATGCTGGCAAGCTCTGCAACCGTGTGGAAGAGCAGATACGAGTAGAGGCTGAGTGCATAGAGCAGGACGGACAGAAGGATAAAACCGGTAACCCAGACGGAGAGCCGGGCTGATGTCTGGGAATGGTCCCCGTCACTCTTTCCGCTCGTGGCATCTTCGGTTGATGCCACATCAGCAGATACACTGATCAATATAGACACCTCCGAAGTGTTCCAAAAACCCGGTTATCAGACAAGCACTCAGAAAAGGGCCGTTGTGACATTCAGCCATTCCGATCCCGTATCCTGCTGGGTCCCCGCACGATTATCATACACTGCCCCTTCACGAATCAGAGATTCAGTGCAGATGATCCTGTACCTTATTTCAGGTCCGGCGGAACAGGGTGGGGAAACCGGAGGTTGTTGACTTGTCGGTATCAGATTCAGTGTTGCCTTGCTGTCATCGAATGGCGCACATGCACCGCTCTCATCGTTTATGAATTACTGTATGATTACTCATCATGATAATCATTATAAATAATTTTTCATTAAACAAACCATCAAACGAACTATCAGGGTTTCTTTTTCTTCTTGAATACACAGTCACTAGTATCCAGAAATCTCCTGAGGGAACCTCCTTGGAGAATTGTTCAGGATTACGGGTGATAGGGGAGTGTCCGGTATCTCCAGCCAGACAGACGCGATACGAAAATTTTTCCTGGATCATCCGCAAGGGCTCACGCATTGGGAAATCGTATCGCATCTTCCCATATATCGTGTATCCCTTTCCAGGTATCTCGTCACGATGGTCGAGCAAGGCGCTCTGCCTGTGCCGGTTCTGACTCTGCTGTCGGCCCGCGACAGGCCGTGTTCCACGTCCTGTAACCGGGGCCAACCTCACGAGACGCAGACGTTCGGGCATGTTCGCTCATCCTCGCTTTGAACAATAAAAAGAATCCTAGTCATTATCGAAACGAGACCTCACGTACATTTGATCAAGAATTGTATCATCAAAGAAAACTTGTTGAAACAGTGTCGTCCGTTCTAAAAAGGAAGTTCGGAGAATCTCTGATAGCAGGAAAATTCCGATATCAGGTCAGGGAAATTATAATTATAGTGGTTAACGCAACATCTCATACCAACCACAAACGAAAAAACGTTTGGGGCTGGTACTTTTTAGAAACAGATGCGTTAAACACTATTGGAGAAGACCGAATTGTAAAAAAGTTCGGTCTTCGACCATAAGTGAATCGTTACAACTTCTCAAGAGCGATTTTTTTATTGATTTTTCAATTGATGATCATGGCGATATTTACAACCAAAAGCTTTTTTTAATTATAATGATTAATCATGATAGATATTTCAACGGGGGGATGAATCCGAAAGATGACGGTGTATCAGGAAGAAGTGCAGTAAAAAGAGAATCATCGTAATTCTCTTCTTGTGGAAGTATCGGGGAAGTTTTCAGACTTCCGCGTTCCGTGATGATCTGGTTCCTGTGTGGACCCTTGTGCAATTGAACCGTACTTACCGTAAGGTATCAATTGTAGAAGAGAGGTCATTTTCACGACGCTGAACATAAGGGATGCCGGCTGGATCTGATGAAATTTTAGTTCAGGGCAACTCCTATTAAGTATCTGGTATAACCAGAACCAAAAAAGGTGCGAAAAGAATGAAGGAATCATTTGATGTCAAATTGGTGGAAAACGAGAAGTACTACACGCCGGATTCTAACTACAAACGAAATTCCTGGATGGGTGACTACCAGAAAGCATACAACGAATTCCTGGCGGATCCGGATGCATTCTGGAGTAAGATGGCTCATGAGCTCGACTGGATCCGGCCATGGGACGCTGTTTTAGAATGGAACTACCCGTATGCAAAATGGTTCACCAACGCAAAACTCAATATCAGCGCAAACTGCCTTGACCGCCATGTGAAGAACCAGCGGCGCAACAAGGCAGCATTGATCTGGAGAGGGCTGGCAAACGAATCAAATAAGTTGGAGAATTTGTTTGAATTTAAAAAATATACGGAGTGGTAATCGATGGCAACAAAAGAAGGTACAGAATTATCAGAAGTGGATATAGCTGTCCACTGGAAGGAAGAAGGATATTATTATCCTTCGGCAAAGTTCATCGCACAGGCAAACATGACGGATGAGACCGTCTTTGACCGTTTCAGTCTTGATAAGTTCCCAAACTGCTTTAAGGAATATGCAGACCTTCTTGACTGGTATGAATACTGGCATACGATCCTTGATACAAGTGATGCCCCCTGCTGGAAGTGGTTTGTCGGCGGGAAAATAAATGCCAGCTATAACTGCATTGACAGGCATCTTGCAAAAAACAGGAATAAAACTGCTATCCATTTCGTTTCCGAACTTGAAAATGAAAAAGTTGAACATGTAACATATCAGGAATTGTATGTTCGTGTTAACGAATTCGCAGCACTTTTACGGGACTTTGCTGGTCTGAAAGCCGGAGACACGGTAACCCTTCACCTGCCAATGACCGCCGAACTTCCAATTGCCATGCTTGCATGCGCAAGACTGGGTGTTATTCATTCGCAGGTATTCGGGGGATTCAGCGGCAAGGCTGCTGCCGACAGAATCATTGATTCTGCGAGCAGGGTATTAATCACAATGGATTCTTACTACAGGAACGGAGTACTTCTTGATCATAAGGAAAAAGCTGATATCGCTGTTGAAGAGGCAGAGAAGGAAGGGCAGGTTGTTGATAAAGTCCTTGTGTGGCAGCGTTATCCTGGTAAATACTCTGCACAGACTCCGATGGTTGAAGGACGCGATTTCTTTGTAAACGATCTGTTAAAGAATTATTATGGAGAAAGAATAGATCCCGTTCCAATGCCGGCTGAAGCCCCCCTGTTCCTGATGTATACAAGCGGCACAACCGGAAAACCAAAAGGATGCCAGCACAGCACCGGCGGCTATCTTGCCTATGTTGCAGGAACGTCAAAATATATCCAGGATATTCATCCTGAAGACGTATACTGGTGTATGGCTGATATCGGGTGGATTACCGGGCATTCTTACATTGTTTACGGGCCTCTTGCCCTTTGTGCATCCACAGTAATTTATGAGGGTGTTCCCACATATCCCGATACGGGGCGTTGCTGGAGAATAGCCCAGGACCTTGGTGTAAATATCTTCCATACTTCTCCAACCGCTATCCGTGCTTTAAGAAAGGTTGGTCCTGACGAACCGGCAAAGTATAATTATGAGTTCAAGCATATGACAACCGTTGGTGAACCCATAGAACCGGAAGTATGGAAATGGTATTACGAGATAGTTGGAAAGGGTAAGGCGGTAGTTGTAGATACCTGGTGGCAGACAGAAACCGGTGGCTTTTTATGCAGCACCTTACCCGCATTAAAACCTATGAAACCGGGCAGTGCGGGTCACGGTATGCCCGGAATTCATCCAATTATATATGATGAAGACGGGAAGGTTGTTCCCCAAGGGGCAGGGAAGGCAGGTAATATATGCATCCAGAATCCATGGCCCGGCTCATTCCAGACGATATGGGGTGACCGCGACAGGTATGTCAGTACATATTATGAAAGATATTGCAAGGATAAAAACAGCAAGGACTGGAGAGACTGGCCATATCTGGCAGGTGATGCGGCCGTGCAGGCTGAAGACGGTTATTACCGTATTCTGGGCAGAATCGATGACGTCATCAATGTATCCGGACACAGGCTTGGAACAAAGGAACTCGAGTCGGCGGCACTTACCGTTCCTGAAGTAGCAGAGGCTGCAGTTGTTCCGGTTAATGATGAGATCAAAGGTAAAGTTCCGGATCTTTATGTTGCACTGAAACCCGGGTTCACGGCGAGTGTAAAACTTGAGAAAAAGATTTCTGATGCCCTTGCCAAGGAGATCGGGCCTATCGCCAAACCGAAAAAAGTATGGATCGTATCTGATATGCCAAAGACCCGGTCAGGAAAGATTATGAGGCGTGTACTCGGGGCTATATCAAACAACAGAGATGTTGGGGATATCACTACACTTGCAAATCCCGAGATAGTTGAAGAGATTTCGAAGATGGTTTGGCCGAGTCATAGTATCGGCAATGCTGAAGTGGAGTAATCTTCCTTTCATTCTGGAGCGTGTGAAATGAGTGAAATTAATGATAAAATATTAGGGATGGAACCTGAAAAGGGGCGCTGGATGCTTGTCGTACTCGGCATGGTCATCAACCTTTGTCTTGGTTCAATTTACTCGTGGAGCGTCTTTGTCAAGCCCCTTACCGATTATTATACCGGTGTGCTGGGCCAGACCGTGACTGCAAATGATATCCTGATGCCGTTCTCGGTGTTCCTAGCATTCTTTGCCATCGCCATGCCATTTACCGGTAAATATATCGAGAGGTACGGCCCGAGAAACATCACGATTATCGGGGGAGTGCTGACCGGCCTTGGCTGGCTTCTTGCCTCGGTTTCGACATCAGTCCCGATGCTCTACGTCATGTATGGTGTAATCGGTGGTATCGGTGTCGGCATAGCTTACGGGGTCCCGGTTGCGGTTTCTGCACGCTGGTTCCCGGACCGCCGCGGGCTCGCTGTCGGACTGACCGTTCTCGGCTTCGGGTTTTCGGCGTTTTTCACTGCCAACATAGCCGGCTGGCTCATCACAGCTTATGGCGTGATGAACACCTTCCGGATCTTTGGCATTGCATTCATCATCCTTATAATCCTGCTTGCGCTCCCGTTGAGATTCCCGGCCACGGGCTGGGTTCCAAAAGGATGGCTACCGCCGGCACTGAAACCCGGTGAGGAAAAACCCTGTGAATTCGACCGGGCGAAGATGCTCAAATCCCCGTCATTCTACGGGCTCTGGACCTGTTACTTCATCGGCTGTCTTGCCGGCCTCATGGCCATATCGATAGCAAAACCGGTAGGCACCGATGTGGGCATTGAAGCAGGGCTTGCAACAATGCTTGTCGGGTTCTTTGCGGTCTTCAACGGAGGTGGACGTCCCGTCTTTGGTGCACTCACCGACAAACCGACGCCCCGGAATGCTGCCATGGTATCGTTCATCCTGATCGCATTAGCATCACTTCTCATGTGGCAGATCCCGATTGTACCGGTTTACATCCTTGCCTTTGCCATACTCTGGGGATGTCTCGGGGGCTGGCTGGCCATCGCACCGACAACCACCGGAAGTTACTTCGGCACCTGCGATTACCCGAGGTGTTACGGGGTCGTCTTCCTCGCGTATGGTGCCGGCGCGATTGCCGGGCCGCAGCTGGCAGGGTTCATCAAGACGTCGACGGGATCCTATATCGGGGTATTCCCGTATGTTCTCGCGCTTGCAGTTGTCGGTATTGTCATTGCGTTCACCCTGATGAAACCCCCAAAACCGATAACTTAATTTTTTACGCGTCGGGTCACATCCATACTATCAATTTGATCGCTGCGTGAGCTTCTCCATTGAGTGTGCATGAGCAAATGTCTAGCTGGTACGAATCGATGGTGAGGATGCGAAGAACGTTGTTCTCAGGTGTATCGGCTTTCGAAGAATCGGAGATAGTTGTGGAAGCGTACAAACGATTCAAATTTGGGGCCGGAATGCTCGAAGTCATCATCCGGATCCGGTACGAATTATCTGTTTCTCATAACCATATTCACAGATGCCTGATGTACCATGGACTCGGAAGAGCTGAAGAATCCAAACGAAAACAGAGAAAATAGATTCGCTATGAACGGAACCACATAGCATATCGGCCGGACATATCGATTGGTATGAAGACGGCTTCAGCGGATTAAAACTCTGCGCGTTCCTGGATGACTCATCACGTAAAATCCTCGCTGCCGGTGAATCTGCCACTATCAATACGGAAAACACAATTATCGTTGGAGAACGTGCAGTCCAGGAATACGGGCAGATCTGCCCTCTTTGTGAACTTATTATGGATGATGGCAGTGAATCTGGTGCTCATCGAAGGGACGAGAATGGGTATTGGGATAGTGAATTCAGGCAATACCTTGAAACACGAGATATCTGACCGATCGTTGCATGGGTGAAACATCCCTAAACCAATGGAAAAGTTGAGAAATGGTTCCATACCTGCAAACGGTTCAGACATGAGTTCTCGTCACTCGATGAATTCGTTCACTGGTATAACAACCGTCCTCATGGCAGTCTCGACTTTGAAAGCATGGAGTCTCCGGAACTGGCATTCTGGAGAAGGCTGCCCCAAGAGGCAATCCCGGGATCAGGTTTCAGTGTTTTTGGTTGGTGAGAGGATGAAACGTTCAAGTTATCCTGAACAAAGATCCATGAGAAATTAATTGGGGACTGTACAGGATCAGACAGGTACATAAATCCTTATTGCACCTTTTCCCGGACATCCCTGATCAGGTTCTTCAGATATTCCTCGCCCTCATCGGAAATCAACCATTCCTTTATCTCGTCCTTCGAGGTTTTATCGTGATTCTCGAAAAATATGCGTAAAGCCGCTGTAATTATGTCATTTCTTGAAGCATATTCTCCATTCTCAATCGCGGTATTGATTTTTAGCAATAGATCATGGGGACATTTGTACGAAATTTGCTTTTTCGGTTTACCTCTGATTGAAGGCATTTAAATAAGAATGCAAGTGAGATGTTATTTCTTTTTGTAATTCTAAAGAGATTCCAGAGAATTATTTATATTGTCACGCATCTTTAGAGGGATTGGTGGAACATGACAATTAAAGAAAACCAAAAAATCATCGTCATGGCAGTCCTTATCGCTTTCAGTTGTTCTCTGACCATCTATTTCCATCTGGTTCTTGGAATTTCTCATGTATTTACCCATTTCTTTTATATTCCGGTTATTTTAGCGGCATTCTGGTGGAAGAGAAAGGGTATAGTGGTGGCAGTCTTTTTAGCCGGGGTTCTTATCACAGGACACATGCTATTCAGCGGGGACGTGGGTGTTGATGAGGATTATTTACGGGGATTTTCATTTATATTCGTGTCCTCTGTTGTTGCCCTTTTAAGTGAGCGGGTTGCCAGAAAAGAGAAAAAAGTTGAATATAATCATGCAGAACTGGACCAGATATTCCAGACTGCTGCTGATGGCATGCGGGTGGTTGATAAGGATTTCAACGTGCTCCGGATGAACGAGACGTTCCTGAAAATGGCAGGCATAAGCAGGGACAAGGCAGCAGGCAGGAAGTGTTATGAAGTGGTTCCAGGCCCACGGTGTCATACTCCCGGTTGTCCCCTGACCAGGATCTCCGGCGGTGAAGCGCAGGTAACCGATGAGATTGAAAAGGAACGGGGGGACGGCAGCAGAGTCCCCTGCATCGTCACGGCAACCCCGTTCCGGCACCCTGACGGCGAACTGATCGGTGTTGTGGAGGATTTCAGGGATATCACCGGGCGCAAGAAGGCGGAGGAGGAACTGAAACAACACCGTGATCACCTTCAGGAACTGGTGACCGAACGCACTGCTGCTCTGACGGAGAGTATGATGCAGTTACAGCGGGAAATTATCGAGCGCAAACATGTGGAAGAAGCGCTGCGTGCGAGTGAGACCAGTATGAAGGCGATCCTCGAATCGCTTCAGAGTGCGCTGATCATCATCGATCCGAAAACACATATCATTATTGATATCAACGCTGTTGCCATCAGGATGATCGGCGCACCGAGAGATGAGATTATTGGCCACGTGTGCCACAAGTACATCTGTCCGGCAGATTTGGGGAAATGCCCAATCAGCGATTTGAAGCAAACTATCGACCTTTCTGAGCGAATCCTACTCAATGCGAAAGGAGAGCGGATACCGATCCTTAAGTCGGTAACTCCAACGGTCATTTCCGGCCGCGAGTGTTTTATCGAAAACGTAATTGACATCACCAGACTTAAGCGAGTCGAGGAGGACCTGAGGAAGAGCCAGATCCAGCTTGCTGAAGCGATGGATCTCGCAAACCTGGTGAACTGGGAATTTGATGTCGCTACGGGTATCTTTACATTTGATAACCGGTTCTACGCCCTGTACGGCACCACTGCAGAGCGTGAAGGTGGCAACCAGATGCCGGCAGAAGTGTATGCCCGGGAATTCGTTCACCCGGATGAAATAAATATAGTAGCCGATGAAGTGCAAAATGCGATAACTGCCACCGACCCGAATTTTATCAGGAGGTTCGAGCACAGGATTGTCCGCAGGGATGGCGAGATCCGGCATATCACCGTGCAGTTCGGAATCACGAAAGATGCGAAAGGCCGGACTATCAAAGCCCAAGGTGCGAACCAGGACATCACCGAGCGCAAACAAGCAGAAGAAAAATTGAAACGGTTTAATGAAGAACTTGAACAGCAGGTCGGGCAACGTACAGAACAGATTAACGCCTCCCTGCAGGAAAAAGTGCTCCTGCTCCGCGAGATCCACCACCGGGTTAACAACAACCTCCAGATCTTAATGAGCCTTCTTAACCTGCAATCAAGAAGTGTTCCGGACGAGAATGTACGGGTAGCTTTAAACGAAACCCGGAACCGGATCAGGGCGATGGCGCTCGTCCATGAAAAATTGTACCAAACCACTGATCTTTCGAAAATTGATCTCTCTGATTATACCCGGTTTCTCGTTAGTCAACTCTTCACATTCTACGGCGTTAATTCCCGTAAGGTGACTGTGAATATCGATATCGGAAAGATAATGCTTGATATCGACACTGCAATACCATTGGGACTGATCCTCAATGAACTGGTATCGAATTCCCTGAAACATGCGTTCCCCAAAGAGAGGGAAGGGGATATTTCAATTTCTGTTGGAAAACAAAACCATGCGCTCTCGATATTGTTCAAGGATAATGGAGTGGGAATCCCGGAGGTTCCGGACTGGCGCAATGCAAAACCACTCGGGCTCCGGCTGGTTATCTCGCTGGTGGAACAGTTGAGCGGTACGATCGAGCTTGACCGGAGTGCAGGGACGAAGTTTACGATCGTTGTGCAGGAAAAGGAATGAATAAACGATAAAAATGCATTTTTCAAGAACCTTTTTTTCGTTTCTTCACAAGGTCAA
>Ga0268281_1001733_pt1 | contig 12010 bp, 13 predicted proteins | sample saktaG_10_FD_190134 | JGI IMG/M metagenome (GOLD analysis project Ga0268281, IMG submission 190134) | Saline water microbial communities from Sakinaw Lake, British Columbia, Canada - sak_2011_5_24_50m | ecosystem: Environmental > Aquatic > Non-marine Saline and Alkaline > Saline ... | reverse complement strand
CTTAGACATAGGTTTATTTCTCCTTTCTTTTATTAAATTGATTAATGATTAATTATATTATTAACCCCTGTCTAATTTTAACACTTATGTATTTATTTAGTTTATAATTAATTTATAGCATTATGGAGAGTTTAATTATAATTTTATTTTATATTTTATTTGGAGTTTTGGCTTGGAAGAATTTTAAGCTGGCTTTATATTTAGTTTTTTTACTCTTGCCAACTTATCGGGTGCAGTTTGAAATTTTTAATTTACCTTTTAATTTATTATCCGGCATAATTTGGGTTTTGGTTTTGATTTTTTTCATTAAGAATTTTAAGAACATTCCCAGCTTATTTAAAGATTTTAGAGATAATTTTAAAAGTAAGAAAAATATTTTTCAATCCTTTCGTTGGCCAATTATTCTAATTTTAATTATGGCCTATATTGCTGTTTTTGTAGCTGATAATACAATAGCGGCTTTGGGTTTATTTAAGGCCTATTTTTTAGAAGCAATTTTCTTTTTCATGTTATTGGTTTTTTCTTCTTTTCTCTCTAATAACAAGGGGTTACAACCCTTTGTGAAGGACGTGGCGAGAAAAAGAAAATCTTTTTTTGAAAACTGTATTTATGCTTTACAAATTTTAGTATTTTTTATTTTTGGAATAGCTTTATACCAGAAATTAACCGGAAATTTTATTTTTAATACTACTAATATTTTAGAGCAAGGCCGAGTAACAACTCTTTTTGGGTATCCGAATGCAAATGGTTTGATTTTATTACCAATTTTTTTCTTAAGTTTTATAAATTTATTGCGAGACAAAAAGATTTGGTTAAAACTTTTTAATATAATTACTTTAATATTGTCAGTTATTGTTATTTATTGGGCTGGTTCAGAGTCGGCTTTAATTGCTATTATTGCTGGTTTAATTTTATTTATTTTATTTAAAATTATTAAAAACAAAAAGCTTATTTTAATAATTAGTTTATTGATTGTTTTAATTTCTTTGTTATTACCTTTTGTTGTTAAAGCTCCTCAGCAAATAGATGAGCCCGGAACTGTGGATTATACTTTAAAACAAAAAATATTATTGCAAGATTTATCTGGTCAAGTGCGTCGGCAAATGTGCTCAGAAACAATTGCTTATTTAAAAGATTATCCGATTTTAGGTACCGGCTTAGGGGCTTATCAAGAAAAAATAGTGCCTTATCATCAGACAGACTATATTGAAATTTTTTTATATCCACATCATATCTGGTTAAACTTTTGGACTAGTTTAGGAATTTTTGGCTTAATTGGTTTTTTATGGCTAAGTATTTTGTTGATTATTAAACTAACTAGCAATTTATCAAAAGAAAATTTAATTCTACTTATAGCATTTTTAGCTATTATTATTCAGGGGATTGTAGAGGTGCCTTATTTTAAAAATGATTTAGCAATTATTTGGTGGTTAATTATTGCCGGATATATAATTTATAAAGAATAATTTTTGAAATTGTTAGTAAAATTATGTAGCCCGTCTCGCCTTTGGCGACCCGCTTCACCGAAGCTTCAGCGAGGCGAGAGCCGAGGCGGATGGTTTTATTACCCCGCATTGTATTGGCAGAAGCCCTCAGCTCCTGTTGGGGGAGCTTCACTGGATATTGACCAATCAGAAGAATTAAAGGAAGATTATATTGAAAGTATTATAAATATAAAAATTTAAGATTTAAGATGGTGGGTCTAAAAAAAATTTATTCTAAACGAAATTTATGGTCTCATAAAGGTCAATTTGGCTATGTTTTAATTATAGCTGGAAGCAAGCGATATTCTGGCTCGCCGATTTTTAATGCTTTGGCGGCCCTGAGAAGTGGGGCAGATTTAATTACTTTGGTTGGCCACCAAAGAGCAATGGACATAGCAGCTGGTTTTGGGCCGGATTTAATTACTTACCCCCTAGAAAGCGAGTTAGAACCAAAACATGTAGCTAAAATTTTGTTATTGTCTCAGGGCTTTCAATCTTTAATTATTGGTTGCGGTCTAGACAAGAATAAAAAGACTCATCAGGCCATTAGAAAAATTATCCAAGAGATTAATATGCCTTTAGTTATTGATGCGGAAGCAATTTGGGCTATAGCCGAACAAAAAGATATTATAAAAAATAAAAAAGCTATTATTACACCACATGATAGAGAATTTGAAGTTTTAACTGGTGAAAGAGTTAAGCTTGAGTTGGAAGACAGAAAAGCAAAAGTAAAAAAATGGGCCAATAAACTAAAAACAATTATTTTGCTTAAGGGTCATATTGACGTTATATCTGATGGTGAAAGAGTTGTTTTAAATAAAACCGGTTCTTTTTTTATGACAAAGGGCGGTTTTGGTGATACACTTAGTGGAATTTGTGGGACTCTCCTTGCTAGAGGATTAAAACCTTTTGAAGCCGCTCAAGTAGCCGCTTATATTAATGGCTGTGCTGGCGAGCTGGCTTGTAAAAAATATGGAGAAGGAGTTTTAGCTAGCGATATTTTTGAGTTTATAGCTTCAGTGATAGGTCAATAAAGAGATTTATTTTAAGAATGATTAAATTATAAGTTAAGGGTAAGCTTTTTCGGTTTACCTTTTTTATTAAATAAAGACGGAAAATTTATTTTAATTTAATTCCTGTGTTATAATGAAATAAGAGAAAGATTAAATCTTATATTTTTATGCTTACACAAAAGACAAAAATTATTCCTAAATATGTTTGGCCTTATTTATGGTCTTATAATATTAAAAAAATAGATTTAGAAAATCATAAAAAAAGAATCATTACTAATGTTCTTAATTTAGGTTCTAAACGAGCCACGGATTGGCTTTTTCGGCAATATAATAAAGAGGATATTAAAAAATTAGTTATTAATCCCCTACCCGGAGAATGGAACAAAAAGTCCTTGAATTTTTGGTCATTAATTATGAGGGTCAAGAGCAAAAATAGTAATAGAAAAATTAAATAGGATAATATGTTTTATAATATTTTAGATAAAAAAAGATTAAATTTTTTGCCCCTTTTTAAAAAGTTTAAAAAGGAGTTTTATCTAGCTGGCGGAACTGCTTTAGCTTTGCAAATTGGTCATCGCGACAGTCTGGATTTCGATTTTTTTTCTGTTCAACCCATTAATACCAAGCAATTATTTGAAAAATTGCAAGAAATTTTTAAAAGACATAAAATAGCAAAAGTTCAAGAGGATAAAAATACCTTAAGCCTGATAATTGACGAGAAAATTAAGTTAAGTTTTTTTACTTATAAATATAAATTAATGGATAAATTAATAAAAGCGGAATATTTTAATTTAGCTTCTGTGGTTGATATTGGCTGTATGAAGCTATCCACTCTTATTAGCCGGGCGACTAATAAGGATTATGTTGATTTATATTATATTTTAAAGAAAGTCAAATTGCCAGTATTATTATTAATGATGGAAAAGAAATTTTCTAATATAGATTTGAATTTAGTCTTGAAAAGTATAGTTTTTTTTGATGATATAGAAAAAGAGCCATTAAGATTTAAAAATAGTAATCGGGTTAGTTTTAGTGAAGTAAAAGAGTATCTTCAAGAACAAGTTAAAAAAATTTATTAATACAAATTATGCGGAGATGTCAATTTAAAATCCCTTTTTTAATTAGTGTATTTTTATTAACTAATATTTTTAATTTTGTTTTTAAAGCGCAAGCTCAAGAATATGACCCGGATTTTGATCAGAATTATATTATTTCTCAGTTTCAGATGTTTGATTATAATTCTATGAGTCAAGCAGAAATCCAGAATTTTTTAATAGAAAAAAAATCTTATTTAGCTAATTATTATACTAATGGTTGGCCAATTAATTGTGATATTAAGACAGGTTCAGACCAAAGCAATTGTCAAATAATGACTAAAATGAGCGCAGCAGCAATAATTTATTCAGCAGCCCAAAGATATCAGGTAAATCCAAAACATATTTTAGTAATGTTACAAAAAGAACAGGGCTTAATCCAGTGGGAAGGAACCCCTCCAGACAAAAGATTAGATTGGGCCGGTGGTTATGCAGTTTGTGACGGATGTTCTTTAAGTGATCCAAATATCCAAAAGTATAAGGGTTTTGGAAAACAGATTGATAATGTTGCCGGAGCTATGAGATTTTATTCTGACCATGCTGGTATTTATCAATATATTAAAAAAGCTGGCCAGACCTATTCTATAGACGGAACATTAATTAAACCTAGTAATCAACCTACGGCTAATTTATATACTTATACTCCGCATATCAGAGGCAATTATACTTTTTGGCGGGTCTGGCAAAGATATTTTGGTGACCCAACTTCTACTATTAGAGATAAGGGAGCCACAATTTCTACTGATTATATGTTGCAAATAATTGGCAGTAGCGATGAAGAATTAAATGTTTTTGAAGGTCAGGACACAGCTCTATGGGTAGAATATTTAAATATGGGTACTAGAACATGGAATAATGAAGACGAAAAGAGTTTATATTTAATAGATAGTAAGTATAAGTCACAGATTCCAATACTTTCCAAAACCAGCTCATTTGTTTTAGAAGAATCAATGAAAAATGACATTGCTGTTTATTCACAAAGAAAGTCAGTTACACCTGGAGAGGTTTTAAGATTAACAATACCTATAAAGTCAGATTATGAAAAATATAAATCTGGTAAATATATTTTGGTCTTGGATAGTCATGGTTGGTTTGCAGATAGTGATGTTGGATTTGATTTAAATCGAACTTTTCGTTATGATGCTCAATTAAAAAAAGGAATTCCCAGCGCCTTAGAAGCCAACGAAACCAATACTATTACTGTTGAATATCAAAATGTGGGCACAATGCCTTGGTATCAATATGATGTGTATTTAAAATGGATTTCTTCAGGAATTGAACATTATGCTCAAATGAATCAATGGCGGGTGTTGCCGGGCGAGACAGCTAGTTTTACTTTCTACAGTAAAGTAAATGAAGTTGGTAAATATGAATATGATTTAAGTATTTGGAAAAAGATAAATTCTTGGAAATATAATAAGTTCCCTACTGGCGACGGGAAGTTTGTTACTAATATGACGGTGAAATACGCCGCAGAATTAATATATGAAAGTGTTCCAGAAGAAATGCAGGCTGGTTCAGAAAAATATATTTCTATTAAAGTAAAAAATGTTGGTTCAGAAATTTGGGACGAGAATTTAGTTTTAAGAAGTTATAGTAGTGTTAATCCTTTTTCTTCCAGTTATTTTCGGCACGAGAACTGGATATCAGGCATGGCAATAGAAAAAGTAAAACGCGATGTTGAACCAGGCAAGGTCTATACTTTCCGTTTTAAGATTAAAGCCCCGCAAAATACTTATAGTTATGACCAATATTATCAATTAGAGTGGGGACCTTATTTTAAAGAAATATATATAGATAAGGACTTAACTAAACATTATCAGACGAAGATAGTTAAGTAAGAATTTGTTTAGAGATTTTAATAAAATACGTATTTAATTATCAATTTGAAATTTTCAATTTACATTTAACCCCTCGCCTTTTATTTTAAAAATTTGATATTTTAATTTTATTATATAATTTTTTTGAAATAATTCTTTGATATTATTTTGCAAAAAAGGTGATAGGGTAAATTTTCAATAAACAATTTGAAATTAGTTATTCGAAATTACCTGCCCGCCATAGCCTAGGGCATTAGGCGTTGGCAGGCGGGGATATTCGTAATAAAAATTCGAAATTTGAAAATAGTTAATTCCGAATTTCTATTATCTAATTTCAATTACTATTTTCTATTTTCGACTTTACCCTGAACCGATAACTGGTTCAGGGTGAATGATTTTCAAATTAGTATAAATTGATAATTGATTTATTGGTTATTAAATTCAAATTGAAAATTGATAATTGTAAATTTAATATATAGGATTATGGATATTTATTTTAAAACTAGAACCGGTAAGACCTTTAGAAAAATACCAGCTTTGCGCGACGGGGCTTGGTTAAATATGGAGAATGTGCAAAAGGAAGATTTAGAAAAAGTTTCTCAATTAACTAATTTGGACTATGCGGATTTGGCAGATACTTTAGATCCTTATGAATTGCCGCGTATTGAAAGACACGGCACCACGGTTATTATTTTTCTTAGAACTCCTAGAGAAAGGAAAGAAGAGGAAATTTTATATACTCAACTTTTAACAATTGTTATTGCAAAAAAGTATTTTATAACCATGTCTAACACCAAAGATGATATTGTTAATTTAGTTTTAGATAAAAATCTAGACATAGCCACCGCTCAAAGAGGTAAATTATTAATTTATTTATTGCTTTTAGTATCACAAAAATTTACTAAGGAAGTTAAATTAGCAAAGAATAGTGTTTGGTTTCAAAAAAAGCATATTAAAAATATAGATAGCGCGGACATTGTTAATTTAATAGAAAATGAGGAAATTTTAAACCAATACACCTCGGCTTTAGTTCCTATGCAGAGCGTATTTCAAACGATTTCTAAGGGAAGATATATTGAGCTTTATAGCTATGATGAGGATTTATTGGAAGACACTATTATTAGCATTAATCAGTCAGCGGATTTGTGTGAGATCAGTATTAAAAGTATTCAGAGCTTGCGAGATTCTTATCAGATTATTTTTACTAATCGTTTGAGTAAAGTCATGAAATTTTTGACTTCTTTCACAATTATTATGACCATCCCTACTATTATAGCTAGTATTTATGGAATGAATGTTGGTTTGCCTTTAGCAGCCAATCCTTTTGCTTTTTGGTATATAATGATTTTGTGTATTGGCTTGGCTATGGTGTTTGTCTATGTGTTTATAAAGAAGAAATGGTTGTAAGTTAGTTTTTTATTGTTAATTTTAGAGAAGATAATAGTTGCGGGCTATTATTTTTTATCCCCACACCTTTGCAAGGTGTGGGGATTTAGTTTAAGATTAGTTTAGAGGAGAGGTCGCATATCCCGCGTAGTCCCGTCTGCGGGACGTAGCGGGACCCCGCTTTGCGGGGGCGGTTTAAGATAAAAGAATGCGGTGGGGTGCCAGAGTGGTTGAATGGGTCGCACTCGAAATGCGATGTTCCGTTTACGGAACCGAGGGTTCGAATCCTTCTCCCACCGCCAATTTAAAATAAGTGAGAATCTTTACCCTGTTGAATAACGGGGCTTCTCCCACCGCCAGATTTTCATGTTTGAAGCATATGGGGTGGATTTCCAATGTTGGAACTTTTTATGTTATAATTTAACTATATGGCTATTAAAATTGAACTAAATAATGAAAAAATCAAATTACCCTTGTTTAGATCTCAGGGTGGAATTAGAATTGCTGACGAACACGGCAATCATGTAAGTAGCCCAACTAAAACATTAAAAGATCCAAAATATTTTATAGAATGGATGATAACTAATGACGAAAATCAGCTTTTAGTTAAAAAATTTTTTGAATCCGAGAATGATATTAAAAAATTAATTCAAAGAATGGAAGAAATAAAAAAATTTGCAGAGGAGTCTAAATATTCAAAAAGAGAAACTATTAAGGTAGAAAGGGAAGAGATCAAGATTTTTGAGGGTTTTAAAATATATCAATATACTGAAAATTTTTCTTCTTTTGAAAAAGAATTTTCTTCAGGACTAAAAGTAAGAATAACTTTTAAATTAGGTAATTTTGGTCTTGAGCCTCATCCCCATATGTATGTTTTAATCCCGTTTAATAATCAGTTTTTAAAAATAAAGAATACTAACGGCGAAATTAGAGACGCGGAAGCATTGGGTAGCGGTTGTTTTGGTGAGTGGACACCATCTACACAAGACGTAGAAGAAATAACAATCACATTGGCCCACGCTTCCAAAAATCATAAAGACGATCTGATTAATATAATAGATTCAATTATTAAATCGTGATTTTAAAATTATAGACGTCTTCTTTTTTGATTGATTTACTACCTACCCGGCAAGTAATATTTCTGAAATAATCAATCCTATCGTTAATTTGTTTGCAGATGATTTCTTTCATCTGTTTATTTTTTTTGTATTGATCTTTAACATCAAAAATATAAAACATATCATTCAGAATATCTTTTTTAATATTGATTAAGCCACATTTGCCCACGCTTGTGTTTCCTACTCGAACTACTGCAATTTTATAATCCTCAATTGATTTATTAGAAACTATTTTGTTTTTTGTAAGAATATTTTTAGCCGAAATATTGTTTTCTTTGTAGGATTTTTTAACCTTGATTTTCTTGTCTTCTAAATATTCTGATAATGGAATACCTTTATCATTTTTAATATAGCCATTATTTTTATGAAAAATTATCTGCGGTATTAATTCTTCGTTTATGTTTTTTATATCAAAAACTTCTTTATTTTTCGTAGCATTTTCGTAAATAGCAACAATTTTGTTTTTAAGTTTTTCGGTATTGGCAAAAATAGCAAAACAACAAGGAATATTACGGTCAAACCAAATTTTATCGTTTTGATAGACAATAATTGTTGAAAAATATTTTAAAATTTCATTTTTAACATTTTTGTTTTTATTTTTTATAAAAAAAGAAATAGGCAAGACAAAACCAATAGTGGAATTTTTATTTTTCAGGTGTTTTAATGATTTTAATATAAAAATGTTCTCAATTTTCCCTTTTTCTTTTTTCAGATCTGCTTTTGTTAAATAATCAAGCAATAAAACCTTTGATTTTAAATAATTTTTTGGAAAGAAATAACTTTCTTTTAGGTTATATTTACTAAACGGAGGATTGCCTATAATGAAATCATATTTATTTTTTACGGATAAATTGAAAAAGTCGGAAGGATTTTTTGTTAATTCTGGATCTATTTCGCACTCGTTAATTCTTTCAAATCCTCTTTGTCTTAAAACTTTAACGAAATTGCCTGTCCCAGATGAAGGCTCTAAAATATCTATATCTTGTTCGTATTTTTTATAATCTAATAATAAATCTAATAGTTTTTTAACTATTTCAATCTTGGTGAAATATTGACCTAAAATTTCCTGTTTATTTTGCATATTAAAATTTATTTAATCTATTTATAGCCAACTCGCAATATTCTGAATTGATTTCAAATCCTATATAATTTCTTTTTAATTGTTTACAAGCAACTGCTGTGCTTCCACTACCAATAAATGGGTCAAGAACAATATCGTTTTTTTTTGAAAACATCGTCAAAAGTTCTTTTATAAAAGTTTTAGGTTTGGGTGTGGGGTGATTAATAAATCCTTCATCGGGTTCTATCATTTTCCCGGGCGTATCTGTAAAAATATCCTTGTCCTTTTTAATCATTTTTGGGTTACCCCTTTTAAATACTATACAGGACATATATTTAGTAAATCCGATTGGCGACATCACTCTTCCATTGGGACAAAATAAGACAAAATTCCAAAAATATTGAAATGGATTATTTTTAAAAATATCTGGTAGAAATTTTGTGCTAAAAAATGTTATTAAAAACGCATCATTTTTCAAGACCCGATAGCTTTCTGGTAAGATAGAATAAAATAAATCCAAATTGTTATCATTTTTTATCCCTGCCTTGTTTAAACCATAAGGAGGATCTGTAAAGATCAAATCAATTGAATTATCGGGTAATAATCCTAGGCCATTAAGACAATCAATATTTTGAATTGTATTAATCCATTTTTTTATCATGTTTTTTGCTTTTTAAAATTTTAAACAAATCCTCACCCTTAAATCTTCTAAGGCCATTAAATTTAATTGAGGGAATTTTATTTTCGGCAATATATCTCTTAACGGTAATTGGGGCAACTTTAAGAATTTTAGCCACTTCTTCTGTTGTATAGATTTGATTTTTATCCAATTTCATAGTAATTTAAAAGTATCAATTGGTATCATATTTAGTATAACACATCTTTATAATTTTTAATAATAATATTTTTCTACACATATGCTTTATACAAAAAGAATAGAAAAAATTATTGAAGATTGAAATCAATTGACTAAAAGTTTTATTTTTATTAAGCTTATATAATAAATTAATTATTAAAATAAAAATTATGAAAAATACAACCGAGAAATTAGCCGAAGAATATATAGAATTACCAGATGAACTTAGTGAAGAAGAGAAAAAAAATATTCAAGAATTATTTTCTAAAATTAGCGATGAAGACAAACAAGTATTTAAGGAATATGACTTAGATAGACAAAAAAAATTAGCCTTAATTTTTAAACTAGATGAAAAAGGATCATTAGAGACATTGAGGGACATATTAAACCCAGGTCAAATAAGAGAATTATTTGGGATTTTAGATACTTTAATTGAAAATTCTGATTTTGGAAAAAAGGGTAGAGATTTATGCAAAGTTGGAGATAAGTATTTGGAAGATTATTAATTTATTTTAAATAAGTTAATAATCTTTTCAAATATTTTTCATCAATTTCAGAAATTTTATATTCGCGACGGAGTTTCATAATGATATTATAAAGCTCCAGATAAGATATTCCACCTCCACCGGAATATTTTTTTAATTCATTAAAAACAATGCCTCGTTCCTTGTCAGTTAAAGAATCAATTTGAAATAATTCTTTTCTTAATTGTATGAGGTTGTATTGGCGCATAAAAAAGTTTAAAATTTAAGGCTCAAAGTTTAAAACTATTTTAATTTTTATATTTTATATTTTATATTTTTAATTTTTCGTTTTTCGTTTTACATTTTTAGTATAGCAATATTTTTTAGAAAATAAAATAAACCCCCAGAACACTGATGTGCTGGGGGAAAGGACTTAGGCGTGTTTTTGCGCCAAAGACCTTTTTTGGAGAAATGTGTTAGTTAATCGTCCAAAAAAGATTGGGCGATCACATTTTTTACACAAACGATTTCGAATAGGATTTTCAATTTTTTCAGAACTATGATTATCAACAGTTATCCTTTTGCGACAACATGGGCAGATAAAGGTTATTTCTGCGATTCCTCCTCTCTAAAGAGTCATCTTCTCTTAGGGATATCTCACCCGTTTATTTTTAAGAAAAGATTTTTTAACTCTTCTGTATTTATTTTATAACTTTTAGAGATTTTTGCCAAACCCCCATCATTTTTTTCAGAAAGTGGGGAATAAAAAAATACCCAGTCAAATTACGACTGGGTATATAGAGGTTAGAATCCTTCCTGTTTTACCTCTTACAGAATTAGGTTAGACAAAAAGGATCCCTTTAAATTTTTTCATGGCAAACTCCTTTTTTTAAAGTATTCCGCCACTTATTATCAATAAAAGAGAATTGGATCAGTAAATAATTCTCTCTAGGGGCCAATTACTCGAGGAATTGAAGAAAGGTGTGAGAATTCTCTAGTCGAATTCGAATAAAAAGCGCTGTAAAAATAAAAGGGATATCTTATTCAGCTTTTCCTCCACGAATAAAACCAACATTATTATTAATACCTTAATAACCATAAGCCTCCCTTCAGGCTTGTTTATTTTTAGAGGAACTTTTCCTCCCTAATATTTTTATGATATATTTTTATTTATAAAAGGTCAATGGAGATTTATGTTATAATAGTTAGTAATAAGTTGTAAGATACAAGGACAACGAATAACGAATAACGAATTGCGAATTACGGATTATTTTATAATTTTAAATTTTGTGAAAATAGATTTTAAAAAACAACTTAATGCAGAACAATATAAAGTGGTAACTGCTGGTCAAGGACCGCATTTAGTTTTAGCAGGAGCTGGTTCAGGTAAAACCAGAACTTTAGTTTATAGAGTTGCTTGGTTGATAAATCAAGGCGTGAATCCAGAGAAAATTTTACTTTTAACCTTTACTAATAAAGCGGCCAATGAAATGATGAATAGGGTTAGAAATATTTTAGGTTTTTCTAAAAAAGATAAATTAAATTTATGGGGAGGCACTTTTCATTCTATGGCTCATCGGCTTTTAAGAATATACCTATAAATTAAGTCAATCCCTTTTTAAACAAAGCATTATTAAATAAAATTAAACTAGGTTCATTAACAATTATATATCTAAGTATCAGTTAAACAACGGTAGGACACTTTTAATTCCTAT
>Ga0268281_1001731_pt1 | contig 12016 bp, 10 predicted proteins | sample saktaG_10_FD_190134 | JGI IMG/M metagenome (GOLD analysis project Ga0268281, IMG submission 190134) | Saline water microbial communities from Sakinaw Lake, British Columbia, Canada - sak_2011_5_24_50m | ecosystem: Environmental > Aquatic > Non-marine Saline and Alkaline > Saline ... | reverse complement strand
ATATACCCGGTGTTCTCCCGGGAGTCTAAGAAACTTAATCTTGAGGACGGCTTCACGCTTATATGCTTTCAGCGTTTATCCAAACCGAACGTAGCTACCCAGCAATGCCCTTGGCAGGACAACTGGCACACTAGAGGTTCGTTCTTCAAGGTCCTCTCGTACTATCAAAGAGCCCCCGCAAGTTTCCACGTCCACGGTAGATAGGAGACCGAACTGTCTTACGACGTTCTGAACCCAGCTCGCGTACCGCTTTAATTGGCGAACAGCCAAACCCTTGGGAGCTTCTTCACCCCCAGGATGCGATGAGCCGACATCGAGGTGCCGAACTTCGCCGTCGATATGAACTCTCGGGCGAAACCAGCCTGTTATCCCCGGAGTAGCTTTTATTCGATGATCTTTGCGCCTACTATGAGGACGCATCGGTTCACTAAGTTCGAGTTTCCTCTCGGCTCGACTTGTAAGTCTTGCCGTCAAGCCAGCTTATGCCTTTACACGTCCAGCGCGATTTCCATCCGCGCTAAGCTGACCTTTAAACGCCTCCGTTACTTTTTAGGAGGCATCCGCCCCAGACAAACTACCCACCAGATACTGTCTCTCAAAAAAATGAGATGGAGGATTAAAAACATACAAGGGTGGTATCTCACTGTCGTCGCCTTACGGCGACTCCCACCTATACTGAACATGCATATCCTCAACCCAATATCAAGCTATAGTAAAGCTTCACGGGGTCTTTTCGTCTGACCGTGGATAAGTCGCATCTTCACGACTATTGTAATTTCATCGAGTCCTTCGTTGAGACAGTTGCCAGGTCGTTACGCCATTCATGCAGGTCGTAACTTACACGACAAGGGATTTCGCTCAGTTTTGTTACTCCTCTTATTCGTAAGAGGGGATTAATCATTTCTGTTAATCTCTTTGGCTCTCACCAAAGCTCGGACTATATCTTCCCATTAAAAAATTAACGGGTCTGGCGTATAGTCTCTGAGGATGACAAAAATACTGCTGGTTTTTTACGATTCATTTCTTCAATAATTTTGGCAATCTTTACTTGATTTTTTCTAATCAGATGTTTTTTAGACTTCATCATTTCTACGACTTGAGAAAATTTCTTAAAATCGTTTCTTTTTGCTGTTTTTAATGGATTTTTCCGGAAAAATGGAATAATTTTTCCATCCAAATCAACTAACCTTCTAACACAGAAACGATATAAATCTTCTCTATGATTATCATGTCTCCTATTGACATATATTTCTCCGCATTGAAAAAATCTTTTTAATTCTTCTAATGCTTTTTTGCTTTTTACTCCCTGAGTAACAATTAACTCGGGAAATATTTGCCAACCTAATTTAGTAGTATGATTTCTAAACATACTGACAGAAAAACAACCCTCTCCGTCAATAAAGCCAATTATCCAGCCAATTAATTTTTGCCTTTCCTGCTGATTGTCTGCATTAAATGCTTTTTTACTTGACATAATTATATTCTCATATTCCTATGGAATAATTATACCATAGTAGCATTTACTTTACAACCATTAAAGGTACAGAGTTTCCAGCATATAGTCAGATTTTACTAAGGCAATAAATCTTACCTTAGGACGATTATAGTTATCGCCGGCGTTCATCAGCGCTTCAGTTCAGAGCTCACCCCGAAGGGATCACCCCTCTCCTTAACGTTCTGACACTGGCCAGGCGTCAGCCCCTATACGTCACCTTACGGTTTTAGCAGGGACTTATGTTTTTGTTAAACAGTCGCCCGGCTACTTTTACTGTGGGTCCAACCGAAGTTGAACCGGTCCTTATTCCAAAGTTACGGACGCTTTTTTGCCGAGTTCCTAAACGAAGGTTCTCTCGTACACCTGAGGATACTCTCCTCGTCCACCTGTGTCGGTTTGCGGTACGGATAATATTAGTTTAGCCCTAGAAGTTTTTCTTGGCCCCCTCTCCCCTCAAATCTCCCTTGCGGAATCTTATTCATAACAGGCTTTAAACTCTCCGGATTTGCCAAAAGAGCCCACCCATTATTTAAACGCGTATAGCCAGAACACGCTTGAAGCTCGAAGAAGCGTCGCTCCATCAGAAACTAATATTAGGGACGGAATATTAACCGTCTGTCCATCGCCATGACCTTTCGGAAAAAGGCTTAGGACCGCCTAACCCTGGGTTGACAATCAGTGCCCAGGAAACCTTGGACTTGCGGTGGTTCGGATTCTCACCGAACTTTTTATTACTCATACCAACATTCTCACTTCTCTGCGCTCCACCGAATCTCACAATTCGACTTCACCACCCAGAGAATGCTCCCCTACCACACCGCTATAAATAGCGATGTCCCCATCTTCGGTACTGAATTTAGCCCCGATACATTTTCGGCGCAGAATAACTTGATCAGTGAGCTGTTACGCTTTCTTTAAAGGATGGCTGCTTCTAAGCCAACCTCCTGATTGTCCAAGTCGTTCCACCACCTTTTACACTTAAATCAGATTTAGGGACCTTAGATTGAGGTCTGGGCTGTTTCCCTTTCGACACGTGAAGCTTAGCCCCCACGGTCTAACTCCATCTTATTTAGCTTTGGTATTCGGAGTTTGGTTGAATATGGTAGGATTACTCCACCCACATCCAGTCAGTATCTCTACCCCCAAAGTTTACAAGACAGGCCAGCCCTACAGCTGTTTCGGGGAGAACCAGCTATCACCGAGTTCGATTGGCTTTTTACCCCTATCCACAGATCATCCCATGGTGTTGCACGGCCAACGGGTTCGGGCCTCCCCCCAGACTTCTCTGGAGTTCACCCTGTCCATGGATAGCTCACTCGGTTTCGGGTCTTTACCCACTAATAAATCGCGCTTTTAACACTCGCTTTCGCTACGGCTCCATCCCTATTGGGATTTAACCAAACTAGTGAATAAAACTCGTTGGTTCATTCTTCAATAGGCACGCCATCACCCTACGACAAGCGCAGGGCTCTGACTCCTTGTTAGCATATGGTTTCAAGTACTATTTCATCGCCCTCACCGGGCTGCTTTTCACCTTTCCCTCACGGTACTAGTTCGCTATTGATCACTAAAAGTATTTAGCCTTAGGCAATAGTCTGCCTAGATTCACACTGGATTTCACGTGTCCAGCGCTACTCGGAAATAACTAATTGTTATAATTTAAAAACTTTTCACCGACAGGGCTTTCACCTTCTCTGGCTGACCATTCCGGATCATTTGGTTAAATTTAAAAATGACAACTCTATTAATTAGGTAATAAAACATTAGTTACTCCACAACCCCTTAAAAGACATTTTAGCCCTAAAACCTTTTACCATTTAAGAGGCTACCCGAAGGCATCTCCTAAATAGCTTAGGTCTTTTAAGGTTTGGGCTGTTCCCATTTCGCTCGCCGCTACTCAGGGAATATTCGCTTCGCAACTATAAATAGCAGACGATAAATAATAAGTTAGACTTAAAATTTACCGCCCAAATTTATAGAAAAATGCGAAACACTTCGTTTTCCTTTCCTCTAGGTACTGAGATGTTTCACTTCCCTAGGTTCCCGCCTGTTAATAAATAACAAGCACTTGCGTTTAAAGCGCAAGTAGGTTTCCCCATTCGGACATCCCCGGATCAAAGGTTGCTTGCCACCTTCCCGAGGCTTATCGCAGGCTGCTACGTCCTTCATCGGCTTTTAGTGTCGAGGTATCCACCATATGCCCTAATGACTCTAATCCACTATTTAATCTACATTAAATAGTTTTTGTTGTGTAATGTTGGATTTATAATAAGTCGTTAGATGCTTACTTATTTCTTTTATTTTAAATTGTAATGAACTTTTTTTGCTATCAAAAAAACCGCTCGCCAGCGGTTTTGGGCAATAAAATCTAGCCTAAAATCAGCCACTGGTTTTGATAAAAAAAGTTTTTTTGATTTGCATAAAAACTAACATTGATTTGAATTTGTGCTTTAAATTATAAACTGAATATTCTATTTGTCAATGTGGATAACTTTTCCTTAATTTTAAGACAACAATATTATAAAAAAAGTTTTTAATTATCAATCTTTTCTTATAATTAAACTGAGAAATAAAACACATTTAATTTTAATTAAATTTTTTATTATCTTCTTAAATTTTATTCCACATCTAAAATAACCTGCATTGGTTCAGGATAATTGAAATCATATTTCGGCATTAAATCTTTAATTAAGGGAACAATTATTCCCTTTCGCCAGTAATCATGGCCTTGAGGAATTTCTTTAATCGGAAACAATAAACAGGGCGCGATTATTTCTTCATTCATCCCGTTAATATAATTTGTAATCACCACTAGTCCTTTTTGAGGTGTATCAAGCCCGATTTCTACTGTTTCTCCGCTTGCGTCTGAAAAATAAGGTTGAAAACCGCCTTTCTCCGCCGCGGCCAAAATATTTTCTTTTTTTTCTGTCGCATATAAAGAACTCTGATAATTTCTAGTCGCCAATCCCCACAAACCAATAACTTTATTTTCTCTAATATTAACACTTATATTCAATCCATACCCCGTTCCTTCTTGATCATAAACTTCTTGGCCATCAATTGTCAACGGATAAATTATAGAAATAATGTCAGGAAGATAACTTTCTCCTCCCTCAGGTAATCTTTTATAATATGTTTTCCATTGATTATCAATAAAAGGTTTTCCATAAGAAGACATATTAATTTGGTATTTTTGTAAAAATGCGCTCGCAATCTCAATCAAAACTTCATCACTTGGCAAATCATTTTCTGTTAAAGATTTCGTTTCTTGACATTGATCTGGATTCTGTTGACAGAGCATCGTCTGTTCAGTTTGCCAACGCTCCCAATTTTGGTTCATAGAAACCATTTCATTCATTAAATCCAAATAAATTGAATATCCGAAATCTCTATCTTCAATAATATTCAAAGTTTGAATTCTGGGATTAATAAGTTTTGAAAAATTCAAAATTCCCAAATCAACTTTTGATAAGATATTTCCTAATTTAGAAACCGCATCTTGATTTTTAATCCTTTTTAAAACCGGCAATTGCTCATCTTCAATAGAAAAATCTTCTCCTTGATAAATAAAACGATAATTAACTGGTTGATAAACCTCTGATTTTGTGATCATTTCCCCCCTATCTAAAATTGCCAACCCTCCACCGCCACCTAAACCAACTGCCTCACTATTTTGATTAGCTTCGGGAACGGTTTGCGATGTAGAAAGATTAAAAGCCATATCCTTGGTTGGTATAATTTTAACTTCTGGATTTAAATTAATAGCCAAATGACGATTTTGGTTAAATAATGAAAAAACGAAAATTGCTAAAACTACAACTGCCAATGAAAAAGCTGGATAAAAAAATTTCTTCATAAAATTAAATTTATTATTATTTGATAAATAACTGATTTTTTTTATTAATTCTTGTTTGAGCCAATTTTCAAAATTGGGATCAATTTCCGCTTGCGGCTTTAATTCTATTAATTCGCAGATAATTTTAGTTAAATCCCACTCTTTATTCCTTAATTTGGGATCCAATTGATATAAATCATTTAAAATTTTTTGGATTTGTTTTTCCATATTTTTACCCTCATTTAAAATAAACGAATAAAACTAATAAAAGTAACAAATCTCCTAAATTCTCCCTTATTTTGCCAATGCCCCGCGAAAAAGCCATTTTACAACTAGCCTCTGATTTTCCCAATATTTGAGAAATCTCTTGATAAGACATCTCCTGCCAAACTCGCATTATGACAATTTCTCTTTGTTTATAATTTAATATTTTTAAACAATTTTCCACTTGTTTAATTTTCTGCGCTCGATCGATTTTTTCTTCAATTCGGTCAAATGATTTTTCTTCCTTTGCTTCCTCTAATGGAATCTCTTTTTTATTAACGCGGGTATAATCAATAACACTATTTCTAGCAATGCAATAAAGCCAAGCGCTAACAGAACCATTTTTTTTAAAATTAAAAGTATTAATTTTTTCTAAAGCTTTAAAAAATGTCTGACTTGTTAAATCTTCCGCTGTTTCTCTGTAGAAAACCCGATAGTAAATAAACTGATAAATTTTCTTTGCGTATTTATCGTAAATTAAACTAAATTTCTCCAAGTTTCCTGTTTGGCATTCTTGAATAATTTCCTTTTCACTGATGTCCATAATTTAAATTTTGAATAATAAAAATATAAGCAATTTACCGCCCATATATTATAACGATGTTAATTAAAAATGGTAACTGTGGAATACTTTCTTGACAACATTTTGTAATGGGTATATACTCATTATAGGCATTACAATTAAAAGTCGGTATGCCCCTTAATAAATAATTATTAAATATAAATTTATGCCAGGATTTGATCAAACTGGTCCCGTGGGCCAAGGCCCTAAAACCGGTAAAGGTTTCGGGCCTTGCAATGGAATGGCTGGACGAGGCTTGTGGAACTGCCGAAGAGGTGGATTTGGCTTTAGAAGATTCTTTTCTTCTAAAAATAATCTTGAAACTCTGGAAAATGAAGAAAAAATTCTAGAAGAAGAATTAAAAGCAATTCGAGAAGAAAAAGCCGGCCTTAAGGGACAGGAAGAGTAAAAGAAGGCAAGTTGTCTCGGCTCCTTTTTAAAAGGAGCCGGGGTGCCTTCTTTTACTTTATTATTATAACTTAAATTTTTAAAAAATATATGCCGAGACCAAAACTTTGCCGAAAAATAAAATTTAATCCTCAAATTACTTATTTTAAACCGCAAGGAGTTCCCTTACGGGAACTTGAAATTGTGGAATTATCTTTTGAAGAAATGGAGTCTTATCGTCTTCGTCATGTCAACGGACTGGAACAAATTCAAGCAGCGAAAAAAATGAATACTTCCCAAAGCACTTATCAAAGAATTCTCTATTCCGCTTATAAAAAAATTGCTGATGCTTTGACCAACGGCAAAGCAATAAAATTTATCAAAAATTAATTATTTTTCACTCTTATAAATTCCAAAAAAACCAACCTCTCCCTTCAAACAAGGGTTTGTTTCTTGCTCTGGTCCCCAATATACTTTTTCAAGCTGTTCTTTAGTCATCAACCCATTTTCTACTAATTGTTCTGCTAAAAATATTTCTTTAGGCGGTTTTTCATAAGAATATTTGTTCCAAGCTTCTTCGGTCATAACTGCTTTAGAATTATCATCAATAAAACGAATAAAAATTCTCTGAGCGCCGCCACCATATTGAGCAAATCGCCCATCAATTAAAATCAAATCGCGTGTTTCCGGCCGGGGCGTTTCTTTGTTCTGTTCTTGATGCTCTGAAAAATTTTTTTGTTGTTCCTTCATAAATTTTAAAAAAATATTTGTTTAATATAAATCTATAAAAAGATTACAATAAAAACAAAATTTTGAAAAGTAAACTCAAAAATTCAAAATTTTCTCTCCACCCTTATTTCGTATATAATAAATAAATATTTACTTTATAAACCGGTTTGATATGATAAAATCATTAAAATAAAAAAATAAATTAATCTAAAATACAAATTATAGTTTAATTAATAATATAAAATTATATGATGTTAATAGAACGTGCTCCTAAAAGGGAGGGAGAAGTTAAGCTTAGCTCAAAAATTTTTCTATCCTTTTTCCGCCACAGCCCAAGGGAAAAGGGCAAGGGCTCAGCCCCTTTAACACCCGAAGGAAGACAAATGTCAATTAATAAAGCGTCAGATTTGCACCCCGATGGTTCTGACATTAAAGATATAAAACAAGCTGTGGCTTTTGGTAGCAGCCATAGGCGCGGACATGAAACCGCCGGATTTGTAATGGGCGGGGGTTTAGAAGAAATCACCGGAGAAGAGGACACAATTGAAGAATTAAAAGAAAAATTAAATGAAGGAATAAATATTGGCAGTAAACTTGTAATTGATAAACGGCTCAATTTTGGCTTTAATTTTGAATCAAAACTCGGTAAAGCCGTATTTGATAATTTAAGAAATGAAAATTTTCTAAAATTTATTATTGAACAAAGCGACGAACTGGCAAAAGAGTCGCCTAAAGACAAAGAAAGTGCTTGTTATAGTCGTTTGGCAGCGAACATCGCCGAAATAATCATGAAATACGTAAATGTAGAAAAAAAATGGGACAAATTAGCAAATGATAAAGATAAAGACTATAGCAAAACCCTGGAAAGATATTTTGGCTCTCACGCTGGTGTATTAGAATCATTTCTATCAAAAATTATTACAAAAACAAAAGGAATGGATGTTTTAGAAAAATTCTTACAAATTCATCCAGTTGGTTTTGATTACACAAGTGGTTTTAATGTAGAAATCATCAGCGATGAAAACCATGACCCCAACAATCCAAAAATCCATATAAAATATGAAAAAATAGATGAGAATAGCGATGAAATAATATTTCTTTTTGAAGAGAATATTGACAAAAAGCTTTTGGAAGAAATAATCTCTGAAAAAATTTAATCAAACGTTAGTTCGCATTTATAATAAAGAACCAAATAAAAATTTGGTTCTTTATTATTACTTTTGTATTCCTCTGTTATAAATCAAAAAACAAATTTTATTATCCCTTTAGTTTAATATCTCCACCAAAATAAATATCTTTAACCCTTTCATTTTCTAAAATATCTTTTCCTCCTTTCATTGCCACTTCGCCATTTTCTAAAATATAAGTTTTATCGGCAATATTGACCGCTTGTTTTGCGTTTTGTTCAACAATTAAAATCGCCATGCCTTCGTTTTTTATTTCAACTATCTTTTCAAAAATTTCTTTCGCCATTTTGGGCGATAAGCCAAGAGACGGCTCATCAAGCAACAAAAGCCTGGGACTTTGCATTAAAGTTCGGGCAATCGCTAATAATTGTTGTTGTCCTCCTGACAAATCGCCAGCCAATTCTTTTTTCTTTTCTTTAAGAATGGAATATTTTTGAAAAATATTATTAATATTCTTTTCAACCGTTTCGCGATTTTTTGTGATGAATGCGCCCATCTGTAAATTTTCCAAAACGGTCATATTGGGGAATATCTGCCGTCCTTGAGGAACAAAGCCAATGCCCAAAGATATCAATTTATGAGTTTTTAAATTGGTTATATCAATATCCTTTACGCCGAATTCGTTCATAGTGGAAAAAATAATTTTCCCGTTATAAATATCCGCTAAACCAAAAATGCTTTTTAGTACCGTTGATTTTCCAGCGCCATTCGGCCCAATTAAAGCAACAATCTCATTTGAATCAATTTCTAAATCAACTCCATGTAAGACTTCTATTTTATTATACCCTGCTTTTATTTTTTGTATTTTTAACATATTGTTAAATCATCTCCCATTTTATAATCAAAAATTTTTTAAAACAATAATTATTCTCCCAAATACGCTTCTAAAATCCTTGAGTTATTTTTTATTTCTTCCGGCCCGCCCTCAGCAATTACCCTTCCTTCGTCCATGACAATTATTTCGTTAGAAACTCCAAAAGCAAAATTCATATCGTGCTCAATCAACAATATCGTTTCTCCTTGGCTTTTTAATTTCAAAAGAAATTGGGCTAACACCCCCCTTAATTGCGGACTTATTCCCGCTACTGGTTCATCTAACATTAAAAAAATATGGGGATTTAAAATCGTCCTTATCAATTCTACTAATCTTTTTTGCCCATAACTTAAATCTCTCGCCTGCTTGCTTTTAATTTCTTTTAATTCTACAAATTCCAACATTTCATTTATCTTGGATTCTTTTTCTTTTGTTATTTTATTTCTCCCAAAAAAGTTTTTCCAAAATTTTGTATCTTCATTATCCATTGGCAAAAGCAAATTTTCCCTAACAGTTAAATTATTAAAAAGTCTGCTTTGTTGAAAAAGCCGAGATATACCTAAATTAGAAATATCCTCTATTGATTTGTTGGTGATGTTTATCCCATTCAGTAAAATTTTGCCCATATCCACTCTCATTAAACCTGAAATAAGATTAAAAACCGTCGTCTTACCAGCGCCATTCGGCCCAATTAAAGCCGTAATCATTTTTTCTTTAATTTCAAAACTGCAATCATTAACTGCCTTAATTCCGCCAAAATGTTTTTTGATATTTTTTATTTCCAATATTTTACTCAAGTTCAATTTTTCCATAAAATCCTTTTGGCTTGTAGATTAAAATTAAAAGCAAAAGCAAGGCATAAATCATTTGTCTAATGGGACCTATTATTGAAGAAGGAAAACCAATAAAACGCAAAGGCTCTGGTAATAAAACTAAAATTATCGTTGCAATAATTGTCCCCTTTAAAGACGCTAAACCGCCGATTATTATAATTGAGACAATCGGAATTAATTGTAAAAGTGTGAAAGACGAAGGGTCGATAAAAGTAATATAATAAGCATACAAACTTCCGGCAATACCGGCAAAAAAAGCGGAAATTCCTAACGACAAACTTTTTATTTTAAAAGTATTTTTCCCTAAAATTCTTACTGCTAATTCATCATCTCGAGTCGCTTCTAAAATCTTCCCAAAGGGAGAACTGACAATTCTTTTAATGATAAAATAAGAAATTGACGCGATAATAAGAGTTAAAATCAAAAAACTTAAATTGCTGGAAAAAGTAAAACCAAATAAAGCCGGCTTTGGAATTCCTGGTAAACCCAAAGGGCCTCGGGTTAAGTTTGTCCAATTTAAAGCAACGGCATAAATTACAAAAGAAAAACCCATTGTTGCCAAGGCAAGATAATCTCCCTTAAGTTTATTAGTTGGAATCGCTAAAAGAAATCCAAACACCATTGCCCCCATTCCCGCAAATAAAATACAAATCCAAAATGGCAAACCGGCTAAAGCGAGCAAAGCTGAAATATAAGCGCCGACACAATAAAAAGCAATGTGGCCGAAATTAAGCAAACCCGTAAAGCCGACGGACAACTGCAAAGAAATCGCCAAAATTAAATAAATGCCGATTAAAATTAAAAGATGAATTAAATAAGCGGAAAACATAAATTATTCAATTTTTTTAATTGTCCCATTGTTCAATTCATAAATAGCCGTGGGAATAATAGTTCTGTTATCGTCTGTCATTGTTATGATTCCTGAAACACCATCATATTTTTCAAACATCCTAAAACTATTTAATAGATTGTCTTGGGTTGGATTTTTTATTAAAAAAGAAATCAAGATATTCATCGCGTCATAACTTTGACCAGCCGGAATATTACTTTTTATCCTATAAACTTCTTCAAACTTTTTTTTAAATTCCTCTTTATACGAACCAGAACTAATAAACTGTAAACCCGAAGAAAAACCTTTGCTTTCATTAGCAAGATATTCATCTACTTCTATTGAATAAAGCTTTCCTTGATATCCGAGTTCTTTAAATACTCTAATTAAGTTTAAAAATTGATAATACGTACCCAAAAATATGGCATCTGGTTTATTTTTTATAGCCATTGTTGCGGATGTTTTAACATCCATCTCGTCTATTTTGAGCAAATCAATAAAGCTAACTTCTCCACCCAGGGATTCAAACTTATTAGCAAAAGCCATTGAAACCTCTTTCTCCCAACTATCTTGGGTGCCCAGAACTGAAACAGTACTAATTCCCTGGTCATATACATAGCTGGCTATATTTTCGGCTTCAACGGTTGCGTCTAACCAAATTAAAAGGGGGTTACGAGGATCGGAACGATTACTAATTGGGGTGTAAGATGGAGTAATAACTGGAAATTTATCTCTATCGGCCAAGGGAGCTATCGCACTCACCTCCATTTGTAAGAGCGGCCCAATAATAGCATCTACTTTATTAATTTTCGTTAGTTTTTCGTATGCCGATACGGCATTAGAAGCGCTTCCTTGACTGTCTTCATATACCATCTCGATTTTCTTGTTATTTTTGTTTGTTTCACCAACCGCTAATTCAATTCCCCTTTGTGATGCTTGCCCCCACGCGGCTGCCTCTCCCGTTAATGGTAATATCGCCCCTATTTTAATTACTTCTTCTTCTATTGAGTTTTTTTCTATTCTATACCAAACTCCGGCGATAATAATAACGACTATAATTATCCCAACAATAATTTTATTT
>Ga0268281_1001730_pt1 | contig 12021 bp, 16 predicted proteins | sample saktaG_10_FD_190134 | JGI IMG/M metagenome (GOLD analysis project Ga0268281, IMG submission 190134) | Saline water microbial communities from Sakinaw Lake, British Columbia, Canada - sak_2011_5_24_50m | ecosystem: Environmental > Aquatic > Non-marine Saline and Alkaline > Saline ... | reverse complement strand
ATTTAAACATAACACAATGTGAAATAAGAGCAGACAGATATGTTGGTGATTCTATGGTAGAATGGTTAGACAGAAAGGATATCCACGGAACTTTATTTGAGATAATTAAACTAACAGAAGAATTCATGCTTAAAAATATGAGAACACCTGCTAAAGTTATTGGTTTTAAAACAGAATTTAGAACAGAATATCCAGTTGAAGCACTAAGAGAAGCTATAATCAATGCTTTAGTGCATAGAGATTGGCATAATTCTAATGCTATTTTACTTAGAATGTTTAATAGCCATATTGATATATTAAGCCCAGGAGAATTACTTAGACCGCTTAAGATAGAAGAAATCAAAAGAGATGATTATGTGCCTTTATCGAGAAATAAAATCATTATAGAAGTTTTGGGAAAATTAGGAATTATGGATAAAAGGGGCTCTGGAATTTTGAGAATGAGGGAAGCAATGAAGGAATGGAAACTGCCTGAACCCAGATTTGAAGAAAACACCGGCTATTTTGTTATTAAGTTTACCGGACCATACCAAGAAACTGTTATAGGATATGAAGAAAAATTGAATGAAAGGCAGAAAATTGTTTTAAATTATTTAAGTAAACATAAAAAAATAAAACGAGAAGAATATGCAAAAATGTTTAAATGCTCTACCAAAACAGCTTTCAATGACCTTAATGATTTAGTTAAAAAAGGAGTGCTCAACCGGATGGGAAAAACAGGCAGGTATACATATTACACTTTAAAATTTAATGTGCAATAAAAATGATGTAAAAAATTATAATACAAGAGTTTTGCTTAGAAAATGGATTATTGATGAGGGGGGAAGTGAAATTCTAAGAATGGATGAATCAATGAAGAGTGGAATCTACCAAATCCTGAATTATAACAAAAATAATGGCATTATTATTGATTAAGATAGAGGGAACAAAAAATGAGAAAACTATTTTGCGTATACGACATACACCTTAGTACAGACCTTGAAAGCAAAACCTTAGGCATATCAGCAGATGATATAAAAAACATTGAGAAAAAAGCTTACGGAAGCGAAGGAATTAAGAAACTTGAAAAAGTGATAAACAATTTTTATGATTTATTAGGAAAGAAGTTTGAAAAAGAAAAAGTTGATAAAATATACCAGGATGGCGGAGCTATTGACTGGGCAGCTGTTGCAAAAACAAAACCAGAAATTTACGACCAATTCCTGAACGATCTGGAAGAGAAAGTATCAGCTGGAAGCAGAAGCTATGAATTAGTATTAAACTTAGCAAAGAAAGGATCGGAAATAAAACAAACAGAAGACCCAAAACTACTATTGGAAGAAGCAACATTCTTTCAAAATTATGTCAGACTCATTAAGGTTAAAGAAGAGTTAAGCAAGGGGAAGAAGTACAGCCCGAAAGAGGAGGAAGAGATAAAAGAGCTAACAGTTAAAATTGCGAAGCAACAATCAGAACAAGCTGAAAGAGGGGAAAAAAGAGACATGGCAATCGCAGATAACATAAACAAATCATTAAAAGAAGAAGAAACTGGCTTACTTATCATAGGTGCGATGCACAATGTCAAACCATATTTAGCAAAGGGTATAGAACTTGAGGAGCTTATGCCGGAAGGGATGAAGAGGATATCAGGGAGATGCTCTTAATCTTTTTTTGCTTTATCATTCCTTCTTTAATATTCTGCATCTATTTTTTGCTTTTTATTTTATGCTTATTCTTATCTTAAAATATTCTTATTCTAATATTGTCTTAACCTTATTAACAAACAGGATTGTTTTTACTTTTAGCATTTGGGCTTCACTCTTGCTGAATTCCTTGCTAACGCCATATGAGGCAGTTTCCCTTTTGTTTTTGGCTTCCACAAAATAGCTTACATCTTCTTTTTCCAATGAGCTTTTAGCAACAAGTGCTATATCTTCTTTATCCAAATCTCCTGAAACATAATACAAATGTATTAACCCGCATAATGTTGCCTGATGTTTTTTGGAAGAATACCCTTTTATGCTTAACAATGCTAATGCAGCATGATAAACCGCATAATAACACCCAACAATAATCCAGTCATAAAACCGCTTCTCAGCTAACAAATAATTAATAAAATCCAGATTATAATCGGTTTTTCTTAAATGAGACTTGCTGAGATCTTGCTTTTCTTCCTCTTTCCTTATTACACCTTTTTTTAGATATTCTTCAAAATTTTTTCTGCATATCTCTTCATTATTCATCCAGAGTTCCCATTTAAACATTCCTAAACACCTCATAAAAATAGCGGTAACCAACAAGAGGATAACCTGTCTTAATGATGTGCCTCACTGTTTCATTTCCTGCATTAAATTCATCAAAATCCATTAGAACAGGATTTATACTTAATCCATATCTTGATGAAATAACTGTAATTTTCTTATTTAAGCTGCTAGATGATTTAGAGCGTATTAATAATAGGTCTATATCACTTTTTTTCTTAAAATTATTCTTTGCAGTTGAGCCAAACAAAACAGCTAAGCATGGTTTTGCTAAATTCAAAACCTCTATAATTGCTTTCCTCCTTTCAAAAGGAAGATTCTGTAACCGAAACATATTCAGCATCTGCAGCAGAATCAGGGCAATATCATTCTCATAGTTTATACTATAAAATGTATTGCTTTTACTTTTCTTTTTTTTAATTACTTTTAATTCTGTAAGAAGGTTGAGGTTTTTTATAATATTATTTTTACTCATTATCCCGGTTAGTTCATATATCTGATTAAAGTATAGTTCCCCTTTCCTTAGAGCATCAATTATTTTAATCACATTTTTATTTATTATTTGAAAGCAGTCCATTTTTAATACCAATTAGTATTATCTTAATACTATATAAATCTTGCCTTTTAAGATTCCTAAAGTCTTCTTTGAAATAATTAACTCCCTCTTAAACCAACTTTTGATGGTTTTATCATAATTTAATCTCCTTAATTTTTTTGCAATTTGATTACCATAGTGGCCATTACCCTTAATTAAGATTATTTTTTCATCCATCAATAAAAAAACAAAGAATCTTTTTATAAGACTTTTGTAAAAAATTCCGGAAGATTTTCAATCAAAAAATATCTTAATCTATAACCCTAACTCTTCGTCAATATTCTTTGCTATTTCTTTAAGGTCACTGCATGCCCTTTTGATATCTTTTTCTATTTCATCAACAAGCACTTTTAGGTTCTCAACTCTTAGGATATATCTACTTTTTTCATTAACAACAATGCCAGACCCTATTAGCTTATTCAGGTGATGTATAATTGTCCCCCTGCTTAACCCGGTCTTATATGCAAGCTCATCGCTTGACAATGGCTTTTTTTTCCTGGAACTCTTAACTAATTCAATAAATATCCTAAAGCATGAACTGTTCCTATCCCTTAAATTAAATAATCCAAGTGAAGAGCCAAACCACTGAAGCTCTTCATTGACATCTTTTTTAAGCGGTTTTCTGAATCTTATTATGGTTACCCTTTGATGAATATATTCCATATCTGATTAAATTATTTCATTTATTTATAAACTTTTTCCAAAACATTTATATATAAGCTGTTTATCCTAATATGTAATGGTTGACTTTAAGTCAACATAACATTAAATCAATCCGGTGATTAAATGACTAAACAGGAAACAAATAAAAAATCAGAAATTGAAAATAAAGATAAACTAATAAAAGAATTAAATCATAAAACAAAAGAACTCACAAATTCATTACAACACCTGCAGGCAGAATTTGAGAACTACAAAAAAAGAATTGATAAAGAAAATGAAAATTTCATTAAATATTCATCACAAAACCTAATAATTAAGTTGCTACCAATAGTTGATTCATTTGAAAGTGCCTTAAAAAACCATCAGGACAAAAATAAATTCCTTGAAGGAATGAGGTTAGTATTTTCACAGTTTTATTCAACACTTGAAAAAGAGGGTATAAAGCAAATAAACCCCTTAAATGAAAAGTTTGACCCATATAATCATGAAGTAATGATGCATGAAAAAAGCGATAATCCTGACAATACAATAACAGAAATTTTGCAAAAAGGTTATATACTTAACGATAAAATAATAAGGCATGCAAAAGTAAAAATTGCAAAAAACAAATAAAAGGGTGAAAAATGCTTATTTCAAAAAAAACACCAAAAGAAACTATATTGAAACTTAGCAAAGAATGCAAAAAATGCGGAAACTGCTGCAAATATACATCCGGCTTTTTAGTGGATGATGATATTATAAAAATTGCAAGGTTTCTGAGAACAACAACAGACAAAATCAAAGAGAAATATCTTGAAGAGCACGATAGATTTAATACAAAAATACTGAGGCCAAAGTTAATCAAAGGAACAAAGCCATATGGCAAATGTATTTTTTATAATGAGCAGATTGGCTGCTCAATCCATGAGGCAAAACCATTGCACTGCAGTGTAGGCAACTGCAATACGTATGGTAATGACTTAAACCAGTGGTTTATGCTTAATTACTTTGTAAATCCAGATGACCCCGAGTCAATAAGGCAATGGAGCACATTTTTAACACAAAACAGCCCAATACCAGGCGGCTCACTAAAGGAGCTTGTTCCTAATGAAGAAAGATTAAAAAAAATATTAAGCTATGAGGTTTAGAAATGAATAATGAAATGCAAAAGCAGAAATTATACCTTAAAGCTGAAGCCATACTAAAATATTTCCTTGGAACAAGCAATAAAATAGAGAACATAATATTATGCAGCAACAATGAAATAGACCTTGTAACAACAGACCAGGATTTGTATGAGGCATTGGGCTCTTTAAAGGATTATGATAATTTCAACCAAAGGAAGCTTGTAAAGTTTCTTGAGGTTGTTGAAATAGGCTCATTAAAGAGAGTAAAAGGGAAGGAAAGAACGATACTCAGCCACGAAAGAGTTGAGGAATTAAGAAAAATTGCTTTGAAAAAAGATGATTAGGAGGTTAAAATGGCAGAAAAACAAAAAATAAACATGAGCATAATGGATGGTGATGCATTTTTTTCACACGAAACATCAATTAACTTCAGCCCGACACAATTTATCCTTGATTTCAGGTGTATAACACCAAGGGTAGATGCAAGAAGCCAGACTGCTACAATAGCATTAAAGCATAATGTTGTTATGATGGAGCCATATCACGCAAAGCAGTTTCTTAATGTTTTGTCACAAGTTGTAAAGAAATATGAATCTGAGTTTGGAAAAATAGACAAGCCGGATTCAATAAAAAAACTTGAAAAAAAGAAAAAAATCAAAACAACAAAAGAGGGGAAAACAGTGGAATCCCCAAGTTATTTTGGATAATTAATATAGGGGGCAAATAAAATGGTAAAAGAAAAAACAAAAAAAGAAAAGATAATCGGAATAGATTTAGGAACAAGCAATTCTGCAGCAGCTTTTCTGCAGGCGGGAAAGCCAATTATAATACCAAGTTCTGAGGGAACAACAGCTTACGGAAAGGCATTTCCATCAATAGTTGCTTTTACAGACGACAGCCAGATGCTGGTTGGAGAGCCGGCAAGAAGGCAGGCTATTTCAAATCCTGAGAGAACAATAACAGCTGTTAAGAGAAAGATGGGCACAAGCCATAAGTACAAGATTAATGGCAAGGAATACACTCCTCAGCAGATATCTGCATTCATACTTCAGAAAATAAAAAAAGATGCAGAGGAATTTATTGGAGAGCCAATCTCAAAAGCAGTTATAACATGCCCTGCATATTTTGACGACAATCAAAGGCAGGCAACAAAGGATGCAGGAACAATCGCCGGCCTTGATGTTGTTAGGATAGTAAATGAGCCAACAGCTGCATCTCTAGCTTATGGGCTTGACAAAACAGATAAGGAACTTAAGATTTTAGTGTTTGACTTTGGCGGAGGAACTCTTGACGTTACAATAATGGAGTTTGGTGATGGAGTCTTTGAGGTAAAATCCACAAGCGGAGACACACAGCTTGGCGGAACAGATATGGATAGTGTACTTACAGACTTTATTATTAAAGAATTCAAGAATAAAGAGGGAATTGACCTAAAAAATGATCCTGTAGCAATGCAAAGATTAAGAGAGGCAGCTGAAAAAGCCAAAATAGAGCTTTCTACAACGCTTGAAACTGATATAAATCTTCCTTTTATAACTGCTACTGATAAAGGCCCAAAGCATTTGACAATGAAGATAAGGCGCTCAAAACTTGAGGACTTGATTGAGCCGATAATAAAGAAATGCAAGCACCCTGTTGAGCAGGCAATAAAAGACGCTAAACTAAATCCAGAAGATATTGACAAAATTATTATGGTTGGCGGGCCTACAAGAATGCCTTGTGTAAAGAAGTTTGTTGAAGACTTTATAGGAAAAAAAGTAGAAGGTGGAGTTGATCCAATGGAATGTGTTGCAGCAGGAGCTGCTATACAGGCAGGTGTCCTTGCAGGAGAAATAAAAGATATCCTGCTATTGGATGTTACACCTTTAACTTTAGGAATTGAAACACTCGGAGGGGTGAGAACTCCTTTGATTGAGAGAAATACAACAATCCCAACAAAAAAATCGCAGATATTTTCAACAGCTGCAGACAGCCAGTCTGCTGTGACAATAAATGTCCTGCAAGGTGAGCGTTCAATGGCTGCTGACAACAAAAGCCTTGGAAGATTTGACCTTGTCGGGATTCCGCCTGCGCCAAGAGGCGTGCCACAGATAGAAGTTACGTTTGATATTGATGCAAATGGAATTGTGCATGTAACAGCAAAAGACCTTGGAACAGGAAAAGAGCAGTCAATAAAAATTACTGCCTCGCAAAAGCTCAATGATGAAGAAGTGGAAAAAATGAGAAAAGAAGCTGAAGCACATGCAGAGGAAGACAAGAAAAGAAAAGAAGAGGTTGAAACAATAAACCAGGCAGACAATTTAGTTTACTCAACAGAGAAACTTTTTAAGGATTTTGAGGGAAAGGTTGACACCAATGAGCTTGAGACTGTTAAAGGAAAAATAATGGAATTAAAGGAACTATTGAAGCCAGAGAAGAAAGACGCAGCAGCAATAAAAGCAAAGATGGATGAAGTAAACCAGCTTGTGCAAAAGATGTCAACAGAGATGTACCAGAAAGTGGCTGAAGAGCAGGCAAAGAAACAGAAGTCAGAAACAAAAGAGACAGCAGGGAAGCCAAAAAAGAAAGGCGACAAAGTAGTTGATGCTGACTACAAAGAAGAGGATGACAAAGAAAAGAAAAAGTAATTTTTCTTTTTTGATTTAAATTTTTAATCTAAAATGAAAATATTGGCAATATGCGGAAGTCCGAGAAAAGGAAATACTGAGTTTTTGTTACGAAAACTTCTGGAAAATATCAAAGGAGAAAAAGAATTGATTCTTTTGCGAGAACTAAGAATTGAACATTGTGATGGAGATGGTTATTGTGATAAACATAAAGAATGCAGAATAAAGGACGACATGTGTGATATTTATAAAAAAATATTTGATGCTGATATTCTGATTCTTGGTTCACCTACTTATTTTAATAATGTATCTGGTTTGATGAAGGATTTTATTGATAGAATGAACCCTTATGGGCAGGATAAAAGATTAAGAGAAAAAAGAGCAGTCTTGGTTTCAACTGGTATTGAAACAGAAAAAACTGCATTAAAAGCTCTTGAAATTTTTTGTGAGATTTGTAAACTACCTATTATAGAAAAATTAGCAGTAAGAGTAGATGATTCTGGAGAAGTTAAAAACAACATAACAGTAATCAATGAACTAAAAAAACTAGGAAAGAAATTAGTTGAATAAAAAACTGATTGAATCAGAAGATAGAAAACAAATTAAAAATGGCCAAAGATTACTACAAAATATTGGGTGTTTCTGAAAACGCATCTAAAGAGGAGATTAAAAAGGCATATAAGAGCTTGGCCAAGAAATACCATCCTGACCTTAATAAGGAAGACCATGCTGATGCTGAAAAATTCAAGGAAATAAATGAGGCTGCATCTGTTCTTGGTGATGACAAGAAAAGAGCGCAGTATGACCGCTTCGGCAATACTACAGAAGGATTTGGAGCTGGCACATCTGGTTTTGATTTCTCTGACTTTGGGTTCTCAGATTTTGGATTTGATTTCGAAGACATATTTGACACTTTTTTCAGCAGAGGCTTTGGAAGGCACAGCAGGGGTCCAAGGCGGGGGGCTGATTTAAGGTATGAGATGGAAATAACATTAGAGGAAGCTGCATTTGGCGCAAAAAAGCACATTTCAGTTCCGAGAATGGAAAAATGCAAGGAGTGTAATGGAAGCGGAGCAAAATCAAGCTCGGATATTGCAGCATGCGACAAATGCAATGGCTCTGGCCACATACAGCAGACAAGAAGAACACCATTTGGAATTTTTTCTACAACAACAGTATGCCCTAAATGCCATGGCGAAGGAAAAACTATAAAGAATACATGCCCAGAATGTGAAGGCACTGGCAGGGTTCATCACGATAGAAAAATAGAAATAACTATTCCAAAAGGAATTGATAATAACAATGAGCTAAGGATTGCCGGCGGCGGGGAAGCTGGAATAAAGAATGGAAGTTCAGGTGATTTGTATGTTGTGATTCATGTAAAACAGCATGAATTATTTGAGAGAGAAGAAAATGATATTTATTGTGAAATCCCAGTGAGCTTTGCACAAATTGCAATTGGCTCTGAAATAGATGTTCCAACATTAAAGGGAAAAGCAAAGCTAAATATACCAGCAGGAACACAAACCAATACAATATTCAGGATGAAAGGAAAGGGTATCCCAGACCTTCATGGATATGGCACTGGCTCACAGAACATAAAAGTAATAATTGAAACTCCAACAAGACTGACAAAAAAGCAGAAAGAGCTTCTAAAAGAGTTTGAAAAAGAATCAAAAAAGGAAAAAGGATTTTTTGGTTTTTAGTTAAACCAAAATAAATATTAGATTAAAAGGTATTCTTGACTATCGAAAAGTTTATATATATGTTTTCTATTTTAGAATAATAACATATTAAAATTTAAAGCAGGGGTGGAAAATGAAAAAAGAAATATTATTTGGGGGGATTGTTCTTCTATTGCTTTTAGCAAGTGGATGCAATCTTACAGAAACAAAATATGTTTGCCCAGATGGTTCTGTTGTTACAAATTTAGATGAATGTAATGGGGCAGAAGAGGCAGAAGAAGAACTAATAACAGAAATATTAGAAGAGGTTGAACCAGAAGTCATAGAACTGACAAAAATAACAGTTAAAGAAGGAGAATTAGTAATTTTAAAGCCCGAAAGCGAGGATCCTGATGTAGACACCATTTTGTATACTTTTAGCGAGCCATTAGATAAAGACGGAAAATGGCAGACAAAGAAAGGAGATGCAGGAAACTATGAGATAACTGTAACAGCATCTGATGGTGAATTAACAGATAAGCAAAAGATTTTATTGGTTGTTGAGAGCACAAATAAACTGCCAGTACTAAAATTAATTGCTGGTATTACAATAAATGAAGGTGAAACAGTAAGCTTTGGACCAGTTGCAACAGACCCTGATGGAGATGAAGTAACAATAACATACTCTGGCTGGATGACAGATGCGAGCTATACAACAAACTATAATGATGCAGGAACACATATTGTCACTGTGACAGCATCTGATGGCAAGGAATCAGCAAGCCAGGATGTAATAGTAACAGTAAATAATTTGAACAGGCCGCCAAAGATTATAAAGATTGTACAAGGCTAATTTTTTCTTTTTTTCTTTTTCTTTTTCACTCCTTTTGAATACTAAACAATAGAAAGCTTTTTATATAAGCAAGTTTTTATTATGATAAAATGAAGAAAATAATTTTTTTGCTTGTAATCTTATTACAGCTTGTTTTTGTTAATGCACAATTTACAAATATAACAGTTAATGAAGGGGATTTTGTAAGCCTTAAGCCAGAAGCAATAGACGACGATATGGATAACATAGTTTATAATTTTAGCCAGCCTTTAGACCAAAATGGTGAGTGGCAGACTGGTTATGATGATTCTGGCGAATATGAAATCACTGTAACAGCATCTGATGGCAAATTAACCGATACTCAGGAAGTTTTGTTAATAGTTAAAGACAAGGACAGAGCACCTTTTTTTGAGCCATTAAATGATGCTTTTGTTAATGAAAATGAGCAGTTAAGCTTTAATGTTACAGCTACTGATCCTGATGGAAGCAAAATAACTTATTTAGCAATTGACTTGCCAGATGATGCAAGTTTTGTTAATAATATATTTAGTTGGGCACCAGATTTTAATGTTGTAAAAAAAAACTGGCTTGAAAAAATATTAACAAGGATTCATATCCCTTACAAACCAAAAAGGAATTTCTTTGTAACTTTTATTGCAAAATCAAGTGATATTGAAACAAAACATGAGGTTAAGATAACTGTTTATGAGACTAACAGGGCGCCAATACTGGAGAAAATAGGAACACTAACCTTAAATGAAGGAGAAACATTAAAGCTTGAGTCAGCTGCAACAGACCCTGATGGAGATATTTTGAGGTATTCATATTCTGGCTTTGCAAACAAGAAAAAATACAAGATTGGATATGATGAAGCAGGAACATATTCTACCAGTATTTTGGCATCAGATGGTTATCTTAGTGATTCAGAGGATATCACATTAATAATAAAAAACACAAATAGGGCACCACTTATTAAGCCAATAAGTGATATTGCTGTTGATGAAAACAAATCAATAGAATTCAGGATTTATGCAACAGACCCAGATGGAGATAATGTAAATTTCTTAGTTGAGAATGCACCAAATGGATATGGATTTGTCAATGGAACATTCACATGGACGCCTGACTTTGATACAGTTATTGATGAGGATAAAAAAGATTTTACACTTACTTTTATTGCCAGTGATGGCAAGATAAATGCTAAAAGAAACATGACCCTAAGAGTTTATGATACAAACAGGGCTCCAATAATAACAAATGCAAGCCCTGAAGCATTGATAAATGTATATAAAAATAATATAGTTGATTTTAAAGTTATTGCTAATGATTTAGATAATAACAACCTAACATATACATGGAAATTTGGTGCTTTTGAAAAATACACGGGAACCAACATGCATAGAAGAAGGTTTACAACAACTGGAACAAAGCCAGTTCAGGTCATAGTTTCAGATGGAACTGAAACAAAAACCTATTCATGGATTATTAATGTGATTGAACCATCACAAGAGAAACCTATTCAGCCTGTTGAAAAACAAATTTACAAAAAATATACTATAAAAGGTTAGGAATTCTTTTAATTAAATATTTTGAAATAAATCGAAAGTTATATAAACTAAAAATCACATATTAATCTATGGGGTGGTTTAATGGTAAAAGCAAACCTTCTTGTAACACATGACCCAAATCATGCAGGGTTGGCCAAGGAAGAAATAATTGCTGTTTTAAAGCAGCTTAAGACAGAACCAGAGTTCTTGAAATCAGAGATAGAAGGCCTATTTCAGATAACACTGAAGGAACCAAAATCAGTTGTTAAAAAATTAATAGCTGTATGCAAAAAAGACCCATCTATATTTAGGGTTACATTCCATTGGGTTCCTATTGACAACTGGTGCAAGTCAACTATTGAAGACATGCAAAAGACAATAAAAGGGCTTGTTAAGGACATTAAAGAAAAAGATAAGTGGAAGATGGATATAGCAAAAAGATGCTATGAAAAATACCACACAACAGAACTTATCATGAAGCTGACAGATGTTGTTGACAGGCAAAAAGTGGACCTAAAAAATCCAGACAAGATAATAAGGGTTGACATTATAGGCAATGATGCAGGAATATCTCTTCTGAACAAGGATGAGATATTGAACATTCCCTCACTTAAGCAGTGATTTTTATTCAAAACTAAAGAAAAGAATATATTTAAATACTTGCAGAGGAACAATTTTTAAATATAAAACAAAAAAGGTGATTAACTTATGAAAGAGGGCATTCTTAATAATCTAAATAAAGGAATATTCAAAAAAAACAACATTATT
>Ga0268281_1001722_pt1 | contig 12042 bp, 8 predicted proteins | sample saktaG_10_FD_190134 | JGI IMG/M metagenome (GOLD analysis project Ga0268281, IMG submission 190134) | Saline water microbial communities from Sakinaw Lake, British Columbia, Canada - sak_2011_5_24_50m | ecosystem: Environmental > Aquatic > Non-marine Saline and Alkaline > Saline ... | reverse complement strand
ATCCTCTATGAGATTACTATCCTTTATTTTTTCTATATTTTCAATTTTTATTTTTTTATTATTATCCAAAAAAATTTATAAAGAATATTCAATAATTAAGACTTTGCAATATTGTTTTTTTCCCATATTATTTCCATTTTTCTTCTTGGTATATACAGATGTGTTCTCTTTACTGTTGATATTATGCTCTTTATATTTTCTGTTAGACAAAAGGTATAAAGTTGCAGGAATAATTGCAATTCTAAGTTTTTTGGTTAGGCAAAATAATATTGTTTGGCTTGCTTTTATGTTCACTTTCATTTACTACGAGAAATATAAGTTTAAATTTAACATCAAAATATTTATGAACTACACAAAAACCCAGTGGATTTTTATTATTGGCTTTATTATTTTTATTATTTTTGTGATTATAAATAAGGGTTTTGCTATAGGTGATAAAGTAATGCACCCTGCTTTTTCATTTCATTTAAGCAATATATTCTTTATGCTTTTTCTATTTTTCTTTTTATTTTTACCATTGAATATTTCAAACTTTCCTAAAGTAATACAACTTATTAAAAAAAACAAAAAGATAATTCTTCTAATTATAATTATTTTCACAATTTATATGTTTACTTTTGTGAATAATCACCCTTATAATACACAATGGACAAGCAAGTTTTTAAGAAATTGGTTATTAACATATTTCACTTCAACTATTCTTTTAAAAATCCTATTTTTTTTGCCCATAGCTTATTCAGTACTTTCTATTAGTTTAATTAAATTACACAAAAAATCATTTTATTTAATATACCCATTTGCTATACTTTATCTTTTACCTTCCTGGTTGATTGAACAGAGATATTATCTTATTCCATTTACGTTATTGATTTTATTTAGGAAGAAAGAATCTAAACTAGTTGAATATTCGTTAATAATTATTTATATTGTATTGTCACTCATACTTTTCTGTGTAACAGAAAGAAGAATATTTTTTCTATAAACTTATTTTCTTGGCAAAGCGAAGGATTGTTGTATGTACAGGAACCATATGTAGTCCAAGATGAAGCTTTGCTTCAGAACTAGATCTTAACCAGGAGATTATGCCTCTGCTTATTGTTTTCAGCTTCTGTATTAATACAAGTATGCAAAGCTTTTGATGATTGCAATAAATCCGATTGCTATACTTTGAGAAATATCTTGGAATTTTCTTTGCTAGTTTTTAATGTAAATGGTGATGAATTTGATGTATGCACCCAAATTCAATTTGTTCAGTGTGAGCTATGAAATTTTCGTTGGGTGGAGGCAACAAAATCTTCCTTCTTTCGTCGCTTGAGTTGTTTTTACCAACTCAAAAATACCTCGGCTTTAGCTGATGTTGTTCATTTTAATAATCAATAAACAAATAATATTTATTATTATGTTCTCTCACTTTTTTCTACTAAAAATAATAAGTACCATCCTGTATAAAACCTCAAAAAACTCCTATCCAGCTTTTTGAAAACATTAATTAATTTTTCTAAAAACTCATTAATTAGATTAAATTTTTTTGATTCCATATAATTATAGACAAGTCTAACAAAAGGAGGAACACTATAAACAGCTGTTTCATTCAGAAATTTAAAACCCCCTTTATGAGTAATTGTCTTTAGTTGACTTCTCGTAAAACATCCAGATGAGTATACATATATTAACCTAAATATTCTCTGAAATTCATGTACTAAGTAAAACAGAAAATTATGTTTATTATTAATTGAAAATAAAAGTTTGCCTCTTGGTTTAAGAACTCTATATAATTCTTTCATAACTTCATTTAAATCATTTAAATCTTCGAAATGATCTAATGTTGATTGGGAAATTATTAAGTCGAAATAGTTATCCTTAAAACTTAGTTTCTTTAAATCCTCATTTTGCAATATTATTTTTTTATTAGGAATTTTCTTAATATAATTATTTTTAGCTTTAGCAACAACCCTATTAGAAATATCTATGCCATATATTCTTTTAGGTTTGTAATCTCTAGAAATGCTAAACAAAATTTCATCTGGGCCAAATGCCTCCTCAAATAAATCAGTTTTTAAGATTGTTTTATTATTTATTTCTAAATTCCAGTTCCTAATTACATCAAGAAAAAAATCCCTCTTGTATTTGCCTAAAATAGTTGATCTCATATAGTAATTTCTTTCAGAGACTTTTTTTGCTATTGACTCCCAGTAATATTTATTTAATTTAGCTTTCATTCTGATAAATAAGCCCCATTTATTCTATTGGATATTTATTATGTCTTTAATAAATCTTCACTATTTTACAACTATCAAATTGATATAAAATTTTAATATCTGGGATAGTAATAAAATAAATCTATAATACCTTTCTAAGTTTAACTATAAAAATCTTTGTGTGTTCTAGTATTGTCATCTTAGTGAATGATGCTTTTCCTTTGTATATACCTTTATGTAAGGTCTTGTATATACACCATTTGTTAATTAGACAGTATCTAAAAATACAAAAGAGGTATTAGTTATTGTTTATCAATAATAAGAATAATCTCTTTTTATTGGATCACAAAAAATTTTGATATAACTTAAAAAGCTGTTTCCTTGAAATCTTCCAATCAAACATTTTACAAAAATTTTGATTATGAATAACCTCTTGATTAATCTCTAACTCTTCTTTATTAATATAATCAATAATTGCTCTGCATAGTATATTATCATTGTTTTTTTTAAGTAAGTGAATTTTTGCATTTTTTGAAAATTCAAGTGAACCATTAGTTTTTGAACATATAATATAATTTTTTGATGCAATTGCTTCAAGAATGCACATCCCAAAAGGTTCATCTAATGCAGTGGAAATAAAAAGACTGTTTTTTTTATAAAGCATAGACAACTTTTTCTGTGATATTAAACCAGTAAAAATTACTTTGTTGTTAATTAACCTTTCTGAGAGTTTTTTCAAGTAATGATAATATTTTAATTGGGAACTATCAATGTTTCCACAAATTATTATCTTATAATCTCTTAAAACTCTCTGTTGTTCTAGCTTTAAAATAGCATTAAGTAATATATCAAAACCTTTTATAGGATGAATCCTTCCAATAGCCAGTATTTTTTTTATTTTTGTATATTTCTTTTTATTATAGAAAATCTTATTTACTCCGTTATATACAACATAACATTTTGTATTTTTGATGTTAAAGACAGAACCAAATGTTTTTAGAGAGTTTTTTGAAACAAAAATAACTTTATCACAATAAATCATGGGGTATATATCTGAAAGTAGTGGGAACTTCAATTCAATAGGAAGGAATTTATAAAGACCAGCTGAATAAATAGCTTTCAGGAATTTGATAAATTTTAAGCAATCATAGAATAGATTTTTTGTAAGCTTGTAAGTAAACAAACAAAAGTTTGAATATTCTTTAGAGGAGCTATCAAAAATGGGCTTGAAATACTGTACACAATTAATAACATTGTAAGTATAAATTATTTTTTTGAATCCAATATTTCTCAATTTTTTTGTCAAATCATAAGTTTCTCCAGTTAGATGAATTATTGAGTTTTTATCTTCTTTTTTTAGGTACTCTAAAATAACCCTTAAGAATTCTAATTTTTTCTTAATTAACTCCTTACTTTTACAGCTAATATACTCTTGATAATCTTTACATTTCTTCGAGTACATTGTAGATATGTTAATTATATTTTTATTCTTGACAACCGTTTTTTCATTAAAAGCTAACTTTATAAACTTAATATTCTTCTCTAAACCAAGAATTTCTTTAACCCTTATATTTGTTCCTCCATAAAACTGTGATTCATCATATGAAAACCTATCAAACACAAATATTATTTTCATTTTCTCTAAACTATTTATAATATTAAACTAAAACTTTGTTTTAGTGTAATTTCAAATTTTTTAGGAGATTAGCCTAAAATGTTTTTATCTGATACCTAACCCTTTGAAATATTTGATTAAAGTTAATCTAATTTTCCAACACCTGCTGTCTTTCACAGTTTTTGAATCAATAGTTGCATAAAACTTATCAATTGATTTACTTTTGATTAGTTGATTAATGATGTTTCTGAATTTTATCCAAAAAAATAATTTTATAACATTATCTGATATAAGATATTTTTTATAATGATTATATAAAATTGCTCCAGATCCTGAAACAAAACTTGGTACATAAAATCCTCCAACAGAAGTAAATTTTTTCTCTGAATAATCATCAAAAGGCAAATTAGTTGTAGGGATGACCACATTTGCCTTGAACTTTTTTATGTTAGTATAATTTAATATGTAATCATAAGAACAAGGTATAAAAATGTCAAATCTCTTATCAAGAATGGACTTAACTTTATATTTTCCTTTTGATAATTCATTGAATTTAACTAACCCATCGTCCCCCCATTTTTCTAATAAATATAAAATCCTAAATAAATCTTTTCTTTTAAAATTGTTAAATAACTTAATTTTTTTATTTGTTACACCTACAATCTTATAATTGTTTTTAATAAACAGTTTAAGAAGTTGTATGCCTACCTTGCCGGTTCCGTCTAATACAACTAATTTCTCTTTGGGTATGGCTAGATGCTTAATTACCATCAATATGCCATAAGCAGTAAAAAATATGGATTTATGGTAATGCTTAACAGGCAAATCGTCAAAGGAGATCCCAATATCAACTCCCCCCAAATATATAAAAGGTGATAATTGTTTATTGGTATCATCTATAAATTTTTTGATAAAACCTCTTAATTGTTTTCTATTAAATTTATTATTTTTTGGGATTATTAGGGCTTTTGCACCACCACACTTAATTCCATGAAGTTTGTACTTGAGAGACATATTTTTAGCTAATTTGATAAGCATATTCAAATCAGTCTTCTTGTTTAATCTTATTCCTCCGCCACATAGCCCATTTAGTATATTATTAATAGCAATTACTCCCCTAAAATAAGGATCTTCATACTTAATTAACTTTGGGAATTTGATTGCCATTCTCTTAGGCAAAGATACTCCTACAGACTTTAGTCTATAGGGGAATTGCCTTCCCTCCGTAATTTTTTCTAACATTTTAATTATAAATTAAGTGCGCACTCAAATTTCCAATTCGTTTAGAGTGAGCTGTAAAATTTTTGTTGTGAATGGTAACGAAAATGGAGTTTATGAACATTGAAGTATAGATATTGAAACATATTGAACTCTTTTTTATTTAGCATGTCCATATTTCTGGTTTTACTCCTTTTTATTTAAATATTGTGGAACATAAAATTTTGCTTTATTTTGCTTTAATAAACTATTTAAATGTATACCTTTTTTAAATGTACATAGATGTTTTAGTTGGAATAATGGTTTTTAATGAGGAAAGAAATATGTTTAGAAGATTACAAATAGTATTAAATAAATTTATTGACAAATCTAGATTTTTTTTAAGAGTCATATTTAAGATGTTTTTCTTAAAACTAAAGGAATTTATTCCAGTAAAGACCCTTCCATATAGCTTAGCAATATCAGTAACAAACAGGTGTAATTCAAAATGCAAAACATGCGGAATTTGGAAATTAAAGAATAAAGAAGAACTAACAATAGAAGAATTACAAAAAATATTGAAAAGCATAGGAAAAAATATTCCTTGGTTTACAATTACAGGAGGAGAACCTTTTCTAAGGAAAGATTTAGTTGGTATTATAAAAACCATTTGTGACTATAACTCCCCTTTAGTCATTAATATTGCTACTAATGGAACAGTTGATGATATGCACAGAACACTCAATAAAATTTTAACAGAGTGTGATAATAATATAAAATTTGTTATAAACTTCTCTATAGATGAGATTAGAAGGAAATATAATTATATAAGGGGCATAGATGCTTACGACAAGGCCATAAGTAATTATAATAAGATAAAGAAACTAAAGAAAAAATACCCAAATCTCTCTGTAGACATAAATATTATTATATCTAGCTTTAATATAGATCGCTTTGTTTTTATATATCAATTTATATCTAAGAAATTACAACCTGATTCCATTATTGTAGAGCCAGCAACTATTAGAAGAGCTCTTAATAATAAAAAAATGAAATTTGAAGCTGACACACAAGATATAATAAGGATACTTAAATACCTCATAAATAAAGGAAAAGGAGAATTGAAAACAAAGAAGAAATTTAATAAAGTGATAAAAGTTTTTAGACTTGAATACTACAGAATTATACTTTTAACATTACTTCATAAAAAAAGGGCAATTAAGTGCTTTGCAGGAACTAGTTTTGCTGAAATACTTCCATCAGGAGATATTATAACTTGTGGTGTGAGAAAAGAAATTCTGGCAAATATCAAGGACTATGATTATGATTTTAACAAGGCTTTTTATTCAAAAGAGGCAGTAAGTGTTAGGAAAAAAATAAAGGATTCATGCTGCTTTTGTACAATGGCAAATCCAATTTACAGCTCAATGATTCTAAATAATAAAACAGTTTTATCTTTAATAAAAGATTTATTTTATAATAAGTGAGAAACCAGCAAAGTTCAGTCTTTAGCATATTTTTCACTATCACTTTTTTGTTTTAATTGATCTTAAAGATAATCCTACAACCATTTGTTCGCAAACAAATATTGTAAAATAGCTAATAATGCTTGATATTGCTGCTCCTGTATAACTATACCTTGGGATTAACATTAAGTTGAGTATTATATTCATAACAGCACCAAATATAAAAATTTTAACATTCACTAGCGGTTTGTTAATTGCATTGAGGTAATAAATATTAATTATATTTAAAAATAAAAAAAATCCACCAATCGAGATTAACTTCAAGATAAAAACAGATTCTATAAACTCTTTTCCAAATATTAATAAGATTATGAATTTCCCAAATATAAGGCAACAAATAACAATAAATAAACTAAACAAAAAAAGGTACAGGAAACTTTTTTTATATAAGTAGTATAATTTTTCTTTGTTATTTATGAAATATTTTGATAAAGACGGATAAACTGAAACAATCAAAACTGAAGGGAAAATAATCAGATTTCTTATAATAGTATCTGCTGCCCCATATAGGCCAACTATTGTTTCTCCTTTAAAGAACTGTAGCATAACCAAATCAATTCTGTAAATTATTGAGGAAAAGAAGAATATTACCAAAAAGGGAATTGATTTTATCATTAGGTATTTCCACAACTTTAAATCAATTTTAAGAACAGGTTTTGGAAGTAGTTTATAACCAAAATAAGTTGTTATAACCAAGCCAACAGTTTTTCCAACAACAAAGGCAGATATTAACCATATAAAGCCATAACCTTTTATCAAAAAATGTAAGACAAAACCAACAATAACAACATTATGGATTAATAAACTAATAGCTTCATATAACATCTTCTCATAAGCCCTAAAAGCAGAGTAAAAGACCCATATGAATGCATCAATACTAAATATGAAGAATATAAGATAAATGCCTATTCTTAACTCTTGAGAAACATTTATTAAGTTGATTGTTAGAATCATTAATAAAGAGGCAACTAAACACAAACATAACTTAATAAATAACAAATTACCCAAATAGTTGCCTGTTTTTGATTTATTCCTTGAAATTTCTCGTGTTGCTAAATCTACTAATCCCGGATTTGATAGAATAAAAAATAGGCTTCCAAAAGCAAAAACAAAGGCATATTTACCAAGGCCTGCTGTGCCCAGATATCTGGCAATAAATACAATCTGTATCAAAAACAGGGCCTTGCTTATTATCCCTGATACAAACAAATAACCTGTGTTTTTGAATATTCTTTTAAACATTTTTTGAAATATAAATTAATCCCTTATTATCCTTTAAAGGAATTGTTTTGACTATTCTAAAGAGACCCAAACATATAATAATCTTTCTTAATTTTATTTTAATAAACCTTATTTAATTATTTAGTATTGTAGCAAGACCATTTTACTATTTTATTGTTAATTTTCTTATCTCTGTTTGTCCTTTTCTCCCAAGTGTGTAATTAGCTTTAATAACTATGCTCCTTCTAAAATTTCTAATATTCATAAAAACTCATGAAACTTTTTCTAAAACCAAGTTGGTATCATAACAATACTCAGTCACGTTGAAATTCTTTCTAATGAAATTTCCAGCAACCTCAAACTTTGTGCTAATATTCTGGTACTTCCAAAGACTCTCTTGGTCAAAAAAAGAATTTGTGATGTAAACCTTCCCATGCTTGGCCAGTAACTCCGAAATAGTTAAGTTAACAAATTCTGTCACTCCATGTTCCGGAAATGTAGAGCCAAACCATCCTATAACTGTAAGATTTCTATCATTATAAAATTGCACGTAGGGAGTTTCCCATGCAGTTATTAAAACACTATTTTCAGGGATATTTTGTGCAAGTGTTTTGCTATATTCTTCAATTTTCCCCAATTCATCAGCAGAGCTAAAGGAAGAGAATTCCTTCACAGAAAAAAATATAGTAACAAAAAGTAGGAAAACAATAAGTATAATAGAGAAAATTTTGATTTTTAATTTAAAATTGCGCTTGAGAGAAAATTCTGAAAAACTATGAACAAGTATAATGCTCAAAGCAGGTAAAATAAAAATAACAAATTTCCTCCCAAAAAAATGAAAATTATCGGAGGACCAAAGAAGAGGAAAAATAAAATAGGGGATAAACCACCAAAATAAGAACCACAACTCTTTTTTAAATAAAATTCTTTTTTTAGTAAAAAAATAAAAAAGCATTATTATGAATAAAAACATGTTGTGAAATCCAATGCTTCTAAAAAGAGAGGGCATCATAAAACATAAAAGATATTTCAATACAAATCCCCTTGCATTATTAAATACAAGATAGTCATTTGTTATTATATTATAATAAAATTTTATAATTCCGGGATGTTTGTTTATGTGAAATAAAAGCACCCATCCATAGAAAACTAAACATATTAATAGAATTAAAGAGAACACTTTTGATATTTTATCAAACTCTCGTTTATAGGATTCTTGTTTTAAGATTGAGTAAACAAAGGGAAATATCAGTAATAAAGAAATAGCGTATGAAGATATTGCTAAGCCAAAACATACTGCCCACCAAAAAAAATTCTTCTTAAGCCATAGCAAGACAGACAAGGTACTTAAAAACAACATTAGGGTATAATGGTTTGGTATTACAGACATAAAGAAGAAAAGCGGTGAAAAAGCGAGACATAAAGAAGATAAAATTCCAATGTATCTCTTTCTAAAAAGATACCTATAAATGAAATAAAGATTAACACAAGTTAAAGTTGCAAAAATTGCTGAGAGAAAGTCAAAAACATAAACAATCTTTTCCCTTGGTAAAAAGGATATTCCAAATTCATGAAATATTTTACCAACAAAAATATATAATGGTTTTCCATCCAACCATCCAGGCCTAAGATTTATTATATTTAAAGTATACTGAATACTATCATGAGTCACAAAGTATGGGGAAAAATTGAATAAATAAATAAGAAAAATAAGAGAAGCTACAAAAATTAAAATAATCTTTTCACGATGTAAAATTTTGTGCTCCATAGGGAATTAAATTATAATGGTATATTAAAGGTTTTCTAAATTATATGTTGCGAAACGATGAGAATTCTTTAATAAACTATTTAAACATACACTCTTTTTAAACATACATGGACGTTTCAGTTGGAATAATGGCTTTTAACGAGGAAAAAAATATTGGCAGATTACTGAAAGCCCTTTTAAGCCAGAAACTTAAAAAAGTTAGGATTAAAGAAATTATTGTTGTTTCAGAGGGAAGTACAGACAAAACAAATAAAATTGTAGAAAAGTTTGCAAAGAAAAACAAGATAATCAAATTAATAACTAAGGATAAACGAAGAGGTAAGGCCTTGGCGATAAATGGCTTTATTAAAACAGCAAGTTCAAAATTGCTTGTTTTAGAAAGTGCTGACACTATACCAAAAGATGATTGTATAGAAAAGCTTTGTCTTCCCCTTTTAAAGAAAAATACTGGAATTTGTGCCTCTCATCCAATGCCAATAAATAAAAAAGATTCTTTTATTGGTTTTACTATTAACCTTTTGTGGTCTTTGCATCACAGGATTTCATTAGAAAGCCCAAAGTTTGGTGAATTGATTGCATTTAGGAACATAATTGAGAAAATTCCAAATACAGCTGTAGATGAGGAATATATTGCTATGCTGATTCAAAAAAAAGGTTTTTTAGCAAAATATGTTCCTGATGCAGTTGTATTTAATAAAGGCCCAACAACAGCCAAAGATTTTCTGGTACAAAGGAGAAGAATTTACTGTGGGCATCTGGAACTAAAAAAGAAATCTCATTATGAGGTTTCAACAATTAGCAATCTTAATATTTTTAAAAATTTGATAGCAACTTTAGATACAAGGCCAAAACATCTAATCTGGACTTTTGGAGCAGTGGTGATTGAGACTTATGCTAGACTGCTTGGCACGATAGATTTTTATAGCAGGAAAGAACATGCTGTTTGGAAGATTGCTGAGAGCACAAAAAGATTAGAATTAATTAGGTAAGGCATAAGATTTGATATTTATGAAAAAAAGATTAAATAAGAAAAAGGTATTTGGAGTGTTAATCATACTGATAGTCTCTTGCTCTGTATTTTATTATAACCTACAAAAAGATAAAATAACAAATGAAGATAATACTAAGATATTCCTTATTGGCTTAGATGGTGCTACTTGGGATGTTATGATGCCTTTAGTTGAGCAAGGTAAGTTACCTAACATGCAAAGGTTAATGAACAATGGAGTATATGGAAACTTAACAACAATTTCAATGACCCCTATATTATCTTCTGTTGCTTGGACGTCATTAGCTACTGGTAAGATTCCTGAAAAGCATGGAATTCGAAGTTGGGATGTTACTAGACTTTCCATAAAAAGTAAAACAGTATGGGATATATTAGAAGAGAATGGAAAGAAAATTGGGCTCCTGAATTATTTAATTACCTGGCCTCCAAGAAAAATCAATGGTTTTATGGTTCCTGGATGGGCAAGGCTTGATTCAACAACATACCCTCCAGAACTGTATGAAGAACTAAAGAAAGAAAGTCAAGAAGAGGAAATTAGAGAATATTATATAAAGAAATATGAAAATTCCAGTTATTTATTTAAAAATTTTGCTTGCTGGGATTTCTGGAGAACTGACTATAGAGCAAATCAAACATTATACTTAATGGATAAGTATGAAACAGATTTCTTTGCAACAACTTTTTATGGACCTGATAGTCTTCAAATGTTTTTTTGGCAGTTTATAGAACCTGAGCTTTTTAATGTAAGCCAAGAAGAATTAAAGAAACATAAAGAAGTTATTCCCTCTTATTATCAAAAATTTGATGGGATTATAGGCAAAATTACTTCAAAACTTGATGAAAATACAATAGTTATTATAGCCTCTGATCATGGGTTTAAGGTATTAAATCCTTCCCATAGGCAAATAAGGCTTTATGCATTAAGCTTTTTAGAAAAGATGGACTTATTAAAAAGGGGCGAGAGCATTGACATGGAAGGATTTGACCTTTCACAATCTAAAGCATATGCCCTTGTAAAAAGTGCCCCTGATGAAATGCAGATATTAATAAATAAAGAGATTGTAAAAGGAGAATATGATACTATTAAGAATTATATAATAGAAACACTTGAAAACATAACCATTACAGGCACTGATATAAAAATTCTTAAATTATCTTATGAAGACGATCAGAAATTTGAAATAGGTTTTAATCTTATCAATAAGAATAACTTATCCTATGACACAAACATAACCTTTCTTAACGAGGATTGCCCTTTGATTTGGTTTACTAGAATTGAGGAAAAAACAGGGCAACATGCAGTCAATGGGATATTAATAATGAGTGGCAAAAAACTTAATAAAAATAAATTAATCAAAAATGCATCAATAATTGACGTTGCTCCAACAATTCTTTATTTAATGAACATCCCTATTCCTATAGATATGGATGGAAAAGTGTTGGTTGATGCTATAAATCCTGGTTATATAAAAGATTATCCTATCATAAAAACTAACATAAAAACAGAT
>Ga0268281_1001716_pt1 | contig 12079 bp, 10 predicted proteins | sample saktaG_10_FD_190134 | JGI IMG/M metagenome (GOLD analysis project Ga0268281, IMG submission 190134) | Saline water microbial communities from Sakinaw Lake, British Columbia, Canada - sak_2011_5_24_50m | ecosystem: Environmental > Aquatic > Non-marine Saline and Alkaline > Saline ... | reverse complement strand
GATTCTTAAGTTCAGCCATGAACATTGCCTCAACCAATGAGGAAACTTTGGGAATTGACTTATTCTTAAAAACAATTGACTCCAATTGTAATAATAGGTGGTATGTTTTCTTAAATCTTTTATAATAGTCACTAAAAGTATTAATCGGTTCCATATTCTTTAAATAAGCTTTATCTAACCCAGCATATTTCTCTCTCAAATTATTTTCAAGCTCGAGTTTGCATCTATCAAGCTCTTCATGTTGATTAGGATTGCATACATTCCTTATGGCCAGTATACCTAATAATGCTTTTGGATAAACTTTTCTTATCTCATCTGATATAATTAACAATTTCATCCCTCTCTTTCTTCACTCTCTTTGCATCTAAAAGGTATATTCCCCAAATGCCAACGTAATTTTAATAGCTTCTTTCACTTTTTGTAAACAACTACTATTTACATTTCCTAATTTTCTTGTTATACGTCTTTTATCGATTGTTCTAATTTGTTCACATTGTATAACACTATCTTTGGTTAGGCCACCTTCTCCTTTGTCAATACATACATGAGTTGGATATTTCTTTTTAAATCTATCCCTACTTGTGACAACTATTATAATGGTCGTTGAAGAATATTCATTATTTATATTATTCTGAACAATTAAACAAGGTGAAGTCTTCCTTTAGGATGTCTACCTATAATAATGCCTATATATTTAAAAGACAAACGAAACGTCCCCTTATCTTTTTTACCCGTCAAAATTTAACAGTGTCTTAAGTTTTTTAAATATTTCCAAAACCACAGCCTCTGGTACTTTATCACAGAATTCGGCACCCCTAATTTTCCAATCAAGGCTTTTTACCTGGTCTGATAAAGCAACACCTCTTACCTTTAATCCGGATGGGATCATGACTTCAAAAGGATATCCTTTTATTTGATTGGTTATCGGACATAATAAGGCCAGACCAACTTTACCATTATAAGCTTTTGGCGACAAAACTATTGTAAGACGTCTTCCGGATTGTTCATGACCGGCCTGAGGCTGCATATCTATCCAAACCACATCACCTCTATGTGGAATAAAATTGCCCGCCATCACCAAATTTCTTTTCCAATCGGTGCTCCGGTATCAAATTCTCCGTGAAGATTGTTTTTAGAGACGCCTTCTAAAAGTTTTTCGAGCGAATATTCTTTTTCGACAATTGGTACAATAATGATACTTCCCTTATCGATAGATAAATCAACCAATTTATTTAGCTTCAGGTTTGCATCTAATGCAAATAATTTGGGAATTCGTAATGCCAGACTGTTACTCCATTATTTTTATCCTGTCAATAATAGCCACTTGATATAGACCCCATTATCCATATAGTTTAGTTTTCCATTTTACGATGTCTTCCTTCAGGACGTCTATCTACAATAACACCTAAAGCTTCAACTATCCGGTTAAGAAATTCCTCAGATCCTATGGGTTTTCCGCTAAATAGATGCTGAAATATTGAGCTGATACAACCTTCTTTAATGATTACATCTATTAATATAGATAACTAACAGGACATGATGACTATCCTAACAGATAAATAGATGATACATTGTACTCTTATGAATGTTTTCTTCTGTCAGTTACATTTCTTCTTTCGTGGTTACTTCTGCGTTCAACGCCTTTATAATTCAGATCGCCAGATTTCCTGCGGTCTATTCCCGTTCTCCGTTCTTTTTCACTACGGTGCTCTCTTTTTACCATAAGAAGTTCTCCTCCTTTTTATCGAGATTATCAATCCACTGGACATCACAGCCTACTTTTTCAAATTATGAATATTTTGGGGGGACAGGCTTAACAAATACACAAAAACTATTTCTTTTATTGTTGCATTGTTTTTTTTCAATAAAGATTTATATTATAAAGCGATTTTTCGGTAATTATAAATAAAAAAACAGAATAAGAAAATAATGATATTACTCTCTTACTCTGTCCTTTTACCTGAAAGATTCTTCCTAAGAAATTAGGAGATAATTCTTTTAGTAAACTCTGTATGGGTTTTCCTAAAGATTAGGAATTGCCCCTTCGGTGCTTTTTTATATAAAGCTCTCCAGAGTTCTGTCCGGTAACGGTTCTTTTGCCTGAAAGTTTAAATACTTTTGGTATCTTGCCTCTTTGGCTCCTTTTCTTTTATGATAGAAAGAAAAGGTCTCTCCTGTTACCTTCATACAGGTTACGATATTAAATTTATTTAAAATTATAGAAATGTAAAAATATATTTAAGTAAAATATTTTAGGTATTATATTAGATATACGACATAACTTTTAAAAATCCTTCTTTTTTGGGGAAAATATTTCGCTTCCCGCTCTATTAATCCAAAGAATTCGGAAGGTGAATTCACACTTATAAATATTATTTTATTTAAATTACTTAACTAATCTGTTATTATTAGTTATTGTATCAATAAAAATTATTTGAGGTAAATATGATTCCCAAAAGATTAGTTTATGGTTCTACTGTAGCAATTTTACTATCACTTTCTATCTTTTTTAAAAAGATAGCTTTAACTAAAGGCGTGCCGCCCATGACCCTGTTGATTCAATTTTTATTAATTGCCGCTATTATTCTGAACATAAACCTTCTTTTTTTTCAGAGAAAATATATCAAAAAAATTAAAAATATAAAAAAGTGGGAATGGAAAAATGTATTTTTTGCTGGATTTTTTCTTATTTCTGCTTATCTTGCCAGTACCTACGGCCTTAGATTCACTACTTCGATTAATTATAGCTTCATTATTAAAAGTAATTTAATCTTTGTTCCCATCCTGGCATTTTTCTTTTTCCAAGAAAAAATTACCAAAGAAAAAATCTTTCTTGCCTTCATGTTTTTTACCGGCATCTACCTGGTTACTACCAGGGGGCAATTTATCCTTCCACATTTTGGTGATCTATTAATCATAGTGGCCGCTTTCTTTTTTTCCTTCTTCTCTATCATTAATAAGAAACTGTCAAAAATGCTTGAACCGGAAATAATCAGCTGGGCTGTCACTTCTTGCGCTGCTATATTTGCCTTAATACTCATATTTATTCTAAAGATCAATATATTTTCTTCAACAGGAATCCTATTCGTCTTCCTTTCCGGTCTAACAGAGGCACTAATTATTCTTTTTATGAATAAAACTGTTCGGATTACCAGTATGACTTATTATGTCATGATGACTATGTTTGTTCCTGTCATCAATTTAATTCTGGGTATTTCATTCCTAAACGAAACTATTAATCTTATACAGTTAATCGGGGGTATAGTCCTAATTATCAGCGGAATTATGGTTCAGAGATTAAGAGATTGAAGCTTTTAATAGGTTTGCCGGTAAAAGTGGCCGAATTATTGACTTGGCTCCCCTTCCCTATTTTTCTAATTTAAAAGTAAAATATTAATTGTCCATGAAAATGGGATGTTCCCCTATTTATTCCATTAACCTAATGGGAAATGGCACTTCACTAAATGTCCCTTACTTATCTCTCTTATTTCAGGTTCTTCCTTAACACATTTGACTTTCATATAAGGACATCTGGTGTGAAACCTGCAGCCTTGTGGCGGATCTATCGGACTGGGAATTTCACCTATGGGAAGAACTTTTTTCTTTTTCTTTCTCGGATCAGGATTGGGAATTGAATTCAGAAGAAGTAATGTGTATGGATGCATGGGAGATAAAAATATATCATTTTTTGACCCAATCTCCATAATCTGACCAAGATACATCACTGCCATATAATCTGCCATATAATCTATTACGGCTAGATCGTGAGTAATAAAAAGATAAGTTAAAGAAAATTCTCTCTTAAGATCCTTAAACATTTTCAAGATAACTGCCTGTACCGAAACATCAAGGGAAGATGTGGGTTCATCCAACACCAGGAATTCCGGTTTTAAAACAAGTGCCCTGGCCACAGAAATACGTTGACGTTGGCCTCCGCTAAATTCGTGAGGATATCGAAACATATGCTCTTCTCGTAGACCGACTTGTTCAAGTATATCCCTTACTCTTTTATAGATCTCTTCTGATGAAAGATTAAAATGTATCTGTAAACCTTCTCCTATTATATTTTTTACCAGTTTTCTGGGATGAAGTGAATTATATGGGTCTTGCGAAACAATCTGCATTTTCCGACGAAAAATACGAAGCTCTCTCTTGTTAAGAGAAGTAACATCTGTTGAAAGATATCGAATAACACCCGATATCGGTTCTATTAACCGAAGGATGGTTCGCCCTATGGTTGTTTTTCCGGAACCTGATTCACCGACAATGCCAAAGGTACTGTTTTTAGGGATATCAAAAGAAACATCATCAACGGCTTTAACATACTTAGGAGAAGAAAATAATCCCTGTTTAATGGCAAAGTATTTTTTAAGATGCTCGATATGCACTAAATTTTTTCCTTCTATTTTAGTTTGCACTTTTTATTCCTTCCTTCTAATATAGATAACAGGCTACATAATGACCGGATTTAATTTCTACCAGGGGTGGAAAATCTTTTCGACAGATATCCATAACATGCTTACATCTTGGGTGAAAACGACAACCGGAAGGAGGATTGACTAAATCCGGCACAATTCCTCGTATACTCTGAAGTTCATCTGTCCTGCCAATTTTCGGAACTGCCTTTAGAAGCCCCCTGGTATAAGGATGATGAGGATTTTCAAAAATATTTGTTGTTCTTGCATATTCAACCATGTTCCCTGCATACATGACTGCCATTTTATCACAGAATTCCGCTGCAACTCCCATATCATGGGTAATTAATATCACCGCATTACCAAATTTCTTCACTAATTCATCAAGAAGCTTAAGGATTTGCGCTTGTATGGTCACATCAAGGGCAGAAGTCGGTTCATCTGCTATGAGTAGTTTTGGATTGGAAGATAGAGCCATGGCTATCATAACCCTTTGCGCCATGCCTCCGCTTAACTCATGAGGATAAAGATTGATGGTTCTTTCCCAATCAAGACCCGCGATTTCCAACATTCTTCTAACCTCTACATATACTTCCTTCCCTATCTTCTTATTCTTTACCTTGCCGATACTTTCCGCAATCTGAAATCCTACTTTCATTACCGGATTCAGGGCAGCATTAGGTTCCTGAAAGATCATCGATATCTCTTTACCCCGAAGATTAATTAATGAAGTTTCTTCCATGGAAGTCAATAGTTTATCTTCAAATAAAATATCTCCTTCAATAATTTCACCAGGTTGTTCTATTAAGCCCATGATGGATAATGCGGTTACGGATTTACCGCATCCTGTTTCTCCAACTATACCGAGTCTTTCACCTTTGTTCATCCATAGTTCAACGCCATTTAGTGCTTTAATGGTTCCTCGATAAGTATAAAAGACCACCTTAAGTTTACTGATATTTAAGAGATTCCCTCTCATCTTCTTCATCCATTACCTCCTGAGCCTTGGATCTAATATGTCTCTAATGCCATCACCTAAAAGGTTAAAACCTAAAACGACAATTGCTATGGCAATACCCGGAAAAGTAGTTATCCACCACTGGTCTACAAGATAACTTCGTCCATCACTGACAATGGCTCCCCATTCCGGTGTTGGAGGTTGTGCTCCCAGACCAAGAAATCCAAGACCTGCCGCGGTAAGAATAATGGTTCCCATTCTTAAAGTAAGTTGAACAATTACCGGGGATATGGACATGGGTAAAACATGAAAAACAATAATTCTCAGATCATTCGCCCCCATTGCTCTTATTGCTTCAATATATGGCTGAGATTTTACTTTCATTGCTTCAGCTCTTCCAAGCCTGGCATATATTGTCCAATCTACCAGGGCAATAGCAATCATTGTATTAGTAAGATTTGGGCCAAGTGCAGCAGTTAGTACCATAGCTAATACCAGTCTTGGAAATGCCAAGAACATATCTGTTATTCTCATAAGGACTTCATCGGTAACTCCTCCAAAATAACCTGCGATAATACCAACTACTATACCGATAGTAATGCTTATCATTGATACGATAAAAATTATCCACACTTCAATTCTTGTTCCATAAACAACACGGCTATATACATCTCGACCATATTGATCTGTGCCAAAAATGTGTTGAGAACTCGGAGGAAGTAATCTTTCATTCATATTTTGGGCGGTAGGGTTGCAAGAAGTTAAAAGTGGTGCAAAAATGGCAATAACTAAAAATATAAGGATTATTATAGTTCCGATCATGGCAAGAGGGGTGCTTTTCCATAAATAGAAAGTATGTTTCCAATCTTCGAGGATAGGTTCTCTTTGTTTAAAAAATATTTTTATTTTTTCCATAACTTCTCCCCTCTTCTATTTTTCAAACCCGCATCCTTGGATCAAGAACAGCATAAGAAATATCTACAATGAGGTTGGCAAGAGAATAAAGAAATGCGATAAATAGAGTTCCTCCTGTTACAGCCGGATAATCCAATACCAGTAAAGCATTCACAATATATCTTCCTAAACCAGGCCAACTAAAAATAGTTTCGGTAAGTACAGCACCGCTTAAAAGGCTTCCAAGGGAAAGACCTATTACGGTGACAACAGGTATCAATGCATTCTTAAGGGCATGACGATAGATGACCACCCTTTTTGAAAGCCCCTTGGATTTGGCTGTTCTTATAAAATCTTGCCTTAAAATATCCAGCATACTTGCTCTCATTATTCTTGCTATTGATGCAGCCGAAGCATAGCCGAGAACAAATGCGGGAAGTATAATATGATGAAGCCCGTCCCAAAAAGATGCCCAATCTCTTGTAATAATAGAATCTAAAAGTAAGAGCCCGGTAATATGAGTAGGAAAAATAAAAAGATTGTGTCTCCCCCCGCCGGGAAACCAATCAAGTTGATAATAAAATAATAATAACAGTAATAAACCGAGCCAAAAAACCGGCATCGATACCCCTAAAATAGAAAATATTCTTGAAAAATGATCGATAGATTTATTTCTATATATTGCAGAAAAAATTCCAAGAACTACTCCCACTACTACTGCGAAGATCATTGAAGCAATTGCTAATTCAATAGTGGCGGGGAAATAATTTATTATATCTTTTAAGACAGGTCGATTTGATTTGAGAGATATTCCAAAATCTGCATGAACTATACCCTTTAGGTAGTCAATGAATTGTACTAATACTGGTTTATCCAAGCCGAGTTGATGCCTCATTTGATCAACACGTTCTATGGGTGCATTTCCACCCAATATTGCTCCAACCGGGTCAGCGGGAATAATGTGAGTTATAAAAAAAACTATCGTTGCTACACCTAGCATAACAACTAACATTAAAAAAATTCTTTTTAGAATATAAATCCCCAGTTTCATTGAATATCTTCCTTTATTTCTCTAAATCTTTAAAATCAATCATTTTTTTAAAATAATAGCGGTTTTAGAATAGAAAATCATCTTTACAATATCGGAACATCAATCCTAAAACCGCTATTCATCAGATGAGTTGCAATCTTCTTTATAACTTCAATTTTTAGATACTATTTTATTTATATACTCTTGTAAGGTCATAGTGAACAGAATAACCTTCGGCAGCTATATCGTAATCTTTCACTTCATTTCTTACTCCCCAAAATTCAATGGGTTGATACATCATGGCAAATGGACCATATATATGCCAATAGTTGGTAAGATCCTGATACATTTGAAAACGCCTATCTTCATTTATTTCTTTACCTGCAGCTTCTGCAAGATCAGCAGCATAATCATCATACCATGCACATCTCCAGGCAAGTTGATTCACGCGATGATTGGCAAAAGGATGAGCCAGGGCATCTGCATCCGGATAATCGACTCCCCAACCAGCGATGATCATCTGTAATCCTTGTTCTCTAAATTTTGCATACATTTGTGACGCTTGCATTACATTTATTTCTGCTCTTATCCCTATCTTGGCAAGATTTTCCTGAACAACTACTGCTTCGGTTCTTCGACGTTCTGTGGTATTTGTCACTAATTCTACATCGAAACCATCAGCATACCCCGCTTCAGCCATAAGTTCTTTTGCTTTTTCTATGTTCTGAGAATAAGGGTTATTTTCCACATAACCAAAGTATCCTACGGGAAGAAATTGCTGATTGTTTATTGCGAACCCCGACATTACTTTATCGATTATTGCATCATAGTCTATGGCGTATTTCACAGCTTGTCTGACTCTTACATCTTTAAAAGGTCCCCAACCGGCATTCATACCAACATACTCATCACTTTGTCCGGGAGTAGTAACGATAGAAATATCGGGAGAACCTTTAAGTGAATTAGCTTGCTCGGCAGTTAAGTTCCACGCTATATCTATATCCCCTTTCTTAAGACGTAATAGTTGATCAGTAGGTTCCGGAATATCTTGAATAATTATAGTCTTAATCCTGGGCGCTCCATGCCAATAGTTCTCATTGGCAACAAGAACTACGCTTATCTTGCGGGACCATTCTTTAAGTACATACGGACCGGCACCAGCAGTATGGTCTGTTAGCCATGCCTCTCCCATATCGCCATCTACTTCATGTTCTTTTACAACTTTTGGATTTACAATACCATTACCACCTAAGTTAGTCAGAACAATGTTTGAGGGGGCACCATTAGTAACTATTTTAACGGTATAATCATCCAGAGCTGTAATCCCTTCTTCGGTTAATCCTAGAACATCAGAGTAAAGCCAACAAGGTGACTTCTGCAGCCTTAAGACTCTTTGGAAAGAATAAACAACTGCATCCGCTTTTAAAGGGTCACCATTTGCAAAGACTAATTCTTTACGGAGTTGGAAGGTCCAGGTTTTACCATCAGGCGCAAGCTCCCAACTCTCAGCAAGATCCGGTACTACTACAAATTTTTCATCCTCAATTTCAATCCTTACGAGTGCGGCATATATATTTTTTAGCATAGCATTGGGTAGAACCTCAAAAGATACCGCAGGATCATGGGTGATGTATATTTCCGTATTTGCTCCAATAACTAAAGTGTCTTTCGGAATAGCTGCATTTGTCGTGCAGGTCAATGAAAGAAACAATATAATTAATATTGTCCATAGATAGGTTTTTTTAAACATAATCAACACTCCTTTTAGAATTATTTGTTTTTTTATAAGAAATCAATAATTTTTTCTTTTGCATCGCCTCCTTTAAAGTAAATTCTTTTCCATTTTATTTTTTCAGGTATCACCTCCTAATAAGAAAATATATTTAATAATTATTGAAACTTTTGGGCAGTTGTAAATTCCTCCAAATAGCTCTTTTCTTCGCTCATAAGCAATTGGTGTACTTCCGAAATAAAAGTCCCGTGAACGGTTACCGGCTTTGTCCTTCCATCTTTACTTTTTATCCCATATCCAGAACCTGAGTGGATGACAAAATAATTATCCTCAATCCGGCCCAAATACATGACCACATGTCCTTTTAAATGAATGGGGTCACCGGGTTGTAATTTATTTAATGCTCTTTCTCTTCTTTGAATGGAGCCACTAAATTCAATCGATTTTCCGGCAGTTCCTTCCTCCTGCATTCGGGTGTAACTGGGAATAATAATATTCATGGTTTTATAAACATTCATAATAAACTGGGAACAATCTCTTCTTTTAAACATACCGTTCCACCCGTATCTTTCTCCTAACAATTTGAATGCCTGATGAATGATATTTCCTCTAGTATAAGGAAGATAACCTTCACAGATATCATTTGAACGGGCAATTAAAGCTAATCTAAATTCAAGGTGTCCTTCTTCATCTTTAACCGGAATTTTTACGACATAACAACCGTGTGGAGATTGAGCGTGTAGATTATTAAAAGGAATCGATTCCGGAATTTCATCAAATTCGATTAAAGGAATCTTATTTCCCATTTGAAATAAAATATTGGATATTTCCTTTATGAAAGGATTGGGCTCTGTCTCGATTCTGCTCTCTGTTACAATTAAGAATTTATCTGAATTTGCATAATCAAATATTTCTTTTTTGTTTTTTGCCAGAGCGATGTTTTCTTTTTTAATCCACCCTTTATAAATCATGCTTTGAATATAATACCACTTTCCGTTTTTGCTTTGATGCAAAATTGCTACAGGACTCCCCACTGGCAGGATGGTCAACTGGAAAAGATCAAAATCGATACCCTTTGGGTCTTCGGCGAATACAGTGTCCGTAGGGAAAGCTTTTACGTCTTCTCTCTTTACCAGCATGCCCCATTCTACTCGAATTTTATCAGGTATACCGTCAAAATTAGCTTGATACAACACTTCTTTCTTGACCGTTTTCGAAATTTTTTTAGCGTGGATATCATAGCAAGTCTTGCTGGGAAATACTTCCTCGGAGGAATAGGTTTTCATGGTATTTAATAATTCTTCTCCGGTTATTGTTTTAGGATATGTTTCCAAATCATATAACCATTCTTCAAATCCTTTGAATTTCATTTTTCTAAAGGATTTTTTATTGAATTCTATTATCTCTTCATTATTTAAAATTAGTTTTTCTGCATCCCCGATCTTTTTTATCCAGTATTCCGGTTTCAACATAAACCCTTCGACTTTCGGAGCACATACAGGTGGTTGCATTGCTTTTTTTATCATTAGCAAATCCTCAATTTACATTCAGATTAATCATCCCATGACATTATTCTTTTTCAAAGTTTCCAAATTTTACGACCTCTTCATTTTCCATTAACATTTTACCTCGGGCAATAACATGTTTTATTTTAAGCGTATCTTTATCCAAAACGATAATATCTGCATCCTTTCCTGTTCTTATTTCTCCCTTTTTATCCAATTTTAAATGTTTAGCAATATTTGTAGAAGTTACATGAATCGCCTCTTCTATAGGAATATTTTCTTCTTTTACCATATTAATAAATTCCTTATGCAGAGACGAGACTGATGCAATACGCATACCAACAAACTCTTTCTTTTCATTAAATTTTGGGAGACTGCCATTGCCATCGGAACTAATTGTAATTTTTTCTATTGAAACACCATTTTTCAGTAGTTTTTTAATAGCTTTGCCGGGTTTTATGGATTTACTTGATTTTTCTTCCCCTGAAACGCCGGCAGTTAAATCTATATATCCACCCATTTTGCCAAATTCCACAACTTGCTTAAAAAGCTCTTTATCTTTTTTATTTAAATGAGTTGGCGCAAACTGTTCTATGGGTATTTCCGTGTTTTCAATTATATCAAACAAGTAACTTAAACCCTGTTTTTCACCTCCCATATGTATATGAACCACACCTGCTTTTCCCGCAAGTACTCCACCGGCTCTTGCCTCAGAGGTGGCTCTTCTAAATTCATCTACCGTGGGATGGGAAGCCCGATGGTCGGACAAAGCTATTTTTAAACCAATAACCTTATCAATTAAAATAATATCAGATAAAACGCTTCCGGTAATTGTTGGTGAAGGATATTCGTATGCCCCGGTATATATCCAGGTACTGATGCCTTCTTGTTCCAATGCCCTTGCCTTCATCAAAAGGGCTTTTAATGATCTGGCAAATCCATCTGTACCCAACAACCCTACCACTGATGTTATACCTGCTTTCACAAATTCACTGAATGGGACAGGCGGAGTTCGATATTGAGGTCCCCCCTCGCCACCGGCGCCATTAATATGAACATGTTGGTCAATATGGCCGGGAATGATGATACACTTAGAAGCATTAATAATTTTTATATTTTTATCAATTACATTTAATGCTGACGTTAATATATTTTGGTCAATAAAAACGATTTTGTCATTGATAACCAGTATATCTTTTTTCCCTTTATGTTCAGGCGCATAGACTTCTCCATCTTTTATTAATAAAATACTCATCTTTGCCTCCATATAAAACCAATCCTGTCTCTTTTGGTATTCTTTTTTATTAAATATAATGCAACTATTATATATATACAACGCAGGTTAAAAAAAACCCTCTTTTCTAAGAAAATAATTTTGAAGAGAATGATGAAAAATAGTTTCAATGACTTTCTTTCAGCAGTTATGGATTGATTTATCTTTTTTTAATGAGATTTTGTATATTTTTTATTCTCATATCTTTCTTTTACTTGTGCAACAAAGGTATCAATTCTCATTTCTCTTGTACTATCCTGAAAACCATCATA
>Ga0268281_1001714_pt1 | contig 12093 bp, 9 predicted proteins | sample saktaG_10_FD_190134 | JGI IMG/M metagenome (GOLD analysis project Ga0268281, IMG submission 190134) | Saline water microbial communities from Sakinaw Lake, British Columbia, Canada - sak_2011_5_24_50m | ecosystem: Environmental > Aquatic > Non-marine Saline and Alkaline > Saline ... | reverse complement strand
GCGGGCGCGACTCCTGGCGCAGGCGAACCCGATGGCAAGGGCGCCGTGGACTCGTTCCAGTAGGCCTCCAACCCTCCGAACAGGACCTTGATCGGGCGTGCCGTTTTCTGGGACAGGATGCCGCCAACCGCCATGGCCAGGGACCCGTCGCGGTCCACGAGCACGAGCGGGACGGCGCTGTTCAGGTAGGCGGGATTGGCGACCACGTCGGCGATGTCTGCGTTCCTGGCTTCCGGCAGGTTGAAGTCCGCGAATTGAGCCGGCGGTCGCACATCCACAATCTCGAACGTACCCGGCAGGTCCATGATCAAGCGTTTCAGGTCGGCGGCGGCAATGCGATCCGGAAGTCGGACGGCCCGCACAGGTGCGGCGGCCGTGCCGTGTCCGCCTCCGGTGGCGCCCAGGGTCGGCAGACCGGCTGCGATCCACGCCTCGCTGCCGCCTTCCATGTTGAAAACATCCTGGAAGCCTTGTTTGAGCAACACCGAGGCACCCATGCTGGAGCGATAGGCAGAGTTGCAGACTGTCAGTACCGGCATGTCCTGGGAAAGTCGCTTGCTGTCGGTGAACATCTTGTTGATCGGGATGTTGAGCACATTGCCAATACGCAACGCCATCCACTCGCTCGGGAGGCGCACGTCCACGATGATAGGCGCTGTGCCCGCCTGCATCTGCCCATAAAGGTCCTGAGGCTGCAGAAGTTTGAGCGACCCGATGGGCCCCTTGGCTTGTTCCCATGCTTCCACTCCGCCCTGCAGAAAACCGGCGGGCGCATCGTAGCCGATCCGCTTCAGGCGGAAAGCCGCCTCACGAACCGCGTCGTCCGAGCCCACAAGAACGAAGGATTCGCCCCACGGGATCATGATGCCGGTCCACGTCTCGAATCGGCCCCGTATTCCGATGTTGATCGCGCCCTGCGGATGGGCTGCGGCGAACGCATTGGCATCGCGAACGTCGATCATCCAAGTGCCCTTCTGCCCCTGGGCAAGCACATCGGCTACGGGCAGGGCTGGGGGCGTGGTCTTGTCCCAATCCACAAGGGGCGGCCCAGCGTGGTTCATCTTGGCGTTGTGCTTGAAATACTGCGGGGCATCGGGAAGGCCGTCAATGACGGCCATGACATAGGACAGCAGGTCTGGGTGCTGAAGGTAGACGTTCTCCCGCCGTTGTTCCCCGATGGTGGAGACCGGCTTATCGCTCAAATGAGCACCGCAGAGAGACCCGGCGCCGTGGGCCGGGAAGAACCTGGTGTCGTCCGGGAGTTTTGATAGTTTGTCATTCCAGGAATGGAAGCCCATCTCGGCCAACGCGGCGGCGCTCATGCCTTCACCCATCAAGTCCGGACGGCCCACGCTGCCGATGAAGAGGGTGTCGCCGGTGAGGACGAACCTGGGGTTGCTTTCGGCCGCCGGGGCGTACACGTAGAGGCATGTCCCATCGGGGGTGTGGCCGGGCGTAGTCACGATCATGCCGCGCACCGTGCCGAACAAGAAGGATTCGCCGTCCTTCATGGGCTTGTGCAGAAAGCCGGCCTGAGTGGCTTCGTTCATGATGATCTCCGCGCCGGTGGCCTTGGCGAGTTCCATATGCCCCGCCACGAAATCGGCGTGGGAATGCGTCAAGTATACCCTCGTGATCTTCAGTCCCAGTTCCTGTGCGTCTTTCCGATAACGGTTGATGTCGCGGGCCGGATCCACGATCAGGGCCTCTCCCCCACTGCCAATCAGGTAGGAGTAGTGCGAAAGGACCGCCAGGTTATACTGTCGAAAGACGAAGTCGGGCGTCTTCTGTTCGGTCTCCTTGACCCGTTGAACGCTGGCCGCTTCATCGCCGTGCGTCGCCGCTTCCGCATCACCGGCCAGTGGGGATGATGCCGCCTGCGCCCTCGTGACCGACAGAACCCATACGAGTGCTAAAAGGCCGAACCATTTTTCGTAACCGTCACTCATGCTGTTTCCTTCTGTTTACGTTTCAACATTCAATAGGCGTCCAGACGCAATCCACCGGTCCGAGGATGAAACGGCGCACGATAGACATGGGAGAAAGCGTACCATGAAGATCAGCACGAGGTCAAACTCACTCGTCAAAGTTGAAATGGCTTTTATCTTCGCCCCTTACTTGACGCATCACCGGCCCGTTGCTAAACTCGCACACATGTCCTCTCGGAAACTAGCGGGGGGCCTGATTCCCTTCGGGCTCATCTTCCTCGGCGTCGGTATTGGCTTCGGCTTCTCCGTCACGCGGACGCTCCTCCGCGCCGACGCGATGCGCACGTGGCGCGAGACCCCTGCTCAGGTGCTGGAATGCGCCCTTCACGTCTCACACAACTCCAAGGGAAGTTCCACCTACCGTGTTTCGGCTTCCTACCGCTACGAAGCGGACGGTCGCGCGCATACCGGCACGCGGGTGACGCTGCACTCCGGATCGGATAATATCGGCCGCTTTCATCATACGCTTCATGCCGCGCTGGACGCCTGCCGGCGGAACAACAAACCCACGTCCTGCTGGGTCAATCCGGATGACCCGACGGATGCGATCCTGATCCGCACAATCCGGCCCGAACGCGTGGCCTTCTTTCACCTCTTTGTCCTGATGTTCGGAGGCGTCGGCCTCGGAGTCATGACATACGGAATTTCCCTGCTCACCAGCGGCATCCACACCCGTGCCGACGGGCGGATCCCGATGCGCCACCCTTACGGACACCGAGCGTTCGTCACGGTGGCCATCGTCTCCATCGGCTACATCGGCTGGACGCTGTGGCTGGAACATCGGGTGATCCCGGCATGCCCATTTCCCGTTTACCTATGGATTCCGGCCGTCGTCGGCGTCTTGCTCGCGATTCTCGGGGGCTATCACCTCGCCCGCTTCCGCCGCTTCGGCGTGAGCGTGCTCGAATTATCGCCCGCGACCGTCGTGATCGGTGGTCCCCTCTTCGGAACACTGCGCATCCCCGCCAGACTGGCCGCCGACACCCAGGCCGACCTGAAGCTCACGTGCGTCCGTCAATACACCACCGGAAGCGGCAAGCACCGCAACACGCACCGGGACGTCTTGTGGCAGGAGCAGACCCGGGTGCCCGCCCATGACGCAGGCGTCAGCGAAACCTTTCTGGCGGTCCGTTTCTCCCTGCCGGCCACTCAACCCACGACTACCGCCGACGGCGGCTGCAATGGCACCTATTGGCAACTGACCGCCTCCGCCGGCCTCCCGGGCGTGGATTACCGGTCCGTCTTCGACATCCCCGTACGAAAACCCTGACATCCCCTTCTGTCCCACCATGCACCCACTCCCCACCGAACTCTTGACCGACCTTCATCTGCGCCACCACACGTTGCGCGCGGTCCTCGCCGCCGTGCAGGCCGACGCGGTGATCCTCACGCTGAACGCCGATCTGGTCTATGCCGCCGGCACGGTCTTCAGCGGCTGGTTCTACCTGCCCGTCTCAGGCAGTCCGATCTTTTTTTTCCGGCGCCCGTCCGACTTCCCGGCGCGTATTCCCGGTTTCGAGGCTGTCGCCGTCCGCCGCCCCGACCAGATCGCGGAGCACCTCGCCGCCACCGGACGCCCCTTCCCCGCCCGCCTGCTGCTGGAGGGCGACGAACTTCCCGCCTCGGAGTGGTTCCAGATCGGCCGGGTCTTCCCCGCCGCCGAACTTCTCAACGGCACGCCGCAGATCCGCCTGGCACGGGCAGTCAAGACCGACTACGAACTCGGCCTCATGCGCAAATCGTGCCGCCTTCACGCCGAAACCGTCGCCACGTTCCCCTCGCTCTACCGGCCGGGCATGACCGATCTCACCTTCTCCATCGCCATGGAACACGCCATCCGCCAGCGCGGCAGCCTCGGCCTGTTCCGCGCCTTTGGCGGCCGCATGGAGCTGTTCATGGGGAGCGTGCTCGTCGGCACCAATGCCGAAACACCGTCGGCGTATGACTTCGCCCTGGGCGGCGCGGGCCTGGATCCGACGATTCCCGTTGGCGCCAATGGCACGCCGCTCACGACCGGCACCACGGTTATGGCCGACATCGGGGGCAATTTCACCGGCTATATCTCAGACTGCTCCCGCGCTTACGCCATCGGCGAGATCCCCGCCCCTGTCCGGGACGCCCACCAGGTTTCGATCGCCATCTGCGCGGCACTAGCCCTGGCCGCCAAACCGGGCGTCCGCTGCGACACGCTCTACGCCCTGGCCCTGAAGCAGGCCGAAGAAGCCGGACTCTCCCGCCATTTCATGGGGTTCGGACAGCAAGCCCGATTCGTCGGACACGGCATCGGCATCGAGATCAACGAGCTGCCGGTGCTCGCCCCGCGATCCGACATCCTGCTCGAACGGAACATGGTTCTGGCCCTCGAGCCCAAGTTCGTATTCCCCGGCGTGGGCGCCGTCGGCGTGGAGAACACCTACGCCGTCACCGATTCCGGTCTGGAAAAACTCACCTGCTGCGATGAGTCGCTCATCACCCTGGCCTGACCCCTCCTGAGACTCCCCATGTACAAACTCACCGTCTACATCCCCGCCACACATCTTGAAGCCGTCAAAACCGCGCTCTTCGAGGCCGGTGCCGGCCGCCAGGGCACCTACGACTGCTGCGCGTGGCAGGCACGCGGACAGGGCCAGTTTCGTCCGCTCGCCGGCAGTTCGCCCTTCATCGGCCAGACTGGGGCGGTCGAGACCGTCGATGAATACCGCGTCGACATGCTCTGTCCTGAAGACCGGACGGCCGACGTGATCCGCGCGCTGCGCGCCGCTCACCCGTATGAAGAACCCGCCTTCGACCTCGTCAAACTGGAGGCGCCATGAGTGCACCTCCCGCCAGCATCGTGTGGCAGGACGTAACCGTCCGTTTCGGCGGCCGGACGGTGCTGGACCGTTTCTCCTGCGCCGTCGAACCGGGCGCGCGAGTCGCCATCAGCGGGCACTCCGGCTGCGGCAAATCGACGCTGCTGCGCGCCGCCCTCGGATTCTCAGAACCGCATCACGGAACCATCCGCATCACGGGCGAGACGGTCGATCCCGTTTCATGCTGGAAGCTCCGCCTGCTCCTTGGCTACCTGCCGCAGGAACCGGAACTGGGTGACGGCCCCGCGCGTGACGCCTTCTACCGCCCTTTCGGCTACCGCGCCAACGCGTCGCTCCGCCCGACACCCGGCGTGGCCGCCGCGCTCCTCGCCCGCCTGCGCCTCCGCCCCGACATCCTCGACGCCGAGATAAGCACCCTTTCGGGCGGCGAGAAACAGCGCCTCGCCCTTGCCACCACCCTGTTGCTGAAGCGCCCGATCCTGCTGTTGGACGAACCGACCTCGGCCCTCGACGCCGATGCCGCCGCCGCGCTCCGCGACTGCCTTTCCGACCTGCACGGCATCACCCTCGTCGCCGTCACCCACGCCCCCGAGAACCTAGCCGGCCTCTGGACCGAGGTGGTCCACATCGCGTGATCAGAAAGAAAACGGATCCATTGACCCCCCCCCACACACAAACCCGAAAGCGCCGCAGGAAGGCAGGAATGGAAGCAGACGCAGTTGTTCCTGCTTTCCTGATTTCCTGATTGGAGACAACCCATGGAACACGAAGAGCTTACAGGCAGAATCATCGCGGCGGCCATCGAGGTCCATAAGGAACTCGGTCCCGGCTTCCTGGAATCCATCTACGAAGAGGCCATGTGCGTGGAACTTGACTACCGAGGGATACCGTTCCAGCGGCAACTAGTCATCCCCGTCTTCTTCAAACAGCGGCAGGTTGGGGAGCATCGCATTGACCTGCTTGTTGAGGAAACCATCGTTGTTGAGTTGAAGGCTGTCTCCGAATTGGCAAACATTTTCTTTGCTACCGTCCGTTCGTATCTGAAAGCACTGCATCTTGAGCACGGCCTGATTTTGAACTTCGCGACGATGCCTTTGAACATCAAGAGAGTCGCAAGGGAACAGAGGGACAATAGTAATCAGGTAAGCAAGAAAGCAGAAATTGGATGACTTTTTGCCCATTACTGCTTTCCTAATTGAAACCTGATTCGGCCTTAATTTTAAATGAGGCTATGAGGTTGAAAATGAACAGGTTACAGATTTATTCGCACGCACCCAATGGTGAACAGATCCCATTTGCATAACCGATTGCCTCCCAATCCTTACAGCCTCACAGTCTCACAGTCTTCTGCCCTTTTTAGTATGAATTAGGAACGCAGGAAGGCAGGAAGGGAAGGAAGGAAGGAAGGAAGGAAGGGAAGCAGCCGCAGTCGTTCCTGCTTTCCTGCGTTCCTAATTGAAATCTGATTCGGAGGTTGCTATGGAAGCCTGGTACAACAGCGAATAGGTGTCGTGGCCCACGCTATTGCAGCGCAAGGAAGACGTTCCCGTCAAGCGCCTTGCCCTGCGTGATCGGCGCATTACCTTTGACCAACCCGCGCGGGTTGGTCAAAGGTGGGCTATCGCCCACAACCCTCACCCCGGCTTTCTCCCCGGGGGAGAGAGAGCAAACAACGTGTTTTTGAGTGGCCTTGTCGGCTGGAAATGCACTAAAGTACGTCACGAAAGGACGGTGAACCCTCGTCATGCCCGAAACAACCCTCTCCTGGCCCGCGCTGGCCGCCAGTTTTCTGATGCTCGTGCCGCCGCTCGTGATTGCGGCGCGGCTGGGTGTGCCCGTGATACGCGACACGCTCGTGAGCACGCTGCGCATGACCGTCCAACTGCTGCTGGTGGGGGTCTATCTTGGATTTGTCTTCCGCGCCAACCATCCCGGGCTGACCCTGGCCTGGGTGCTCGTGATGCTGGTGGTGGCTGATGGGTCGATCCTCCGCGGCTGCGGGCTGAGCCTTCGCACGATGGGGCTGCCGATTTTCGGCGCGCTGGTTCTCGGCACCGTCGTGCCGTTGCTCTGGATGCTCGGCGCCGTCGTCCGGCCATCGCCGCTCTGGGAGGCCCGTGTCGCCATCCCGCTGTGCGGCATGATCATGGGCAACTGCCTGAAAGCCAACATCGTGGGGTTGCGGGTTTTTTTTGACGGGGTGCGCAAGCGTGAGCGGGTTTTCCTACTCGCCCTCGCCCAGGGCGCGACACGCCGCGAGGCGCTTCAGCCTTTCATGCGCGACGCCCTGCAGTCGGCGATGGCTCCTACCCTCGCCACCATGGCTACCACCGGGCTGGTCGCCCTGCCCGGGATGATGACGGGCGTGATCCTAGGCGGCATTTCGCCCGCCGAGGCGATCAAGTACCAGCTCATGATCATGCTCGCGATCCTCTGTGCCACCGCCCTCACCGTCACCAGTGCCATTCTCCTCGCCCTGCCGCGCACCTTCGCCCCCTCCGGTGTCTGGCGCGGGGATCAAGAAGCGGCTTAGGACAGCCAGGCAGAGGCGATGCCGAAATACAGCAGCACCCCGAGAATGTCGGCGATGGAGGCCACCAAGGGCCCGCTGGCGACCGCGGGGTCCTGTCCCAGTTTGCGCAAGACGAAGGGCAGCGACAGTCCCAGCAAGCTACTGACGAACACGATCGAGACCATGGCAAGCGAAACGACCATGCCGAGTGCGACGTCGGCCCGCCACCAGGCCAGCAGGAAGACCGCTGCGGCCATCGACAACCCGAGACCCAGCGACACGCGCATTTCCCGTTTCACGGCCTTGAAGTAATCCCGGACTTCCAACTCGCCCAGCGCCATACTGCGGATGACCAGTGTCGCGGCCTGAGAACCGGCGTTACCCCCGCTCGCGATCACCAGCGGCAGAAAGACGACCAGGGTCACAACCCTGCTGATCAGACCCGAGAAATGAGCGATGCCCGCGCCGGACAGGATATTGATGAGCACCAGGACGAGGAGCCAATGAACCCGGCCGCGGTACAGCATCCTGAGCGGCGCCCGGAGGTATTCCTCCTCCAGGGGGCGGATGGCGCTGCCTTTGTGAATGTCCTCGGTTGCCTCTTCTTCGGCGACATCCAGAATGTCGTCGGTCGTCACAATGCCCAGCAACACGCCGTCGTCGTCAATCACCGGCAGCGCATACAGGTTGTACTTCTTGAAGACCCGCACCGCCTCCTCGCGATCCTGAAGCGACGTGAGCGCGGCATAGTGGCCATCCATCAGGGATCGGATCGATGTCGTCGGTTCGGCTAGGATGACTTTGCGGAGCAACAGGTCATCGATCAGGACGCCGTGCGCGTCGGTCACATACACCATGACCATGGTTTCGGAATCGGTCCCCGTCTTGCGGATGTGATCGATCGCCGTGGCGACGCTCCAGTCGGCACGGATGGAGACATAGCGGTTCGTCATCAGCCGACCGACGCTGTCCTCCGGATAGCTCAACATCGCCAGCGTCTCGCGGCGGTCCTCATCGCTCAGCAGGTTCAGTAATTCCTGCAGAACGCGCGCGGGAAGCTCTTCAAACAGGGCCGTCCGATCATCGGGCGGAAGCGCGGAAATGACCTGCCGGGTTTCCTCCTTGGCCATGTGCGCGATCAAGGTATTCTGCGCGGGAAGCTCCAGCAGGGAAAACACCTCGTCCGCCAAATGCCGGGGGAGCAAACGGAAGAGGAGAATGCGGTTGTTCCCCTGCAACCCGTCCATCAACTCGGCGATTTCCGGGGCCGGCTGCTCAATCAGAAAACGTCTGACTTCGCTCAAACGCCCCGACACCATCATGTCAATGATTTCCGGCAGCAGCACCTGCCGGAGGTGGGTCGCGCTGGCGCGGAACAACGGGAGGGCGTGACTGGATGTGACGTCGTTCGCCACGGCGTCGGCCCATTCGATCAGCCGGACATGCACGTCTCGAAGGTCCGTGAAATCATCGGTCTCGCGCAGCGGACTGTTGCTTTCAAAGATCCGGGCAAGCGACGAGATCTCGTGCAGAAAGGCATGGCTGACGTTGTCGGGGACATAATAGGCGAGCAGAATGCGCGCGGGTGTGCCGTCCTCATTGCCGTAATCCACGCCTCCCCGGCTCCACCCGATCGCGCAGATCAGATCGCCCGGTTCGGTGATCCGCGCATGCGGACAGGCGATGCCATGACCGAGATACGTGTTGCCGACGGCTTCACGGTCCATCATCTGATGGAAAATCACCTTGGCATCAAGCGTGTTCTCCGCTTGCGCGATCAGGTGCGCCAAAGCCTCGAGGGCATCGTCCTTATCCTTGTCCGTCAGCTCGATGAGGCGCCCTTCGGCGATGGCTTGTAGCAAGGATTGCATGATGAAGACCGAAGTGGCGGAGGGGGAGGGATTCGAACCCCCGGTACCTTGCGGCACGCATGATTTCGAGTCATGTGCATTCAACCAGGCTCTGCCACCCCTCCGTAGCAAGACGCCGTTAAAATAGCGGATCACCCGTGCGACGTCAAGACCGTATAAGGGCGCACGCGCCAGGTCCGGTTTCAGGGAACACAACTCACTCATGAACAAGGACTTCCAACCTGACACCAGAAACCCGAAACCTGAAACCCGAAACCTGACACCTGACACCCGAAACCTGACACCCGAAACCTGATACCTGACACCTGACACCTGCTTTTCCCTCTGATCTGAGACCCCTTTCGGCGAGAAATGTCATAAGGAGAATTGCTGATCCAACAGCTGCGATTCAGACAGTGGGGAGGCGGGCGGCGTGTGCGGGCGGTGGCGAAGGGCAAGCCGGGATCGAATGGGCTAATAGTAGCCGGTGTCAGGTCGTTCGCGGGCGGGGTGTGAGTCGCCAGCCGGCATAAGGACGTTCGAGGCGATTTCAAAAAAAAGTGGCCAGGGCCATTTTGGGCCTTGCAATCTGTATAACATCATAGTACATTGTTATACATCTTATGGACATCTCTCGATTGCGACAGCAGTTGCGGGAGGCCGGACGGCAGTTCGACCGGCAACTCCGCACACTCAAGGAACACGATCCGCTCCTGCGCGGCGGCGTCTATCGTCTGCGGCGCAAGTGCGGCAAGGCTGGATGTCGGTGCGCACGCGGCGAGTTGCATGAAAGCTGGGTGCTGCTCACGCGAGAGCAAGGCGTTCAGCGCATGCGTGCCGTACCCAAGGGGCAGCTTGCGAAGTGGCGCGCGTGGACGGAGTGTTATCGGCGTTTCCGTCTGGCGCGGCGGGAGCTGACGCGACAGTACCGCGAGGTGCTGAAGTTGGCCAGTCTGTTGGAGGCGGCGCGCGCCGTCGCGCCGCCGGCGTCTGACGAAGGAAAGGGGAACGGACATGCCTGATCTCACCCTATACGAGGAGAATCGCGCCTACGTCATCGATAAGTTCCATGACGGGCACTTCGACTACATTGAAGTGATTCAGGAGGTGGTTCAGCGTGATTTCTTTCGTTACGTGGCGAAGGGCGAACTGTTGCAGAGGCTGGCCGACAGCTATCCGTCGCCGCGCACCAAGCCGGAAGTGCCGACCTGGTTCTATCTGGCGGCCGACATGGCCATGCGCCTGCACGGCAACCACGCCTTCAACGGTTTTCCCTGGGTGGTGAGCACGGGGGGACTGCTGGCCGCCTTCGGTCCGTCATTGGGCACCCGGCACGTCGATCCTGAAACCGGGCAGTTGCGCATCGAATGTCCCGGATTCAACGACAAGAACGACTATCCCCGGTCTACCCCGTGCCATCCGGACTACCTGCGCAAGATCGCCGGCGACACGGCGGCGCCCCACCTGCTGGACTGGTACAATGGCGACGTGCAGCGGATCTACCGGCAGCGGCGCTTCTTCGACAAGGGCGGCCTGTTCATCGGCGACGGATCCTACTTGTTCGTGCCTGACAACCCGAACTACGAGGGCAGCGTCGTGATGCTCTTCGACGAGCACAACCATCCCGTCGGCAAGGAGGCGCTGGCGCGCATGACGCCCGCACAAGCCGCACGCGTGAGCCGGCGACGCTGTTACAAGCTGGTCAGCCTGTTGCACACCAACGAGACGGGTGACTTCTTTCTCTACGCGGGAATCGCCGTCGTACCGGGCAACGACCATGAAGCGCCCATCTTCTGGAAAATGGTCGACGACTTCGTCGCCCGGGTCGGTAAGGGAGTCATCCGGCACCTGATCCTCGACAGGGGCTTCATCGACGGCGAGAGCATCGGCCGGGCGAAACAAGCACATGGCATCGACACCACCATCGGCGTGCGGAGCAACATGGACGTCTATCGGGACGCTGCGGGACTCGCCACGCTACCCGAAACGATCTGGGAGCAACACACGCGTCGGGCGCAGCCGGCGCAACCGCCCGTCAAACGACATCTGATCGACGCCAGCCGCGCCGAACCCCTGCGCCAGCGCGAAGCCAAGCGTCAGCAAACTCTGGCGCGCCAACGTCTGGCGCAGGGCGTGCCCGAACCGCTTCCGCCGTCGCAGTGGATCGCCAAGATCAACCGCACGACCAGTTTCTCGAGTTGCCCCGTGCCGCTCGACGTGGTGCTCTGCTCCGCCGACAAGAACCCCGCGGCTGAGGACTCCTGGGCCGTCATGACCACTGCGGAAGACGCCACGGCGGCTGCGGTCGTCGACCGCTACGGCCTGCGCGTGGCAATCGAGGAGCGGCACCGTCACATCAAGTGCTTCTGGGACATCACGGACTTCAAGTCGACGGACTTCGACCTGGTCGCCAATCAGGTCGTCTTCACGCTCCTGACCTACACGCTGCTCCAGCAACACTTGCTGCGGCAGGGAAGGAAAGCGCTCAACAAGGCCACCCAGTCGCGCCTGCGCGAGAAACTGGTGCCGGTCGCCGAGCACATCACCGTCTTCACCGACCAGCGCTACGCCCGATTCTCCACCTACGAATACACGGCCATGGTCATGGCCGTCCCCGAGACGGCGCGCGCGCGACTCGCCGCCCGCCTCAACCAGCGTCAACGCGAGTTCCATTACGGCCTCGCACAAGCGCCACCCGCCTGAATGTCGCGTGGCAAGCCGCGTCGCATCGCCCGAACCGTCTCATCCGACTGAGCACGGCCCGTCCGGCTCTGCCCTCCACCCGCAACAGGCCTCGCGCGTTACGCCAAACCAACCCGTCGCCACGACGCGGACCGCTTTGCCTCTCCCGTCGCGCCTGAAATCTGCGATCCGTCGCCGCCCGCAAGAGCCTGCGCGCCCCGCCAGCCTCCCCACTGTCTGAATCGCAG
>Ga0268281_1001713_pt1 | contig 12098 bp, 8 predicted proteins | sample saktaG_10_FD_190134 | JGI IMG/M metagenome (GOLD analysis project Ga0268281, IMG submission 190134) | Saline water microbial communities from Sakinaw Lake, British Columbia, Canada - sak_2011_5_24_50m | ecosystem: Environmental > Aquatic > Non-marine Saline and Alkaline > Saline ... | reverse complement strand
AGAGAGGATGATGCGGGCCAGGAAGCTCTTGCCCGTGCCCGTCTGGCCGAAGATGCCGTTGGAGCGCTCCACCAGGCGGTCGAGCTTGACGCAGATGGGGATGTCCATGGTCAGCGGTGTGCCCAGAGCAAAATTCCGCCCGCCCTCCTCGCCAAAGACGCTGCGAAAGTCCATAGCATCGGCCTGGCACAGCTCGGCGAAGTGCATGGGTATAGTGCGCACCGGCTGCGGCGGCGACAACTCGTCGAGGAAGGTGAGCTCGTCACCCTTCTCCAGCATGAGCCTGGGTCTGACCTCCACCGTAGCATAGGTACTGATGCCTGACAGGGCCTGGGTGATAAAGGGCGAGGCATCACGGGGCGGGTTGGCCAGCAGCGTGGGGTCAGTGGCCCGCAGTTGCAAGTCCGAGATCATGCTGAAGTAGCGGTTATGCTTCCCTTCCACGATCACGAAATCGCCGATGCGCAAATCCTCCGTCGAACACCCCGCATCCAGCCGCACCGTCAATCCCGCGTTAAACGCGCCGTCGGTCACTACACCTAGTCGTTTGCGTTTCATCTTCACTCCTCTTCCAGCGTCTCCCGCAGCCGCTTCTCGTCGGTCACAGAGGCTTCCCACTCCCAGTAATCGCGCTCCACCTCATAGGAGTACTTGTTCGGAATCTGGCCCTCGCTCCACGCCTGCTTGAAGACCTCAAATTCCATCTGGTAGCGTTCCTCAAACCGCTTACGCTGTTCCCCAACTTCTCTAAGTTTGAGACGCACCAGATCCTTTGTAGCCAGATGGAGGGCGACATCGAACCTAGTCTCCCCCGTCAGGTCCACCAGGATCTTGTGAATTGGCTTAGAAATCGTGGTTTCAATCATTTCACTCATTTCACTTGCCTCCTAACTAATGCATTCTCGACCTTTTGCGACCATACTCTCTGCCTTCTACAATCGCCGTGGCGCCTGACTGGCCTTGATCTCCAGCGCCTAGTCTGTCTCGTAGGCGGTCTCTAGCCGCAATGCGGGTCAGCAGTGAGCCGGGCGTCCAGTCAGCGGCCGAAGTTGGAACCACTGAAGACACTGAAGGACACTGAGCTCACTGAGGACCCTTCAGTGCTCTCAATCTACTCAGTGGCCTCAGTGATTCCAATCTCCCCCTTGATGCCGCCGCCGTCAACGGCAATGGCGACGTGTTGGCGAAATGGTTTCATGGTGACCTATCTCCTTTCGTCCCTAGAAATCATGGGAGGGCATATTCAGCTATCCCACGTCTGAAGAGTGCGAGATACGTACACGCATGGCGCCCTCGATCACCAATCGAAGCCACTCCTTAGAGTCGCCGTGCGAATCTCGCTGGGCTCGCTGGAGGACTGTGGCCATTTGTTGAATAACGACAGCATCTTCGAAAACAAACTCTCGGGCATCTCGCCTCCCCGACGTCGGCCCTTCTACGACCTCCCGGGTGCGAAGCAGTCGAATAAGAGAAGCGTACTCACGGTGAACTCCCAAAATGAGGTATTTTAAACCCATCTCCGTGGAAGCCGGCGGCTCGGCTCCCAAATCCAGGCGGCGAACCACAAAGTGACTGGCACGTGAAAGAACCTCGTCTTTCCAAGCTTGTTCAAATGCCATCTGACGGTCGCCGCTCATTCTATTCGCGCGCATCATGACCCTGTTGAGAGATGCGAATACCTCGTTCATCTCATTGAAGTCGTCGAAGTATAGATCCTCGAATGGCGAGACTGTCTCACGTGGTTCCGCGTACGAAGTCACGCCACCAAACGCCTTGAGGAGTGCCTCCCAACGGGACACCGCCCAAGAGGGTTTGCCTCCTAAACCGAAAACGACATGCCCCAGGATATCGCTTGTTGGACGCACCGGTACCAGTGGTGCCAAGTATTCGACGAATTTCCCCGTGTCAGCCTGGGGAATTGCACCCCTGTATCTCTTAATCACTTCATCACGGATTGCGGCCTGGACAGAACAGCACAAATCGTCAGATCCCGAATACATAGCATACTTGGTGCAGATTGAGCGGACAAGCTCATCCAGTTCAGGAGGACGTTCCGCGTCGCAAATAAATGCCAGAACCGGCTTGTTGGCATCCAGAGCCGTTTGGTACTCGCGTCGGACGGCGTCAGAGTCCGTGTCACCTATCAAGAGGATGAAAATGTCACACCCTTGGACTTTGGATAAATATGACTCTACGACATCCTCTGTAGAAGCCGGCGTGGCCTCGAATCGCCACGGGCGAGTGATAGAAATGGACCGCACAGCTTGGTCAACTGCCTGGCGTTCTTTCTCCATGCCACGAATTACCGAGCTAACGAATACAAGGAGCGGTGGTTCTGTCGATGCGGTCGATGCTTGTGCAATCGGCACCTTTGATCGCGCAAGACGTGATCTTCGAGGGCGCTTAGGCTTTCGCTTTCTACTCACGGCTCTTGTCCTCCAGGCTATCCCTCCACCACCGCCACCTCTTCCTCCGTTAGACCATACAACCGATACACGATCAAGTCAATCAGCCGGTCGGTGGCGGCGATGCGGGCCAGCAGCGGCTTCAGCTTTTCCGTCGAGGCTTCCCACTCCCCACATATGCGCTCCGACGCCGCCCGCCCCTGTACATCCACCCTGGTGACCTTGCGCCGATTGCGGTCCAGCACGCGCCGTATCTCCGTCCAGTCGTGCTCGTAGTAGGCCTTGAGGCTAGTCTTGAGCGTCCAGTCCTCGACAGGCAGCCCCGTGTAGTCGGCCAGCCAGCTCAGGAAGCCCCGCTCCTCAGCCTGCTTCTCCCTGTTCATCTCGATCATCTGCTCTGCCAGGTGAGCCAGCAAGTCGTGAACGACATCGGATTGTTCGGGGTCGGCGGTGAGCCGGGCGTCCAGCCAGTGGCCGACGTTGGAATCACCGAATGCACTGAAGGTCACTGAGTCCACTAAGCACCTTTCAGTGGCGTCAAGCCATTCAGTGGCTTCAGTGATTCCGGCCGCCCCCAGCCGCTCGCGCTCGTCGGCGGAGGTGGTGAACTCAATGTGGCGGAACGGCAAGCTGGCTATTTCAGATGTGCTCACATGATTGTTGGTGCTAGTCAATCTGAAACACCACTCCAGAAGTTTCGAATTTAGAAACGCCAGATATGCGTGAGATTGCTTTTTGTCCCCAGCCAGATAGTAGGATACGCTGTCAAAACAATAGGAAGGCTGAGGTAGAGGGCCAAAAATCAAACGGCGCCAATTATCGAGTGCTGCGTTTCTCTGGTAGCCAATTCTGGGTAGCTGCGTATGTGCAACACGTTTGCCTCCGACTTCTGCTCGATATCTCTCTACGTCCAAATATTTGTCAGTGCCTTGTCTGGCGTTTTCGAGGAATTGATGGCGCTGAACATTCCCCCCCCGGAGCACTTTTGGGCCAGTTTGTGGATTAAGACTCAGCAAATCGCGCATTGTGGTTTCATTGATCTCCCCTTGGAAAGTCTGTAATACCTCGCCAGAGGGTTGCAAGTGGGAAGCAGAAGCCAGCTTTACGGCTAGATTCACTGCGGTCTGAGAGCTCAACAATGGTATCATCAAGGACTCAGGATCAAGCGCTTCAATCTGGGTCGGTGTGATTTGATACTCTCCGCATACTTCTTCTAGCTTTCGACCAGGATGAACTCTCACCCTGAAGGGTTCATTGTCGGGCTCTTCTCTCGTCGTTACAAGTATACAAGTCGGCAACTTTGCCTTGGGAAATACGCGTCTTTTGGAGTCATCCTTCTGTGGAAAAGCATCAATCAACAGCATCCTCCGTTCTGCCAAGAGGAATTTGCGTAGGTTGAAGGCTTGCTGATCTGCCAACAGAGACATTGGAGTGATGAATCCAAATACGCGCCCAGGCCTGACAATGTGGGCGACTTTGGCAGTGAACAATCGAAATAGATCGATTTTTCTTCCCAGTGCTGGAGCCAAGTCATCATCAGACTCGATATACTCAAACAGATATGACAGATCCTCTTCGCGTTCTTTCTCAGCTAATACGTCGTAAGGCGGATTCCCCACCACTGCATCAAACCCTGCCTGTTCCTTCAGTGAGCGGCCGAAGCGGTCGAAGAATACCTCGGGGAACTCCAGTTCCCAGTGGAAGAAACGCTTCTCCCCGGCAATCCTCTGGGCGACTTCTATCATTTCCACCAGGGGGCGGGGAAGATGATCGGCCCGGCCATTCTGAATCGCATCCGCCAGAAACCGGTACACCGTTAACAGATCAACTGGCTTCCCTCGTTTCTGCTCTGAGTAGACTTCCCTGGCCTCAGCTACACCCTTGAGACCCTGTTGCTGTGCTCGGAAGCTCTCAATGGTCTGAACCACCTGGTTCTCAAGTTCAACGACCACTCCAAAGTAGCGGGCAGTCCACAAATCAGCCAGCAGACGATAGCGGCGGGTCAGTTCCTCCCGAAGCTGCCGGTAGATGCGCTCCTGCTCCTTCACTCCAGCCACGTCGTCGCTGGGTGTCCGCTCAATGAGCCACATGCTGTCCACAGCGGTCATCATACTCTGGCGGAAGGAGTCATCCTCAAACATCGAAAGCTGGCCAGCAGCTTCTTCGTCTTCGGCCTTGCGGCGCTTTTTCACCACTGGCGCCGCTCCCAAGTCGGCTACCCGTGCCCCAATGAGGCTGTTGCCACAGCGCAAGTGGTGGTCCAAGAACGAGAGTGGTTTGTCCTTGGACACCGTGGCCAGCCACAGCGACAGCTTGGCCAGTTCCACCGCCAACGGGTTCAGGTCCACCCCGTAGATGCAACTCTGCACCACTCGCCGCTTCCAGTAGTCCAGTTCCGCCTCATCTCCCATCCCGGCCGTGGCCCCCAGGCCTAACCCCACCAAGTAGCGAGCGATGTGCTCCGTGGCCTCCACCAGGAAGTGCCCGCTGCCCATGGCTGGGTCCAGCACGTCCAGGCTCAAAATGTCGTCCACCAAGTCCTCTTCAGCCACACCCTTGCGGTCAGCCCAGCGGGCAAAGGTCTCGTCCAAGAGTGGCTCCAACGTCTGCTCCACGATGTACTTGACGATGTAGTCAGGTGTGTAGTAGCTGCCGGTGGCCTTGCGCTCGCCCCGGTCGGTGACCAGGTAGACCCGACCAGTGAGGACGGCCACCTCCTGTCCCTCGCCTGCCGAGACGTACCGCTCTCGTCCCTTCTCCTTCACCACCGCCAGGTCTTCTTCGGCGTACCGCAGTTGATACTCCAGCAGCCCCTCGTAGATCGAGCCCAGGTGCCGCACCTCCAGGTCGCGATAGTCCACGAAGACCCGCCCCTCCTCGGTATCAATGCGAGCCAGCAGGTCAATAGCTTGCCGCAGTCCGTGATCGCCCACGGCGTACTGTTCCAGGAAGGGATGCTTCTCCGGGGCAAAGAGGTCGCCGTTGTAGGCTGGCACGCCCAGATGCTCGTTGCCCTTGTTGATAGCTCCGAACAACTCCTCCAGGCGTGGCCAGTAAAGACGAGATGTGGGCAGAATCGGCTTGCTCAGGGTGCGCTCAATCTCCTTCTTGATGGCATCAAGGCTGTAGCTCAAGCGGTAGGTCTCGTTGTCCTGCAAGGGCAGCAGCCCCCGGCTCTCGGCATAGAGGATAAACAGCAGCCGGTAGAGCAGAATCAACGAGTTGTCGTAGACGGCCTTGAGGGTATCGGAATCAGGGGCCAGACCGCTGCCCGTGCAATCGAGGAAGCCCTGGGCCACGTGGCGCAGCGCGTCGTAGACCTGCTCCTTCAGGTTCTCGCTCACGCCCTGGGCGTAGTCGCGGCTCTCCTGCAAGACGATGTCCAGCCAGGTGCGCCCTTCGCCATTGGGAATAAAGGATGCCTGGCGGAAGAAGAGGTAGAAATGCTTGAAAGCTTCGACATCGCCATTGCCCAACAGAGCGGGTAGGTCCACCTCGTAGTAGTAGTTCAGCTTGTGGGCCGTGTCCCTGTGGTAGAGCCGCCAGGCCCGGCCGTTGGTCAGGATGCCCCAGGCTCGCCCGGTGTGGAGCATGTAGAAGTAGATCTGCCAACTGGGATTCTTGTTGGTGAAGGGATCGCGAGGTTTGCGACCATCGCCTTTGAGAGTCTGGTCGAGGGAGCGATCCCAGTGCTTGGCGTCGCCCACAGCCAGGGCGGTGGCGGGGTAATCCTCCTGTCCCTGGAGAGGCTTGGCGGCCTTTCGGGCTTTGTCCGTTGGGAAGAAAACATAATCGGGCCTGCGTATGCCATCGGGTGTGGCAATGCTAGGCTGCACCTCGAAGACATGATTCAGAGCCTCAAGCACGGGGCGGATCCAGTCCCGTTCAGTTTGAGCCTCGTTCTCTGTGGGAGTGAAGGCCGCATAGATAGCCTGGAGCCGCTTCATGGCGGCCCGAGCCTCGTTGGTCGCCCCCTGCCAATCGAGCCGCCGGGGCAGTAAGTGGTCGAGGTAGTAGTCAGAGAAGAGGTAGTGGTTATGATGCTTCTCCAGAAGCAGAGAGAGTTGTTGCGGAAAATCAGACACCATTCCTCCCTATCCAGCCTCAATCGCATACAACACCGTCATCAACCGCTCGTAGTCGTATTTGAGGAGGGCGGCGATTTCGCGCGCGGCCCGCTCCAGCCACTCTCTGTCCTGGCCCCGCTGGCGATATGCCTGGCGGACGTGAGCGGCGAGGAACTGCTCGGAGGGCACCTCGCCAGGGGCCGCAAGGAGCAGGCGCAGGTAGTAGAGGCGCTCGCTGAAGGCTCGCACTTCCTCCTCCGTGCATTGATGCACTGAGTAGTGAAGGGGCGGAGGTTGGGCGGGCAGGTGCTGGCGAATGCCCCCCGTTCCCCCCAAAGTTGGGGGGCCAGGGGGGAGACCGCCCTCCACACAGCCCACCAGGAGGACGCTGAACTCGGTGCGCAGGGTGTGCCTCAGCTCCGGATGCTCGTCGTAGATGGCCTGGTCGTAGACCGCCTCGGTGCTGCGCCGCACGGCGCGGCGGCCAGGGTCCAGGCCAGCCGTGGTGCCGTGGCTGACCACGCCGTAAACGCAGCCTCCCTCGCCCACCTCAACTTTCACCAGGCTGCCCAGGGCCGGTGGCTGGTTGAGCTCCAGGCTCTCGGCCACAAAGCCCGTAGTCCCCGTTTCGATAATCTCACCTATTCTCATGGTCAAATCGTCCTTCGTCAGATAGTCCTTGGTCGGATAGTCCTTGGTCATCAGTCATGAGTTCCCCCGAGTTCCCCCAAGTTCCCCCGAACCAGCAGTTACCATCAGACCTTGATCAGACTCCCCTTCTCCGCTTGCTGCGGTCTTTGGCCGAGCGGGCGTAGACGATACCTCGCTCCGCCAGGGCCCTCTCCACCAACTGCTCCACCAACTGCCTCTCCGCTGTGGTGATGACGGCCTGCTCGTGGGCCTCCTGCAGGGCTGGGGGAAAGGGCGGATAGTCCGGGCTGCGCTGACACTGGTCGTAGACCAGGGCGTGCACCAGGTCTAGCATCCTTTCGTCCCGCATGATCCACTGAGGAGCCTCAATGCGCACCACCTCGCCACCCACGTTCAGGTAGAAGAACTGAACGCGATGGCTTTCATATTCGTCCAGGATAGCCGAGGTGCTCTCGAAGACGTCGGAGCGACAGCCTTCTTCAAGAAACCCCTCGAACAACTGCCGATCCAGGGCCGTGCTGAGGAAATTGCAGAGCGCGCGCTGCTCCCCGGGAAGGGAACAGCGTTCGCAGTCTGAGGGATCGTCCTGGCAGAGCGAGACCCGCAGGACGTTAGCCACGTCATGGCTGCCGGTGAAACTGACGTAGCCAACCACAGGCACGCTGGCCGCTCGAAATCTATTCAGACACTCACGAAATTGATCCAGGAATTCATCCTTGACATCTTTCTCCTCGCTCTGCAACGGCCAGAGGATCAGGGAACCGTCGCTCAGCACCACCATCGGATCGGTCGCCAACTGAATGGCTCTCAACGCCGCCTGCAATTCAGCGATTTGCATCTTCACGCTCAGGCGCTCCCCCTCGATGGGGACATTCTTTTGCCCAGGCGACAGGTAGAGGTCGTCGTCCTCGAAATAGAGCCGCCCGTCCGAATCCAAATCGGCGTTGGGATGGCGGCCGTAAGTGAGGACAGCGTGGCCGGCGTTGATGACGTAATAGCGCAGCGAGCTGTGGCGGTCGGGCGGAATCGAGGAGCCGTCGGAGGCGATGACGCTAAAGTCGGCGGGAGGCAGCGGGGGCGAGAAGGTCTGGCTGAGGCTCTGGACAGGGATGGCCACCAGCCAGGGGAACCGTTCGCGGCGGTCGCGCACTTTGGCCCGCAGCTCCTTGGCGTCCACAGAGCGCAGGAGTTTCCGAGCCCTCCCCAGTAAACTTCCGCGCTCCTCGGCTACAAATGATGCAGCCATCCTATCCACTTGCTGGCTGATGGGTCCTAACTCTAAGGGCAATCCAATCCCCCTGTTGACTCGTTGCCTCGTTACCTCATTGCCTAATTGCCTCATTGTCCACAGTCAATTATACCTCATAGTGCCCCTCTTGACAAGAACAGACTTGCAACATCGGCCAGGTTGTAGTAAAATTAGGTGGTAGAACTGCCCCGAGACTATAATAAAGGGAGTGCAGGTGCAAGCCTGCTTATGGGGCGGACTTGCGTCCGCACTCCTCCCTCAAAGGGCAAAAGGAGGACGAAGGTCAGTGGAAGCGCTGAAGGAGAGGATCAAGCGAGAGGGCCAAAATCTAGGACGAGGCATCCTCAAGGTTGATGGTTTTGTCAACCATCAAGTTGACCCGGAGCTGATGGTGGCGGTCGGACGGGAGTTGGCCAGGCGATTTGGCAGCGTTGGGGCGACCAAGGTGCTGACAGCGGAGATCTCAGGGATAGCCCCCGCCTTGACCACGGCCCTGGCCCTGGAGATTCCGGTGGTCTACGCCCGCAAGACCAAGCCCATCACCATGCCCGAGCGGATCTACCGCCAGACCGCCCCTTCCCACACCAAGGGCCGCCTCGTGGAGTTGATGGCCTCGCCTGAGTTTCTGCGGCCCTCGGACAGGATCCTTATCGTGGACGACTTCCTGGCTACCGGCCAGACCATCGCCGCCCTGGCCAGGCTGGTGGAGGAGGCAGGGGCGGAACTGGTGGGCATCGGGACCCTCATCGAGAAGAGGTTTGAAGGGGGGCGGGCCCTGTTGGACGGGTTGGGTATCCCCATCGAGTCCCTGGTAGTCATCTCCGACATGTCCGATGGCCGCATCGTGTTCGGGGAGTGACCAATGACCATTGAAGCTGTAGCTATCCTGGATTTCGGCTCCCAATACACCCAGCTCATCGCCCGCAGGGTGCGAGAGGCCCGCGTCTATTGCGAGCTCGTTCCCTGGGACGCGCCCCGCGAGCGGGTCGAGCGCCTCAACCCCCGTGGCTTTATCCTCTCCGGCGGGCCGGCCAGCGTCTACGACGAGGGCGTGCCCACTTTGCCCAATTACGTGCTCGCCAGCGGCCTGCCCGTGCTGGGCATCTGCTACGGGATGCAAGTGCTGGCCCACGCGCTGGGGGGCAGGGTCGCTCCGGCCGGGGAGCGGGAGTACGGCCCCGCCGAGCTCTCTGTGCTGGCCCTTTCCTCCCCTCTCTTCGCCGGGCTGCCCTTCTCCATGAAGGTGTGGATGAGCCACGGCGACCGTGTGGAGGAGCTTCCCCCAGGGTTCGTGGCCCTCGCTTCCACCGCCAACGCACCCATCGCGGCCCTGGGCGACGAGTCGCGCCAGCTCTACGGCCTCCAGTTCCATCCAGAGGTGGTTCACACCCCCCAAGGCGAGGAGGTCATTCGTAACTTCCTCTACCACGTCTGCGGGCTGAAGGGAACGTGGACGCCGGCTTCCTTCGTCGAGGAGGCTGTGGCCCGGATTGGGGAGCAGGTGGGCGAGGGCCGGGTCATCTGCGCTCTCTCCGGCGGCGTGGACTCCACGGTGACGGCCACCCTGGCGAGGCGGGCAGTGGGCGACAGGCTGACCTGCATCTTCGTGGATCACGGGCTCCTGCGCCAGGGCGAGGCGGAGCGCAACCTGGAGGGCTTCCACCGCCTGGGACTCAACGTGGTCTTCGTTGATGCCAGGGAACGCTTTCTTGAGAGGCTGCGAGGCGTGATGGACCCGGAGGAGAAGCGGCGCATCATCGGCGAGGAGTTCGTGCGGGTGTTCGAGGAGGAGGCAGCCAGGCTGGGCCATTTCGATTTCCTGGCCCAGGGCACGTTATACCCCGACGTTATCGAGAGTGCCTCGGCCGCCACCGGTACTGCCACCCGCATCAAGACCCACCACAACGTGGGCGGCCTGCCGGCGGACATGCGCTTCCAGCTCATCGAGCCGTTGCGCTATCTTTTCAAGGACGAGGTGCGCCAGGTGGGGCTGGAGCTGGGACTGCCGGAGGAAGTGGTCTACTGCCAGCCTTTTCCCGGGCCGGCGCTGGCCGTCCGCATCATCGGCCAGGTGACGGAGGAGAAGCTGGAGATGCTGCGGGCCGCCGACGCCATCGTGACCGAGGAGATCGAGCGGGCTGGGCTGGGGAGAGAGGTCTGGCAGTACTTCGCCGTGCTCACCCCTGCCCGGAGCGTAGGGGTGATGGGCGACAGCCGAACCTACGAGACGACCATCGCCGTGCGGGCGGTGACCAGCCGCGACGGCATGACCGCCGACTGGGCGCGGCTTCCCCACGACCTGCTGGCCCGCATCGGGGGCCGCATCGTGAACGAGGTAACAGGCGTCAACCGCGTGGTCTACGACATCACCTCCAAGCCACCAGCAACCATAGAGTGGGAGTGAGACATCTTATCTGCCACGAATTTCACGAATTAACACGAAAAAGAGAAAATTAGTGAAAATTCGTGTAATTCGTGTAATTCGTGGCAAAAAGCCTTCTGGTTCTGGCCTGTCCAGGTTAGGAAAGGAGAGTTAATTGCCATGACACAGACAGAAGCCATCAGCAGCTACGCTATTTACGACAAGCTACTCGATTTAGAGAAGAGCATTCGAGAGCTGAGAATGCTCTTCTTGACCACAAAGCCGCCAGCGGAAAGGATTTGTCGCCACCCTGTTTCTCTGGAGGGAATATGGGCTGGCGCAGACATCACTGACGAGGACATTGAGGCCGCTAAACGCTCGATGTTTGTTTAGTGGAAGTCGTTTGGTAGTGAGGTCTTCTCTTGATTAAACTGCTACACTTCGCAGACCTCCACCTGGGGGTGGAAAACTATGGGCGGATGGACCCTGCCACAGGACTCAGCACCCGCCTGATGGACTTTCTGCACGTCTACGACCAGGCGGTGGATTACGCTCTGGACAACGACGTCAGCCTGGTGATCTTCGCGGGCGATGCCTACAAGACCCGCGACCCCAACCCCACTTATGAACGAGAGTTCGCCAGACGCATCCAGCGCCTCTCGACGGCGGGCATCCCTACCGTGCTGGTGGCGGGTAACCACGACACCCCCAGCGCCATAGGCCGGGCCATCACGGTGGAGATCTTCGCCACCCTGGAGGTGGAAAACGTCCACGTGGCCAAAAAGCCGGAGGTCATCGCCATCGAAACTAAGGGCGGCCCCGTGCAGGTCGTGGCTCTGCCCTGGATCACCCGCAGCGCGCTGCTGGCCCGCGACGAGTACAAGAACAAGAACCTGGAGGAAATCAACCAGCTCATCCTGGACAAAGTGACCAACATCTTCGAGGGGGACGATGGCTTGCTCAGTCAACTGGATCGAACTGTACCCACTATTCTGGCCGCTCACGCCACCGTCCAGGGAGCGGCCTACGGCTCGGAGCGGAGCGTGATGCTGGGCCAGGAGGTGATCCTGCCGCCCAGCCTGGCGAAGAACCCGGCCTTCGACTACGTGGCCCTGGGCCACATCCACAAGCACCAGGTTTTGAACGAGGAGCCTCCCGTGATCTACAGCGGCAGCATCGAGCGCATTGATTTTGGCGAAGAGCGGGAGGACAAGGGCTTCGTGGTGGCCGAGGTAGAGCGAGGGCGAGCCACCTGGCAGTTCGTGAAAACCGACGCCCGTCCCTTTGTCACCATCGAGGTGGATGCCCAGAGCGACGATCCCACCACCGAGATACTGGAGGCCATCGCCGCCCGCAACATCGAA
>Ga0268281_1001709_pt1 | contig 12108 bp, 14 predicted proteins | sample saktaG_10_FD_190134 | JGI IMG/M metagenome (GOLD analysis project Ga0268281, IMG submission 190134) | Saline water microbial communities from Sakinaw Lake, British Columbia, Canada - sak_2011_5_24_50m | ecosystem: Environmental > Aquatic > Non-marine Saline and Alkaline > Saline ... | reverse complement strand
TGCTGACAAAACCCTCAAAGGCAATTTAGTTTATTTAACAGGAAAAAGAAATGAGACAAAACTAAATCTTCCTGAATTAAGAAGAAACAAAATAATCCAGATAATCCAGATATCAGAGGGATGCAATGGAAAATGCACTTACTGTATTGTAAAGCTCGCAAAAGGGAAATTATTTTCTTATCCAGAAGATGAAATTGTGAAACAGGTTAATTCAGCTGTTAAAGATGGCTGCAAGGAGGTATGGCTAACAAGCCAGGACACTGCTGCCTATGGCCAGGACATAAACACCAATCTTGTTTTATTATTAAAAAAGATAGTTGTTATTGAAGATGATTTCAAGGTCAGAATTGGAATGATGGACCCAAACAATTTAATTTTAATTTTAGATGATTTGATCAAAGTGATGAAATCAGATAAAATATTCAAATTCCTGCATATCCCTGTCCAGTCAGGAAATGATGAGATTTTAAAGAAGATGAAAAGGCCTTATACTGTAAATGAGTTTAAAAAAATAATAAAGAAATTAAGAAAAGAAATACCAGAAATTACAATAAGCACAGACATAATATGCGGCTTTCCAGGAGAGACAGAAGAGCAATTTAATGATTCTATAAAACTAATAAAAGAAATAAAGCCAGATGTTCTAAACATATCGAGGTTCTGGCCAAGGCCTGGAACAGAAGCTGCATTAATGAAAAATCAAGTGCATGGCGGAATAAAAAGAGAAAGAAGTCAGCTCATTACAAAAGAATTCAACAAGATATGCACTGAGAAAAACAAAAAATGGCTGGGTTGGGAAGGTGAAATTTTAGTGGATGAAATCGGCCAAGAAGGCTCATTCATCTGCAGAAATTATTGCTATAAGCCGGTTGTGATTAAATCAAAAAAGAATCTCCTAGGAAAAAAAGTTAATGTGAAAATAATCAAAACAACAAATCATACATTAAGAGGAATAATGATAAACTAAATTTATTCAGCTGGAACAGTTTTTTCTACTGTTGTTTCTAAAGTATTTTTACCATATTCTTTTGTTCTAATAAAATTACTAATCCTTCCACTTATATCTGATATTCCTTCAAAACATATTGATCCTAAATCTCTTAACCCATTATAACTAAAAGATATACTTTTTTTAATTGGATTATATTTATCGGCAATCTTTGCACTTCCAAACACCAAAGCCGTACTTGCTACAATTAATGCTAAGTCATTAAGATATGGTTTTTCCAAAACATGTTCTATAATCTTACCATAAAAGTTTGTAGAACCTTCATAATGTTGTAAAAGATTATATTGAATGTTGTTAGCTATACCCCTTCCTTTTTCAAAGTTAAAATAAGTTAAAGCTGATACTGGCAATACAAATGCAGCCTTACATCCAAAATTGTATGTTTTTTGTGGAAGTGCTTTTATTTTTCCTTTTAAACTATTAAACATTGATTTTATTTTAGTCATATTTTGACACCTCATTTGTTATTACTATTAAGTAATATATTTACTATTTAAATCTTTCTATTTTAGATTATAAATCAGGGATGTTTAAATAATTAATTATCATACTTCATCATATACAAAACAAAAGCTTTAAATATAACATTGGTTTTGAAAAAAGCATGAAAGAAAGAGTAACACTAACACTTGACTCTAATATTTTAAAAAAAGTTGATTCTGGAGTGAATGGCTTTAAGATTAAAAACAGGTCTCATGCTGTAGAGCTTCTTATAATGAAAGCACTCGGGGCGCATGTTCCAAGAAAAGCAGTAATTCTTGCAGGAGGTAAGGGAACAAGGCTAAGGCCAATAACATACGAAATACCAAAAGCATTGATACCGGTGCATGGAAAAACACTTACAGAGCATTTGTTTGATTTATTCAAGAAATACGATATAAAAAATATTATAATGGCAGTTGGCCATATGAAGGAAAAGATTGAAGAACATTTTACTGATGGCTCAAGATTTGGAATAAAAATTAGTTACATAGAGGAAAACGAGCCATTGGGAACAGCAGGGCCGTTAAAGCTGGGAAAAAATATGCTTACTGAATCATTCATTGTTTCAAATGGAGATGAATTAAAAGACATTAATATAGAAGAAATGTATCAGTTACATAAAGAGAGTAATGCACTTGTAACAATTGCACTGACAACTGTTGAGGATCCAAGCAAGTATGGTGTTGCAAGACTCTCAGGCTCAAAGATTCTTGAGTTTGTTGAAAAGCCTAAGAAAGAAGAAGCACCTTCTAAACTTATAAATTCTGGTTTTTACATAATGGAGCCAGAGGTCATTGATTTAATACCAAAAGGATTTTCAATGCTTGAAAAAGATGTTTTTCCAAAACTAGCAAAAATGGGAAAGCTTTTTGGATATCCATTCAGTGGCCAGTGGTTTGATACAGGCAACATAGAACGATATGAAAAAGCTCTAAAAGAATGGAAGGATATAAAGTAATTTATTCTCAATATAAAAGGGTGATAATATGAGCATATTCAAGGCATATGATATAAGGGGCATTTATCCTGAACAATTAAATGAAGAGATAGCATATAAAATTGGCAGGGCTTTTGTTGAATTCTTAAAATGCAAAAATGTTGTTATCGGAAGAGATATGCGCTTAAGCTCTGATTCATTGTTCGAAGCATTAGCAGATGGAATAACAGACCAGGGAGCTGATGTTATTGATATTGGGCTTTCAACAACGCCAATGCTTTATTTTGCTGTTGCAAATCATAGTTTTGATTCTGGTCTTATGATAACTGCATCCCACAATCCAAAAGAATGGAATGGCATTAAATTCACAAGGGAAAAGTCAATACCAATAAGCGATGCTACAGGAATAAAGGAAATAGAAAAATTAGTTGAAAAAAATGATTTTAAACATGCTGAAAAAGGCAGGATAATAAAAAAAGATATCCTTGACGATTATGTTGATTTTGTCTTAAGCTTTGTTAATTTAAAAAATATAAAGCCATTAAAGGTTGTTATGGATGCATCAAATGGTATGGCTGGAATGATAATTCCAAAAGTATTTGAAAAAATAGGAATAAATATTATCCCAATGTATTTTGAGCTGGACGGATCTTTCCCAAACCACCAGTCCAATCCATTGATTTTAGAGAACAGGCAGGATATTATGAAAAAGGTTATTGAGGAAAAAGCTGACTTAGGGATAACATGGGACGGCGATGCAGACAGGTGTTTTTTCATTGATAACAATGGAAAATTTTTACAAGGTGATTTCATAACAGGTCTTTTCGCTGAAAGCATGCTGAAAAAGCACCCTAATGCCATGATTCTTTATGACTTAAGGGCAAGCTGGTTTGTAAAGGATATGATTGAAAAAAATAATGGCAGGTCAAGAATGTGCAGGGTCGGCCACTCATTCTTTAAGCAGTACATGAGAGAAGAAGATGGCATCTTTGCAGGCGAGGTTACAGGTCATTATTATTACAAATACAAGGATTTTTACATAGATGACGGAATGATTGCTGCATTGCAGATGGTTGAGTTTATATCTATAAAAAACAAGCCTTTCTCAGAAATACTTAAGCCAACTGAGAGATACTTCATAAGTGGAGAGATAAATTCAATAGTGGAAGACAAGGAAGCAATTATGAAAAAACTAGAGCAAGAGTTCAGTGACGGAGAAATCTCCCACATGGATGGCATATCAGTTGACTATGATGACTGGCATTTCAATGTTAGGCCATCAAACACAGAGCCATTGCTAAGGCTTAATCTAGAGGCCAAGACAAAAGAAAAGATGGAAGAGATGCGGGATAAAATTCTTGGAATGATAAGTTCTTAATTACTTATAAATATCAGAAATAATCTTTGCTACCTCTCTCTTAGCATCATTTTCATGAGGCCTGTAATCAAAATGACTTATTGGTTTTATACTTTGTATAAACCTATCTTTTATTCCTGTGTTATTTGATTCAACTAATTCGAGCCTATCTTTAAGAGTTCTATTTTTAAAGGGGTTCAATATTATTTTTTTATCTTCGTAACCATGTGGATTTTTTGATTTGGAAGAATTAATCAATTGAAAACAATTATAAGGTTTTTCAGGAATATTAATTCCCCAGATTTTACTAATTGCCCCATATAATAATTGTTCATCAAGACTTATAAGATATTCTTCTCTATCTGACCTTATGAAATCCAGTTGTGTTGCAAGGGCCATTATTTCATCTAAATTAAATGCAGGAATTTTTTTTCTTTTTTTCAAAAATTTTAATATTTCATCCTGGTTATCACCTTTAATAAAATCAAGAATCTTTTTTTGGTTTTTCATATCATTTAAGTCAAAGGAAATCTCATCAAAAGGCATATTAGAGATAGAACTATATATTTTTGGAAAGTAATCATTATTTAATCTAGGATAAACCGTATTCAAATAATCCTTACTTACTATTCCCTTTACCATATTAGTTCAATTTCAATTAGAATATTTAAATCTTTCGTTTTTATAACTACTAATTAGTAATAATATTGAAAGAAATAAGCTTTTAATAAACTATTTGCCCGATGAGATTGATATAATGGCAAGAAAAGCCATGCCTCCAGATAATATTTATGTTGCACTTTTTAAGATAAAAAAGGAATGTGAAACAGAACAAGAGGCATTATCAAAACTTGATAAAACAATTGAATATGAAAAAATTAGGCACTATGAAACAATAGATGGCGTTTTGATTTCTCCCTTGAAAAAGGATTATAAATTGACACTATTTAAAAGAGTTATAACCTGACTATTAAAATAATTTTAAAAAACCAAAACTTTATATATAATAGATTTATCCTCTCTTGTTGGAGAAAAGGAAAGACGAAGGCAAAAAGAATTGTTTTCTCTATAAAAAATTTGTTGGGGCGATGCTTATTGGCAAAGAAGATTAAACCTATTCTGCCAAGCTTAAGAGAGAAAAAAAGATATTTGGTATTTGAGATTGTCTCTAAAAAAGACATAAAATCTTTTTCAGAAGTTTCAAGCCTTATTTGGCAGTCTTCACTTAGCTTTTTAGGTGAGATTGAGACAGCAAAAGCAGGAATTTGGGTTTTGCCAGACAAATGGAACCAAAAAAAGCAAATGGGCATGGTAAAAGTAAGCAATAAGCATGTTGATAAGCTAAAAACAGCACTAACACTAATAAAAAGTTTTAAAAGACAGCAAATACTTGTAAAAAGTGTTGGTGTTTCAGGAATGATAAACAAGGCAGATAAAAAATATCTTGCTATATAATAATAAATAAACAAATATGGGGTGTCAAAATGGAACAAATGCAGCATCAAATGATGGGTTATGACAGGTCAATCGCAATGTTCAGCCCAGACGGCAGGCTATTGCAGGTTGAGTATGCAAAAAAAACAGTTAGGCAGGGTTCAACCGCTGTTGGAATTGTATGTAATGATGGTGTTTTACTGGTTACAGACAAAAGAATAGTTGATCCATTGGTTGTGTCAGATGCAATAGAAAAAATATTTCAGGTTGATGAGCACATTGTGGCAACAGCTGCTGGAATATTGTCTGATGCAAGAGTACTGATTGAGATGGCACAGCTGAAGGCACAGCAGCATAAGGTAACATATGACAGCCCAATAGACACATTAACTGTTGTAAAGGACATCTGCAACCTAAAGCAGATATGCACGCAGCAGGCAGGGTTAAGGCCTTTTGGCGTTTCAATTCTTGTAGCAGGTATTGATAATGGAACTCCAAAACTTTTTGAAACAGACCCAACAGGAATATTCTTTCAGTATAAGGCAACTGCAATTGGTGAGAAAGAGCCGGAAATAGAAGAAATATTGCATAAAAAATATAAAGATTCAATAACTATTGATGAAGCATTTAAACTTATAGTTTCTACTTTTTGCAATGTTTTGGGCAAAGATTTTAATTCAAGCAGAATAGATGCTGCTTACATAAAGACAAATGAAAAGAAGTTCAGAAAAATAACAAAAGAACAGGTGGAAAAAGTATTTAATGAATCTAAATCAAAAAAATAAAGGTGCTCATAATGGCTCAAGGACAACAAACATATGACAGGGAGAAATTCTCAATTAATCTTGCAAAATTAAAAAAAGGCGGGGAGAACTTTGAAGTTGTCATAAACTCAGATAATGCAATAGCATTCAAGCAGGGAAAAGATATAGCCATAGAGGATGTAATTACAAATGAAAAGATATTTACTGATGCAAAAAAGGGATTGCTTGCATCTGAAAAATTAGTGCAGCAGTTATTTAACACAATAGATGTCAAGGAAGTTGCAAAAATCATAATAAAAGAGGGTGAGATACAGCTAACAGCGGAATACAAGCAAAAATTAAGAGATGAAAAGAAAAAGAGAATAGTTAATTTTATACATACAAATGGGGTTGATCCTAGAACAGGTCTTCCACATCCAATAACAAGGATAGAGAATGCATTTGAAGAGGCAAAAATACATATTGATGAATTTAAACCGCAGGAAAAGCAAATAGATGAGATATTAAAAAAACTAAGGGTAATTTTGCCAATAAAGTTTGAGATTGACGAGATTGAAATAAAAATTCCTGCAGCTTATGCTGCAAAAATGTATTCTGTTGTTAAGAGCTTTGCAAAAATTCTTAAAGATGAATGGCTTAATGATGGCTCATGGAAATGTATTGTTGAAATGCCTGCTGGATTAAAACAGGATTTCTTTGACAAATTAAATAGCATGACTCACGGTGAGATTGAAACAAAAATATTAAAGACAAAATAAACAATAAGGTGAAAAAATGGGAAAATTATTAGTAGAAGACAAAACAATAGTAACCCCTGGTGAAGAGCTTGCAGAAGGAATGGACTTCCTTCCTGCTGAAGGAACATTTAGGGACAAAGACAAAATAATATCTTCGGGGCTCGGATTAGTTAATGTCAATGGAAGAGTAATAAAAACAATTTCGGTTTCTGGGAGATACATACCAAAAAGTGGAGATACAATCATTGCAAAGGTTACAAACATATTAATGAGTGGCTGGATCCTTGATATAGGTTCTGCTTATTCTGCAGTGCTTTCAGTTAAGGAAGCCAAGGATTTTATAAGAAGGGATGCAGATTTAACCAGGTATTATAATATTGGTGATTATATTATCACAGATATAATAATGGTTACATCACAGAGGCTGGTTGATGCATCAATGAAAGGTCCTGGAATGAGAAAGCTTATTGGAGGAAGAATCATAAATGTTAATTGCCATAAAGTTCCTAGGATAATAGGAAAAAAGGGCTCAATGGTTAGTATGATAAAAAATGCAACTGACTGCAGTATAATTGTAGGACAAAATGGGGTTATATGGATTAACGGCTCACCTGAAAATGAGATTATTGTTGTTAAGACAATAAAAAAGATAGAGCAAGAGGCCCATATAAGCGGCTTGACAGACAGAATTAAAGCATTTTTAGAGAAAGAAACCAACAAGAAAATTAATATTGAAAGGGTGGAATAAATGGGTTACACTAAAAGAAATGATGGAAGAAAATTTGATGAAACAAGGCCTATTGAGGCAAAAGCAGGTATTATAAAAAGGGCTGATGGCTCTGCTTACTTTAAGATGGGAAAGACTGTAGCATATGCTGCTGTTTATGGCCCCAGGGAAATACATCCAAAATTCCTGCAAAATCCAACAAAGGGAAAATTGAGATGTTACTATAATATGATGCCTTTCTCATCTGTAGGAGACAGGGTAAGGCCAGGAGCAAACAGGCGTGCAAAAGAAATAGCAATGGTAACAGAAAAAGCACTATTGCCTGTTGTAGACCTTGGCAAGTTTCCAAATTCAGTGATTGATGTATTTATTGAATTGCCGCAGACAGATGCCGGAACAAGATGCGCAGGGATATGCGCAGCATCAATAGCCTTGGCAGATGCAGGAATTCTAATGAATGATATGGTAGCAGCAGTTTCAATTGGGAGGGTTGATGACAAGCTTGTTGTTGACCTTGACTATAGTGAGGAAAGCTATGAAGGCGGGACTGTAGCAGATATACCAATTGCTGTAATATCAAGAACAGGCGAAATATCATTATTGCAGATGGATGGAAACCTTTCAAGGGAAGATTTAAAAAAAGCTGTTGAAATGGCAAAAAAATCATGCATTAAGATAGATAAGATACAAAGAGATGCTTTAAAAAATAAGTATGAGGTAAAAAAATGAGCATAGAACAAAAAGATCATATTTTAGGTTTTCTTGAAAAAGGAATAAGGTTTGATGGAAGAAAGTTAGATGAATACAGGCCAATAACTGTTGAAAGAGGATTCTCAGAAAATGCTGAGGGATCTGCAAGGGTTACTATTGGAGATACAGAAGTTCTTGCAGGTGTAAAAATGAGTATTATGGAACCATATTCTGACACGCCTGATGAAGGAACAATGATGATTAATGCAGAGCTGTTGCCTCTATCAAATCCTGATTTTGAGCCAGGTCCGCCAGGAATACAATCAATAGAGATTGCAAGAGTTGTTGACCGGGGAATTAGAGAATCAAAGGCAATTGACACAAAAAAGTTGTGCCTCAAAAAAGGAGAAAAGGTGTGGTCTATTACAGTTGATATATGCCCAATTAATGATGATGGAAATCTTTTTGATGCATCTGCACTTGCAGTTTTAGCTGCTTTGCAGGATGCAAAGTTCCCTTCATATGATGGAACTGTTATTGATTACAAAAAGAAAACAAAGGAATCACTGCCATTGAAAAAACTGCCTGTTAGCTGCACTGTTATAAAAATTGGCAATCACTTTATTGTGGATCCAACTAATGAGGAGGAGAAAAAAGTTGATTCCAGGCTGACAGTTGAGGTTGAAGAAAATGGCACTTTATGTGCTTTGCAGAAAGGCGGAGATAAACCCCTGACAGCAGAAGATATTGACAAAATGGTTGGAATAGGAATAGAAAAGTCAAAAGAATTGAAAAAGTTTTTGTAGGTGAGAATCATGACTGCTAAAGAATCCAATGAAGAAATACAATACACAAAGTATGAAATCGCCAGGATGATTGGCGGAAGGGCATTGCAGATTGCAATGGGAGCCCCATTCCTCATAAAGCTTAGCAAAGAGGATCTTGAGAATATTCACTTTAATCCTGTTGAGATAGCTAAACTGGAGTTTGAGAAAGGTATTTTGCCTATAACTGTCAAGAGGCCTCTGCCTGAAAAGAAAAAAAGCTAATTTTTTCCTTTTCGACTAAAAAACCAAACATAAACGAAATCTTTAAATATACAAAAGAAAGCTGTTTTATTGATGAAAGTTAGCAGCAAAGCAAAAAAAGAGGTTAAGGAAGATAATTTTTCTGATGAAATAAAACTTCAATTAGCAGAAAAAAGCCATCTCACTTCTGATATTGAAAAGGCAATCAGTATTTATTCTAAGAAAACACAGGCTAGTAAAAAGGCTGATGAATCAGAAAAAATCAAAAAAATTTTTTTCAAAGAGTTTTTTGACAGGGTTAGCTATGGATTCGGCTCCCAGCAGTTCATAAACATATTATTTTTTCATACAGGAGCATCATATTTTGTTGTTGGTGCCATCAATGGCTTAAGGGTAATTCTCAGTATTATCTTAAGCTCTTTTCTGGATGAATATTCAAAAGTAAGGCAAATAAGCAGAAGATTTATTGGTACAACAGGAATAATATTTGGCTTTTCATTTATATTCATGGCCATGGCAAGGTTTTTTCATTCAGTGCCACTATTTGCATCTGCGCTTCTTATTGGAAGCATAGGTGCTGTTTCATACGGTGAAGTCTATCAGAGACTTTTCAGGGATACCCTCAAAAAAGAGAGAAGTGGGCTGTTAAGGAATATAGCACAATATGGCTTGATGATAACTGGGATAAGCATCTTATTGGCTGGTTTCTTGATGGACAAATTTCCTGCAATAGGAACACCAATTTCATTATTTGGCTTTAAATTAAGGATTTTTGGTTATTTTATTGCATTTGAGATTGCTGCAATCTCATTAATCATATCAGGTTACGTCCTTTCTTTCATAAAAGAAAAACAAATAAAATCCATTGAAAAAAGAAGCCCATTAACACAATTAAGAATATTATTTGATAATTTAAAAGATAATCTCCCTGCTTTTATTAAAAACAAAACAATAATGGTATTAATTATTGCAACTATAATCACTGGTTTTGTGCAGATATTAGGTAGTTCTTACTATGGAATTTATATATATGAAACATTCAAATACAGTTATTTTAAAGGGTTTACAAATGTTGCTGTGATTTTTCTAATTGCTATAATGACATCATTATTTTCACCATTTATTGCAAGAAATAATGCAAGGGAATATGGAAAATTTCCAATGCTTGTTTTTGGTACTTTATTAATGGCAATCATGCCCCTCACATATTATTATAACCCTAACCTTTTGTCTATCTCAATAGGCACCCTTATTGGTTTTATTGGCGCAGCAATTGTGGGGGTTTCACATGGCCTCTTAACAATAGATATTATGTCAGAAAAAGAAAGAAAGGCATATTTTTCAATATACAGCCTATTAATGATTGTTCCATATCTTATTATGATTCCTCTTGGAGCTTATGCTGCGCAGATATACGGCCTCAGAACCCTGTTCTTGCTTTTAGGTTTAATATTAGCATTAGTTGTTGTTCCGCTTTACTTTTTAATAATAGTCATGCATAAAAAGGAGAAGATTTAAATAAAAAGGTGTTGTTTATGAAAAGCATGTGTAAAATAACAAAAAATAAAAAAGGTGTATCACCTTTGATTGCAACTATCTTATTAATAGCATTTGCAGTTGCCCTTGGTGCAGTTGTTATGAGTTGGGGTAAAAATGTAGAATCTTCAGGTGCAGATCTACTATTAAGCACAGAAAAATGCGCTAATGTGAACCTAAAAGTAGAAAATGTTAATGATATACCCCAGATATTTTATGGTGGCACTGGCTCAGAGGGTTTTGTTAAATTCACAATAGCCAATATAGGAAGTTATGATGTTGACCAGCTTATAGTCTGGGTTATTGGAGAAAAAGATACAAATATAATAGAATTAGAGCAATCATCAATAAAAGTTGGTTATCCTCTAATCAAGGAAATTCAGCATGACTTCAACAAGTATGGCAGTGTAAAGAAATTAAAATTTGTACCAAAAATCAAAATTGATGAGTTATATGTCACATGTGCAAAAAACGCATTGGAAGAAGAAAAAATAAGCCCTGTTAGCTAAGATGTGAACTACCCCTAGCTTACGCAGGGGGCTTCTACTGACAGAATTTGTCCCTGATGGGATTAGCCTTTCATCCCCACCATTTCAGACGGGGCAATATACTATTTTGTTGCAAAAAGGGCATATATTCATGTCTAAGTTCTGTTTATAACAGATTTAGCTTAATTTTATCAATTTTTTAATATTTCTTTTACATTGCCTAAAAGAACAACCTTATCTTCTGCGTGATATTTATTGCAGCCGTCAGCTAAACTTGTAAGAATATTTTCTCCTGTTTTTTATCCATGATATACATAAACTCTGGGACTGTTTTTTGCATTACTAATCTGCAAATTTTACGTGCATCTGCATGGCTTGAATAACCAAGCCAACTTTGTATTGACTTTTCTATTCTTGTTTTTTGAATAGCATTTATTGAAAATAACTTCCTTAGTCTCTTTGTTCTCTTAACAAAATTTTTGATATTGGATTTTCTTAACCTTATAAAACTAGGATGGGTTTTATATCCTACAAAATCAACTCCATTATTTATTTTGAATATATTTGTTTTTGCTTGGGGGATTGTTAAGCATATACTTTTCAGAAATGTTTTGATTTTGTGCTTGCAGATGTGAAGCTCTTGCTTTGATTCTGAAAATATTAAGAAATCATCAACATACCTGAGATAATGCTTTACTTTTAATTCATGCTTTGCAAACTGATCCAGCTCATTAAGGTAAATGTTTGCAAAGACCTGGGAAGTTAAATTGCCTATTGGAATTCCTTTGCCCTTTCCAAATTGGGAATTATCGCTGTCTATGATTTCATTGAAAAGGTCTATAACATGTTTGTCTTTTATCCTTTTTTGGATCATCTCTTTTAATTTATCATGGTCCACACTTGGAAAATATTTTTTAA
>Ga0268281_1001708_pt1 | contig 12113 bp, 19 predicted proteins | sample saktaG_10_FD_190134 | JGI IMG/M metagenome (GOLD analysis project Ga0268281, IMG submission 190134) | Saline water microbial communities from Sakinaw Lake, British Columbia, Canada - sak_2011_5_24_50m | ecosystem: Environmental > Aquatic > Non-marine Saline and Alkaline > Saline ... | reverse complement strand
CTGCTGTCTCATTTGTTAGTCTTATATGTCGCACAAGAGGTGATATGCGGCTTACTCACTAGAGTTGCGCAACAACTATCATAACAAGTATCCCTCTAGAATAAAAAATCTTTATTTATTATTTTTTCTTACTAAAAACCAAAGAAGCTATAAGAGTGGTAATTGGAACTGCGAGAATAAGCCCGATACTACCAACTAGAGTTCTAACTGCTTCATCAGCGATGATTTCATAGTTGATCACTTCCGAGAAAGGATGAGGATTATCAATAAAAATAAGTAGTAAAGGCAAAGCTGCACCAGTATAGACCAAAACAAGGGTGTTAACCATTGAGGCGATATGATCTTTTCCCACAGCCATTGCATTCTTGTAAAGTTCTCCTGCTTTTAACTTAGAGTTAGCGGCTTTTAGTTGTTGAACTATCGCCGATTGAGAAATGGTAATATCATCCAAAATTCCCAAGACACCAATGATAATACCGGCCAGCAAAAGCCCCTTTATATTAATCAAGCCGGGTTTGTAAGCCTGCAAGAAACCCGCCTCTTCTGAAGCAAAACCAGTTAGCTGGGCCAGGTTAACAAAAAGATTGGCCAAGATGCCAGTTAAAATCAAAGCCACCAGTGTTCCGGCAATCGCCACACCGGTTTTTTTATTCAAACCGTGGGATAAAAGGAAGGTGACCGGAATAATTACCAAAGAACCCAAGATCGCAATCTGAACCGGATCGGCCCCGTTATAAATCTGAGGTAAGATAAATTTGAAGATAACCAAAAAAGAAATACCCAAGCCGATTAATGAAGTCAACCCCTGCCAACGACCGACTAGAAGAGCAATCAGTATAAAAATCGCAAACAGCCAAAATAAAGAGTTTCTTCTAATGTAATCGGTAATGTAAAAAACATCATTGCCTTCAAAATCCTGGCTGTAAGAAACTATCAAACCATCCCCAATTTTGTATTTCGGTAGATTACTCATCGGCAAATTACCGCTTTCAACTTCAATTGTTTTTTCTTTAAGAGAGCCTTTCGTAACTAGCAATTCCAGTTTTTGATAAAGTTGAACCCCTTGTGCCCCCATGGGCTTTTCCAGTCTTTCTTCCAAAATCTTTTGAACCTTTGTTTCTAAAATCTCCTCTTCCATCGTTTTGCCTGATATTTCTTCTTGAGCTGAAACAAAGGCATTAGAAAAAAGAAAAAAAGACAAAAAAATTAAAATAAAACTTAATATTTTTTTCATATCAGAATTTAACCATTAATTAATCATGCTCTTCAAACTTTTTATCAAATATTTTATCTTCTTTTCTTAAGTATTCAACTAACATCGCCGCATGCTCTTTTTCTTCATCGCGATTATGAGCCAATATTCTCTTTAATTCTTTATCATCACTGGCTTGGAATCTTTCTTCGTACCAATTAATGGCTTCCAATTCCTCAACTAGAGATTGTCTGGCTCTGGATAAATCTTTGGCTTTTTTATCTTGCTTTTCAGCATCAGGCGTTAAATTATAACTCATTTTTCTTCACCTCCCTTCAATTCTAATAGCCTTTCCTTTAATGATTGCCTGAGCAACCTTTTTATTGGCACTGCCTAATAGTCTAGCAAATGTTGGTTGGGATATTTTCATCTTTTCTGCCGCTTCAATCTGTTCTAGCCCATCAACCTCATGTAGTTTCAAGGCTTCTAGCTCGTCAGGCAACAAAATAACTTCCTCAAGTTCTCTCAAGGGGATACCTTGGGGTTTAAAATAATAGACGTCGGGTCTAAATCTAATACAACGTGGTATTTTTGGTCTTGGCATATTATTGTCTTTCTAAATTAATTTTACATTTTGGGCATTGAAGCGTGGAACAAGGCACGCCTCTTTGATGAATAATTTTATAGCCGCATTTTGGACAAACACAATTTCCGCCAGTCCCCCGGCCTTTTGCTTCCTTAATTTCGCCTGTAAATTTTCCCTTTCTCTGCCAGCCAAAACCTCTGCCAAAAGTAGGTTTGTAAAATCCGGTTGATACCTCATGGCTTTTAATTTGAATAGCCACATAGGAAAAATTCTCAATTTCTTCCATCAATTTTTCCCTTAAATTTTCGGAAATTTTAGTTGCCTCTTCTACACTTAAATTGCTTGGCAGTTTTATTTCCAAATTGGCAGTTATCGCCGAACCCTTTTTCTGGGTTTTTAAAGAAGACATCTCAACATTTTGCTCTTTGGCAATTGATTTTATTTTTTCTGCTATCTCTTCGCCGGCGGAAACATCAAGCAACGAATCAACTGCTTCTTTACCCAAAGAGAAAGACTCTTTAATTATATAAAGACCAATTAGTAAAGCTAATAGTGAATCGGCATAAATCCAATATTTAGTTAAAAACAACCCACTTAAAACTGCAAGCGAAGCATATACATCAATCCTTGAATGAAATCCGTCCGAAAGTAGACTGATTGAATTTTCTTTTTTGCCAAAATGGATTTTTAGCCTTGCCATAATTTCATTAACAATGGCGGAAAATATCATCACCCCAAAAGCCAAATAACCAATTTTGGTATTTTTCGGGTCTAAGAAATTTTGATAGGCTTCATAAACAATCCCAACCCCAGTCGCTAAAAGAATGATAGTAATAATTGTACCGGCTAAAACTTCAAATTTGTAATGGCCATAGGGATGTTTTTGGTCGCTGGGTTTTTTAGAAACTTTAATCCCGATATAGCCGATAGCTGAAGAAAAAATATCCATAAAGGAATGAATACCTTCGGCTAAAATAGCGCCGGAATTTGAAAAGATACCGATAATAATTTTGCCTCCGGCTAAAACTATATTTGCCAAAATTGAAATTATGGCGACTTTTTCTTTCATTTTAGTTATATTTATAAACAGGGTTAAACCCAGCCCTTAATTATTGATAATAACATTATCCCGGCAATAATAAGCATTAACAATCCCGATATCAAATGTAAAATTTTTATTTTCTCTTGCCTGATTTTTTCTAACTTTTCTGTTGTTGATAAACCTTTATAGATAATTATGGAAAGAATGATTAAAGGCAGCACAAAAACCAAATTATACAAAAGTAAATAAATTATCCCCAAATTTTTGGTTATCTCTTTGGCTAATAAACCCAAGATCACAATATAAGGACCGCCGGTACAAGGCAACTCAAAAAGAGAAACCATAAAACCAATTAAAAAAGCTCCCCATGGAGAAGTTGCGCTTTTGATTATACTCTTCATTTTCGGACGCCAACTTAAAGGAATTTCCATTAAAAAACCCTTACCATACCAGAAATAGTCTTTTATGTTTAAAAAGCCAACAATAATCGCCAAAACAGTGACAAAAATATAAAATCTATGACTAAAACCTGTGGCTTGAAGGACGGAAAATAAGCCTAAGCCCATCAAAAAATAAGAAATATAAATGGAACAAGTAAATGCCAAGCCGAATTTCAAAGCTCGTTTTTTATTAGCGATCGATAAAGCCACGGTCATTAGGATAATTAAAACCGCAAAGGCACAAGGATTAATCGCGTCAACAGCCGCGGCGCCGATAACCATAGGAATGGTTAATCTCTTAATATTTTCTTTTTCTTCTGAAGATGAGGAAAAATCTCCTGTCATTTCTTGGATATCTTTCGGCTTTATTTCTTCAAGAGGATTACCGCATTCTTCCAATAAACATCTTTCTATTTCACTCTCCAGCAAAACGGAAATTTCGTTACTAAAACCTACAACTGCCTTACTATTAATAAAAGTCGTCGGCACGCCTTGAATTTCTGTGTTAAATTTTTTAGCCATCTTTTCAAATAGTTCCCTTTCTTCATTATTTTGATAGACTTCATGTTTGTAAATTTTCAACTCAGGGTAATTGCCTTTAATACTTTCTAAAAAACTTAATAAAGTGGAACAATGAGGACAGCCTTGACCATAGAAAACATGCAAATAGACTTCTTTTTTGTTATTAACTTGATTTTGAGCAGAAACTCCTTTTGAAAATAAAACAGCGAAAACAATAAAAACAATCGCCATCACTATTAATTTATAAATTTTGTATTTTAAACTAATGTTTTTCATAAACATATCTTTTTTGCAATTTCTTGAAAGACTTTTTGATATTTAGGATTTATTTCCACCACCGGTTTCATCTTAATTGTTGATTGAATAAAATCTTTTTTGTAAGGAATTTTCCCAATAATCTTAATATTATTTTCCTTGGCAAATCTTTCTATTTCTTTATAAAAATTTTCCGCCAAATCAAATTTATTAATAACGATCCCGTGTCTAATGTCAAAATGATGGGCGAGATATAAAACCCTTTTTAAGTCAAAAAGAGCAGATGGTGTCGGCTCGGTTACAGCCACAATATAATCAGTCCCTACCAAAGAAGCAATCACTGGACAGCCAATTCCGGGTGAAGAATCAATAAGGACTGTCTTTGCTTTAATTTTCTTGTTAATCTTATCGGCATATTTTCTCACTTCAGCCACAACTTCACCCGAAGCAAGCTCTCCTAATTTAAGCTCGCCGGAAATTAAATTAACATTATAATTTTCCCCAGTATAAATTATGCCAATTTCCTTTTTTGTTTCGGAAATAGCCCCCATAGGACAAACAACAATACAGGCCCGACAACCAATACAAATATCTTTGACAAAAGCAGGATATTTGTCTTTAATAAAAACAATGGCATTTTGTTTACAAATAGAAGCACACTTGCCACATTTTGTACATTTTTTAAAATCCCATTTTGGGATTGGCTGATAAACAGAAATATCTTTTTTTCTTTTTACGGAAAGCAAAAGATGATCATTGGGACATTCAACGTCGGCATCCACCAACATCGTCTTGGTTTTTCTGGCAAATTCGACTGCCAAGGAAGTAGCTACCATTGATTTACCCACGCCGCCTTTTCCTCCAGTAACCGCAATCTTCATCTTTGATGTTCTCCACAAATATCTTCTTGGCCGGCTTTTTTAATTTTTTTATTTTTCCACATCTCAAAAATTTCCATTACTGTTTTTGCCTGACTTACATAAACCTCAATTCCTAGCTGTTGACATAGATCAAGAGCTCTTGGTCCAAGCTCTTTACATAATAAAACATCTGCTCCGTGTTTTTTCATAAGCTCCGGCGGCAAACCAACACCACCCATGTGCTCGCTGATATTGTCTACTATCTCTAGAAGATTACCTTCCTCATTGAGAATTGTATAAGTTTGACAGCGGCCAAAATGCTCAGCTACCGTATCTTTGATCCCTTTTTTATTATCTGTAGGAATAATTATTTTCATTTTTATGATTATAATTTCTTTAGCTTACCTTCAATAAATTTCTTTAGATTTTCTTCCACAGAACCCCTGCCGTTAAAAATATCGACCTTAAACTGTTTTAAAACATCCAAAGCTCTTGGCCCAACGTTTCCAGTAATCACAACATTAGCGCCTTTTTCAACAATCATCTGAGCCACCGAAATACCAACACTCCCCGCTTGATTTCGGCTTATATTTTCTACTGTTTGAAAACCCTTTATCTTTTTATCGTCAATTTCAACAATAAGAAAATAAGGGCAACGCCCAAATATCTCATTCACCTGGCTATTTAAATTTTTACCGGTTGAACTGACGGCAATTTTCATCTTTTTAATATCGCTTTTAAAAATAAAAAAAGGCCTTATTTTATTGATCCTTCTTCCTTTTTAACATCTTCCAGCTCTTCTTCCAAGGCCTTTTTATAATCTGCTAAAGCTTCTTTCTGATCTTTGGGAGTTTGGGGTAAGGACCAACCAAAATATCGGCCCAATCCTCGGCCTGAAGCAAATTTTCCTCTTCGGCCTAAACCCGAACCACAAGGACCAAAACCTCGACCAGTCATTGGGCCTGCACTCCTAGGACCGGTTCTATCAAATCCTGGCATTTTTTTCACCTCCTTTCGTCAAAAGCTATATTGAATATGTATTCATAATAACATTCGGTTTTTAGGTTGTCAAGTTAGAAGCAAGAAGGAAATTATCGAGATCTTTCATCCACAACAAATAATAGAGGAAAATATCCCTTTTTATACTGTCTCATTTGTCTCATTTAGCCTTGATGTAAGAGAATCGTTATAAGGATAATAAGGTCTTAGACCGGCCTGCTCAACAAACACGGACTATAACCCTAAAGCTCGGATTCAGTTATAACGACAAAATGGGCCTAGACCGGCCTGCTCAGCTCGGTTAAGAAAATAGGCAAAAAATACCGACAAGATTTATGTTTTTTATACATAGACCTTGCCGGTTTTAATCTTCAGCTTTTATTCTTTTCCTCTAAAACCTAGTCTTTCAAGTTTCCAATAAAATAATATCTGTAAACCTTTATAGGTAATATCTTCTGTGCATATTTCTCCTTCAGGCTCTGAATTATGAGTTTTGACAATCAATTTTATAAAACTAGGAAAAGGAAATTCATTAGAACCACAAAGGTAAAACATAAAAAAATACTTATTGAGGTTTACTTGCCATGAGTAAAATTGTTTTTTCTCCTTATCATAGAAGTTATTTAAAAGTTTTGGTGAAATCCGAGGTTCCTGCTCTATTATTCCTTTCCAATCAACAGATATTCTCTTGTAAATATTTTGAAGCGCATCTGTTATAGTAGGTCCTAATTCTTCCACCAGTTTTAAACTTTCCTTTTGAATTTTTGCGTCCATCTCCTGTTTTTTATCTTTCAACTTTTGAATTTTAGACATACAGTCATTTAGTGTTTTCCATGAAGACTTCATTGTTCCTCCTTAGGTAAAATATTAAAAAATAAAGGTACTAAGAACTGAAAATATTAAAAAGCGTATCGCTAGAATTTTCTCACAATTGAAAAAACCTTGCTGAATTCGCTAGATGGGAAGAATATAATCTAAAAGGAAGCTAAAGTCAACTTATAGGGCTTTGGAGAAGAATTGTCTCAAGTAAGAAGTGTTTAAATCAATCGGTTCGTAGGTTTTTAGCCTCAAAGAGGTTCTAAACGTGTTGGCCAGAGCCAACTAGAAAAAGGAAGAAAATAGGCAAAAAAATTGGCCTCACTTGTTAGAATTTTTGTTTTTATTCCAACAAGGAGGCCATAAACTATATTTAAGAAATTTTGTTTTCCTGCACCCGAAAAAAATTAATTTCTTAGTCTGATAATATGACTGGTCTTTTTTGTTATCGATGCATATTAACTCTTATTTCCCTTGAAACTCTTATTAGTTCTTTCTTTTGTTTAATCATTTTTTCATTCTGTTCAGCAATTAAAACTAAGGTTTCGAGTATTACCTCCAACATGAATGAATCCTTGGGATTTGTTGCCGCTTTTACACTTTTCAGTCTTTTTTTAATAAAATCCATATTAATCGAATCGGCCATCATCTCATCACCCTTTCTTAATTAAATTTTTTTACATAAACTTGTCAGCTTACTTTATTTACCTTACCTAGCTTGCTTTCTTTCTTCATCTACAACTTGCCTTGCTTCTTCATACTCTTTCTCTTCTTCTTTACTGAGTCCCATTCCTGAGCCTTTTACCATTAACTCAAGCAGCCTTGCTTCTTTAGAAGTTGGCTTTGACATTAAACGATGGACTGGGTCAATTTTTGCCTTTTCTTCATCTGACATTCCTTCTGTAGAAACTTGCTTAATAGGAAAATCATCCATTTCTTCTTTATCTGACATCTTTCTCACCTTCCTTGATTAAATTTTTATACTTATTATCAATCAACCTTATCTAATATTTTTACCCTCTGTCGCTAGGACCTCCTCCATATATTTTTTTACTTTGTCTTTTAGTTTTAAAATCAAAGACTATAGTTATGATTAAACTTATCATCACAAATAAAGTAGAAACTAAATTGAGAATAAAAATATTTTCCATTAGTAACATACTAATAAAGATAAAGATTATTCCATATAAAATATTGATAATAACTCTATCTTTATCCCTATAATCAGAAAAAGAAAATCTTTTATAAATACCAACAAAGCCAGATGTAATTAAAGAAACTCCCCATAACAAACCAATCGACCCTAAAATTAAATATACTATTGCCAATTTAACCACTCTCCTTAAATTAAATTTTATTAAAATGTAAAAGAACTGAAAATGAATTTATATTAAAAGCAAATTATTGCTAGAATTTTCTTGCAAATCAAAAAAACCTTGCTGAATTCGCTAGATGGAAAGAATATAATCCAAACAAAGGCTAAAGTCAACTTATAAGACTTTGGAGAAAACTCAAGCTCTTTTTATAGTGTCTCATTTGTCTCATTTAGCCTTGATGTGAGACAACCAGTTATAATGACAAGAAGGGCCCAGACCGGTCTGCTCAGCTAGGTTCAGAATTGACTTTTATACCCCTCTTTGTAATGATTAGATTATGGATTTAGAAAATAATGAGAATATAGAAACTACTTCAAAATTAAAAAAATCCAATTGGTTTAATAGACCTACTACTCTTTCAAAAATATTAACAATGATTCTTTTTATAGTTTTACCTTTTGTGGCTTTTTATCTTGGCGTTAACTATCAGAAAATGATTACAGAAAATAATTGTCTAATACAAACAAAAGAAGATAATTTAAAAGTTACTCCTTCACCCATACAGACTGTTACTACTGATACAACATATAAATTAGTTTCTGATGAAGATGAGCAACAGGCTTTAAAAGAAGCTATTGTCAAATATTATAATGATTATGCGAAGGCCAAAGAAGAACCTAAGGATATTGGTATTGGTTATCCTTTCATCAAATATAGAGATTGGTATTATTTAAATGCTGGGTTCATTGGCGTCCCTAGTGGATTTTCAGTCTATATCAGAAAAGATAAAAATGAGCTAAAAATCTTTTATTTAGGGCAAGATTGTCCACCTGAAAATTTAGTTACGAAATATGCAGATGAAGGCGATAAAATACCAATTGATGCTCTAAATCTCCGGTGTTCACCATATTACACTGTTAATCCTAAATAAACTCCCCTATAAAAGGTCGTAACATAGTTGAAGACTCCCAGCCAAGACAAGTTTTTGATTTACGGCGCCGATTTTCTCTCTTTTTCTTGCGGGGAAATTTGTTCAAACCGTAAAGCCATGTCGCCGTGTAGTTTTATTCGTTTTTACCGTTAATTGTCAAACCTTTTTCTTCTCGATGAATATCCTTATGATGGTTGGGTTCTACGATGTAGTAAAGAAAAATCAATGTAACCGAGCCGAAAATTGAAATGGTGCCAACAAGGATAAACAATACATTAAAACCCAATTTAGCTGCCATTAATCCACCTAGGGCCGCGGTAATAGCAGATCCCGTACCAGATACCAGTGAATTAAAACTCCATTCATATCCCTCGTGCCCTTTATCAATATGGCGGGTGAACATACCATACCAACCGGGAAGTCTCAAAGAATAACCAATACCGTAAAACGCTTCTATTAAGTAAATATGCCAAATTTTAGTGCTTAAAAGGAAAAGAAAAGGTATGGTACAAATTAGAATGGAGCCAATAATCATAAAATAAAAGTCATCTTTTTCCGATTTAGTCCGCTCAATGTAGCGAGCAATTGGTAATCGGGTTAAGACTGCGGCCAACCAGTAAAAAGCAGCAGCAAAACCGACAGTTTCGATGGTTCCTCCTTGAATTTTATCGGTTATAAAAAGAGCAAAAATCGGCGCCACAAAACCGAAAGCCGAAGTGATAGTAAGATCTGACAACACCAAAACCCTAATTATCTTATTCAGTGGCAAAAACAAATTTTTAAGACCCATACATTCCGATTATACCATCTATGAAACTACGTCAGTATTATTTGGAACTCCCCTTTTTATATTGTCCCATTTGTCTCATTTAGCCTTAAGTTATAACGATAAGAAGGGCCCAGACCAACCTGCTCAGCTAGCTTCAGAAAATAGGCAAAAAAAGGATAAATTAAAATCTAGGCTTAAAGGGATTTCCAGAACCATAGGGACCATTTTTGTAATGATATTTTTTTAAATTATTAAAAAATTCTTTAATTTTATTTTTTCTAGAGGAAGAAAGACTATACTCCATTTTAACGATTTCTTGAATATAAGATTCTGTTATTAAATAAAAGCCGTCTGCTTTTACTCTCCTTATCCCCGGATGTTCATTTGTGCTGTCTAGTTCTACAAATGTTGTTTGGTAAAATTCTTCTAGCAAATCTGGGTTTTTTGAAACCTCTTCTATAAATCTAATTGCCTCTTCCTTCGGAAATTCATATTGGATTTGAGTAGTAGAATAAGCTCTTCTGTCAACCTTATCGTCTTGGAAAAAATTGATACTTATGATTTTATTTTTTTCATTATTTACCGTACGATTTATACATAACATATGTGAATTAACTAATTCAGGAAGTTCATCTTGAGAATCCTGAATATTGCCTTGTAACCAATTAAAAGTACCATTAAAAGATTCTATTTTATTTGGTCCATAGTTCCAATATCCACTAGTTCTCCAGTCTATTTCTACACCATTAATTTTTGCACCTCTTGGAAGTTTGGCAAAAACATTTTTTCTAACAACAGATTGGGCAAATTTTTCGGCCAAATTTTGACTATCTTTTTCTACTATTTTAGAATTATTAATATCGATCTCATTATTGTTTTCCATATAATTTATATCCTATCATATAGCTATTAAAAAATCTTCTAAATTTTTTTCCCCTCAACAATCTAAAAACCATTCATAACTTTGGTAAAGGATCGTAACATAGTTGCATTGTGCCAGCTAGGTTCAGAAAGACTATGTTAAAATGTTTCTATGGATAAATTAAATGAATTTGAAAAAATTAGAGTTATCGTCAGCCTAATCTTTGAGAAGGATGGTAAGCTCTTACTTAGTAAACAAGCTCCTAATGCTCCTCGTGGAGCAAATTTTTGGGGATTTCCTGGCGGGAACATTGAATTAGGCGAAACTATAAAAGAAGCGGCAGAAAGAGAAGCAAAAGAAGAACTGGGGGTAGAAATTGAATTTAAAAAAGTCATCGGTTATTTTGAATATATCAAAGCTCCAAAGCATATTTTAACTATCTTCTGTAGTTGCCAGCTTAAAGACGAAAACTTTTCTTTTGGCAGCGACATAGACAAGGCCGAATGGGTTGCTAAATCAGACTTTAAAAAATACGAATTAAGACCTCTAATGAAAGAGGCTTTTGAAAGCGATTTTATAAAAGGATTACTTTCAAGCTAACTCAAAACTCCCCCTGTAAAAGGTCGTAACATAGTTGAAGACTCCCATTTTATAAGTATAAAAATTGCCTTAAGCAAGAAGTACTTAAATCAATCGATTCGTAAGTTTTTAGCCTCAAAGAGGTTCTAAACGTGTTGGCCAGAGCCAGCAGGTGTGAACTAAAACTAAAATAGGTAAAAAGCTTTATTCTTAAGTATGGTTCTATATATTATTTCTAAATTTTCTCGTCTTGCCCTTTTAATACCCTTCCCCTAAAGCTATAATATCGCTTAGATGATTATCACCAAATCTAAACCTTTTACAAAAGAAGAAATTATAAAAGTAAGAGAATTGTTTGATATTTATATTAAAACAGTCATTGATATTGAAAGAAAAATATGTTCAGCAGGGGCGGACAGACATTTTGAATCTGAAAGAATTCTACTGAGTGAGGGTTCTAGACAATCCGCTCTTTGGGGTGGAGGAATTGACATAGAAACAAAAATTATAGACTGTAATTCATTTATCAATATCCGGCCAAGAGATGAGAACACGAGCAGTGAAATTCAGAATCAGAAATTAAGAAAACAATTCGAAGAACTATCGAAATATTTTTTTAAAGAATTATATGAAGAATAAACAAATTTTAGGGGCGATTGCAATGGATTTAAAAAGAGTAGCTCTCGGATATTTTAGGGGTTCAAATTCTATGGCTGAAAGGTTTTTCCAGGAAGCATTAAAAAGAAGAAATGAGATAGACAACAAAGATTTAAAGCCTTATTTGGTTAAATTCCTAAATGATATGGAAAATCTTAAAAAAGAAGATGGGGAAAAAGCAGCAGAAGATGCACTATTCTACAGTATTATTTTTCAAAATGCTTCCACAATAATTTCCTAATTTACTTTTATAATGTCTCATTTGTCTCATTTAGCCTTGATGTAAG
>Ga0268281_1001707_pt1 | contig 12113 bp, 10 predicted proteins | sample saktaG_10_FD_190134 | JGI IMG/M metagenome (GOLD analysis project Ga0268281, IMG submission 190134) | Saline water microbial communities from Sakinaw Lake, British Columbia, Canada - sak_2011_5_24_50m | ecosystem: Environmental > Aquatic > Non-marine Saline and Alkaline > Saline ... | reverse complement strand
GGCTTTAGAGAAGTTATTAACAGTTTATTAACAATTGTGGATAACCCGGCCGAAAATACAAATTATTTTGTATTTATAATAGCAAAAATGTTTTTATTAAGCAATAATATTTTTACACCAAAAGGTACACCAAGTTTTCACCTCTTTAATTTCTTTTTATCACAGAGAGCTTAAATTTTAAAATAAGATTTTAAGATTTTTCCCCGGCTTAAATTTTTAGGAAGCAGTTAGGTAAAAAGAAGAATGCCGCTTTATTGGTGTTTTTTCTCTTTCTTAACTTGTTGCCCGATAAAATATGCTTGATACTTTCCCTATAAACTTGACATTTAGAGTACATTAAAGATATAATTTTCATTGAATTTTAAATTCTACATTTTAACAAAGAAGGAGAGAGTTGGTTAAATGAAGCGGACTTATCAACCCAATACCAGAAAGAAACTAAAGGTTCATGGATTTCGCGAAAGAATGAGCACTAAGGCCGGCCGGTTGGTATTAAAGAGAAGGCGTTTAAAAGGACGCAAGCGCCTTACAGTCTCTGGATAGTTAATTTTATAAACAGAAGAGGAAGCTTGATAAAAAGAAAATTATCAAAAACTAGTGAATTTAAAAAAGTTTTTTCGGAAGGCAGAAGAATTGAAGGCAAAAACTTAATAATATTTACTTTAAAGAGCGATTATAATTTTAACAGACCCGGAATAATAGTAAAAAAAGAGACAGGAAAAGCGGTGGCCAGAAACAAAATAAAAAGACGGTTAAGAGAAGCGTTCCGGGTGATAAATAAGAAAATGTCTCCAGGATATGATATAATTGTGCTGGCCAAAAATGACATTAGAAAATCAGACTATTTTGAGATTTGCCATGATTTGGAAAGCCTTTTTTATAAAGGGAAATTGCTTTTGTAAAAACGAAGCAGCAAACAGAGAACCCACTCAAGACAAGAAAGTCAAAGTCTAGGTTTTATATATTTTTAAAGTAAAAAAATAGAGTTTTATTGAAGATTTTAGGTTATGAAAAAAATAATTATTTTATTAATAGGGTTTTATCAAAAATATATATCCCCTTTAAAGCCTGCTACCTGTAGGTTTTATCCAACTTGTTCTGAATATGCCACACAGGCCCTGGAAAAGTACGGTCTTTTAAAAGGTCTATGGCTTTCAATAAGGAGAATATCACGCTGCCACCCCTTTAATCCGGGCGGCTACGATCCCCTCCCCGACTTTTCAGGGGCTTGTTCACATAAAAAATAAACAACAAAACAAAACAGTACAAGATAGATAAAATAAAAAGATAAAAGGAAAACTAAAAAAAGACAAAGGAGAAAATATGTGGAGTTCTTTAATTGCGCTAGCTACTAAACTGTTAGTAATGCTCTATAGTTTTACCCATAATTATGGAGTTGCTATTATATTACTGACCATTCTTATCAGGTTAATCTTGTATCCTTTAATGCAAAAACAGATGGTTTCCATGCGGGAGATGCAAAAAATTCAGCCCTTAATGAAGGCAGTACAAGACAAATACAAGAACGATAAGGAAAGATTAAACAAAGAATTAATGGCCTTATATAAAGAACATAAGGTTAATCCTATGAGCGGATGTTTGCCCTTATTAATTCAAATGCCTATATTAATTCTACTCTTCCAGACTTTAAGAGTATTTGAATATTTAGATCCTATCACTAACAATGTAGCTGGTGGGTTTTTGTGGATTGCCAAGCATTATAATGTTATTGAAGGTGGCGAAACCATTGCCAGAGCCGGGTTAGCTCTTTCTGAGAGATTAATTACTTTACCAGGTAATGGAATATTTGGGTTACAATATGTCGGGATATTGCCCTTTTTGGTAGCCGGTTCAATGTATGTTCAGCAAAAGATGACCTCCACCGAAGGCACCACAGGCAAGGACGGAGGCTCTGCCCAACAGACCCAGAAGATGATGACCATCATGATGCCGTTAATGATCGGTTTTATGAGTTTCAGCCTGCCTTCTGGTTTGACCCTGTACTGGTTTACCTCTACCCTTTTAGGGATTGGCCAGCAATATCTGATTAATAAGAAAATGCCCACAATAAACGAAATGCCGAAAGAAGCAGTGTCTGACAAAGGTGAATCAAAACAGAAACAGCTCAACAAAAAACCGAAGGAAGTCCTGGCTTCCAAAGAAGAACCCTGGATCCCGGGATATGAAGGAACGAGCGGGGGACACTCTTCTGGACACATGAAAACTAAAAAACATAAAAAAGATAAAAAAAGATAGTATAGTCGTTATTGAACAAACCGAGCGTAGCACGTCTAGGTTCGGATTAATAAAATTTAACCTAACTAATTAAATTAAAAATTTAAAGCAAAAAGTAAAATTCGTATCTCGCATCTCGTGAATTGTATCTCGCGAACAAAAAAGGGCGGATAAAAATACCACTTATCCAGGCGTATCCCGTTAATGGTTTAGTTATAGCCAAATATAAAAGAGGAAACAGATTTGGAAAATATTAATAACTTTAAAACAGTCCTTCAAGAAAAAGCTAAAACAACTCTGGAGAAAATAATAAGTTTTATTATAGATGACGGCGAAGTAAAGATAATTAACAAAGAAGACATTGAAGAAATTATATTAGAGATAAAAACCTCTAATTCCGGAATATTAATTGGAAAGCACGGACATACTCTCGATGCCTTACAACACATTATTAATATTATATCGAATAAAGATAGTGAAGAATCTGAACGGAAAAGAATAATAATTGATTCCGAAGGCTATAGAGAGAAAAGAAAAGACACTGTTTGCAAATATGCTTACGAAAAAGCTGAAATAGTAAAAAGAACCGGGAAAAAGATCACTCTTTATTCTATGAATGCAGCGGAAAGAAGAATAGTTCATCTTGTTTTACAGGAAGACCCCTTCCTGGTTACCTATAGCGAGGGAGAAGAACCTTTTAGAAATATTATTATAGCCCCAAGAGAAAGCGAAAATAACACAAATAACCTAGAAATAGAAGTAGAATAATAAAGAATTATTAACAAGCATAAGAAGTTAGATATTATCCCCAGGATGAATATTAATCTTTTTATGCTTGTTTTCGTATGGCGTATGGCGTAGTGCGTGAGAAAAGTTATCCCGTTGGTCAGTTACCCGGGTTACCAGTTAAGAAAAAGATTATCTGTCCGGTTAATTGTGTAACAAGTAACCCGTTTTTGAAAATTCAGCAAATAACCTTATTACTCATTACAAATTACCTATCACTGTATTTCTATACGTTAAACGCTATATATGTTTTGAATTTCGAGTTGTGGTTTTTTCATTAAGTTCTTGTACTAATTAACGGTTGAAAAATATTAACCAGGCGTCTCACATGTTCTACTTTGGGTTACGATACATCTAGTCCCGTCTCTGAATTTTGATTTCTTTAACGCAATACGCAATACGCAATACGCAATACGAAAAACAAGGAGAATATTTATGAAACTTTGGGAAAACGACACTATTGCCGCTATTTCTACGCCAATTGGAGAAAGCGGAATCGGTATTATTAGAATAAGCGGCCCAGAATCTCTGGAAATAGCCCAAAAGGTATTTAGAGATAAAAACTTAAATAAAAAAAAGATTAAAAATTTACCCAGCCATACCGCTCACTACGGATTTGTGATAGATCCCGAAACGGAAGAGAAAATTGATGAAGTTCTTTTGGTTCTAATGAAAAAACCCCAAACTTACACCCGGGAAGATATTGTAGAATTCAATTGTCATGGGGGGATACTCTCTCTCGGGAAAGTTTTAAAAACAGTGATTAGTTGTGGGGCAAGGATGGCTGAGCCGGGAGAGTTTACCAAAAGAGCCTTTTTAAATGGTAGAATTGATTTAAGCCAGGCCGAAGCTGTAATTGACCTTATTCAAGCCAAAACCGAAAGAAGTTTAAGCTCCTCGTTGGCTCAGTTAGAGGGTAACTTAAAGGACAAAATTATTAATTTAAGAGAAAAAGTGGTGAGGATTACCGCAGAGATTGAAGCTCCCATGGATTTTCCCGATCAGGACATTGAAGAATTAGACTTAATAGAAATACAGAACAGAATAAAAGATATTTTAGAAGAAGTTTCTTCTCTGTTAGAGACCCTGGATTACGGAAAGATATTAAAAGAAGGAGTTAACACCGTAATTGTAGGAAAAGCTAATGTAGGAAAATCCAGCCTTTTTAATACCTTATTACGAGAAAACCGGGCTATTGTTACTCACTTACCGGGAACAACCAGAGACACAATCGAAGAATTAATTAACCTTAAAGGAATAGCTTTTAAAATAATAGATACCGCCGGATTTAAAACTCCGGAAAATGTTATTGAAAAGATAAGTCTTGAAAGGATGAGAAAATTTTTAGACAAAGCCGATCTGATTTTAACCATATTTGATGCAAATACTGCTCTTTCCGAAGAGGACATGAAGGTTATCCGGGAAATAAACAAGGCAAAAGAGAGAAATAAAAAGGTTATAATTATCGAAAATAAAATAGACCTTGAAGAGAAAATGGAAAGGCAAAAATTTTATGAGCTTTTAAACATCAAAGAGGATATAAGAATTTCCTTAAAAGACCAGATTGGAATAGAGCAATTAGAAGAAGAATTAGCCAAAACCGTACTTAACGGGATGGTAATACCACAAAATGGGGTAATTATAAACAATGTTAGGCATGCCGAGGCCTTAAAAAGGGCCAAACAAGGACTAAAACATATATTGGAGGGGGCAAAGAAGAGAATGCCCAATGATATTTTAACCGTTGACTTAAAAGAGGTCATGGATTCTCTCGGCGAGCTTACCGGTGATTCGGTAAGCGATGAGATAATCAATAATATATTTTCCCGCTTTTGTATCGGAAAATAATAGATTAATTTTGTATAATACGGTAAAAAAGTTTTCTTAATAGAACAATGTTCCACGTGGAACATTGTAAAAGCAATTGTGAATAAGCTGTGGAAAACCTTAGACTGGATAGAATTAAAGCCTGTAAGCCCTTTGCTTCATTAAAGTAAACACCTGCACAATAGATATATTAAAAAATAACTTATGTATAATGTTTAATTATCTACTTTTGGCAACAGATTTGGGCATTAATAATTAAAAGGTTTATTGATTGTAATCTTTTAATTTATGAATTAAAATGGATTTAAATCATAATATTTACCATTATTTCATTTATGTGGATAAGTTGTGTATAAGTTAAATAGTTGGATAGTTAAGATAGTTAGCGTATAGCGAAAAACGGAAAGCGCAAAACGCAAAACCATAGCTTAAAATTTAAAATTTAAGTACGTTGTTTTATATATTGATTTTCATCTTTCTTGTCTCGCAGGTAATTGGTTAATTGGTTAGTTGGTTGCCTGGTTAGCTGGTTAAGAAAATAGAATTTAGAAGCCAGTATTCAGAATTATTTTAAATTATGAGATTATATTCTTCTGACTTCTGACTTCTGGCTACCGGTTCATGAATTCTTAAACAACAGTTATGGTTTTTCGCTTTAAATTTTTAGTTTAATTGGAACAAATTTTATTTATCAAAAACTACACGTTAAACGCTGTGCGCTCCACGCTAGATTTATTTACTAACGACTAATTTAAAGAGGTGCCCTTTTTTGTTAAAAGAAGATGAAAATATTTTAATAGACGGTGCTCGAAGAATGGGAATTAATCTGCATGAAGAGCAGATTAAAAAATTTTCCCGCTATTTAGAACTATTGGTGCAGTGGAATCAAAAAATAAATTTAACTTCTTTGAAAACTCCACAGGAAATAGTTATTAAGCACTTTTTGGATTCTATTAGCTGTATACAGGCCATCAAGAGATATATAAATATAGAGGGAGCAAGCATTGTTGATGTGGGGACAGGCGCCGGTTTCCCAGGAATACCCGTTAAAATAGTATGTCCTTCAGTTAGCTTGTTTCTCCTGGAAGCAAGAAAGAAGAAGACCTTATTTTTAGAAAAAATAATAGAAGAAATGAATTTTCAGCAGGTTGAGATACTTAATGGCAGGGCAGAAGTTTTCGGGAAATGCCCGGATTATCGGGAGAAATTCGACATAGCCCTATCCAGAGCGGTAGCAATTTTAAACACTCTGAGCGAATATTGTCTCCCTTTGGTAAGAGTGGGGGGATTATTTGTGGCGCAAAAAGGAATATCGTACAAGGAAGAAATTGACAAAGCCCTCAAGACAATTCCGCTTTTAGGCGGAGAGCTGATCGGAGTGGAAAATATCCGAATTCCCTTTATAAATCAGGAAAGGCACCTTTTGGTAATCAAGAAAACGAAAGGCACTCCTTCTCAATATCCCAGAAAAGAAGGCACCCCTCATAAAAGACCTTTGTATTTTTGAAAAATTTTTGATAATATAGATAATACATCGTAAAAAACGAAAAACGCAAAACAAAATTCGTGTCTCGTATCGCGGAAAATAGCGAATAGCGTACAGCGTTAAGCGTGTAGGAAAATTAGTATATAGCAAATTCGTATCTCGCTAAGAAATTAGTATTGAGTATATAGTAAAGATGGTTAACCGGTTATCCAGTTTACCAGTCAATACAACAAGCAATACGGTTCTACTTACCAAGAACTGATAATCGAAAACCCGGATTTAATACTAACGACTAATTCAATCGGTCAATCGGTGAATTGGTGAATTGCAAACCTGAATTAATAAACAAGCGTTCCACGTGGAACATTAATTCCCGTGAACGGATGTTCTGTTTGTAAAATCTGTCCAAGCATAATTTAAGCGCATCTCTTGATTCGCCAGTTAGTTAAAAAAACAAATACAAAATTAATTAGTCGGTAGCTGTTGGTCTTTAGTTTATGATGTAAGACGCAAGATAATATGATTAACCAGTTTTTCCATAACTAGCAAACCAGCTAACCAAGCAACCAACTAACGAGCTGAATAAATACACAATACGCAATACGAAAAAAAGTTTTTTAGTTTTAAATTATGGTTTTTCGCTTTTCGCTTTAAGCTTTTAGCTGTATAATGATAACTGAAAACTGGATTTGAAACTAACAACTAACGACTAATCTATAATTTGTGTAATCGATTTATCCTCTGGGTAATCATAATTCGTAATCTATGTAATCATTTTAGGAGAATATCTATGGCGAAAGTCCTGGCAATTACCAACCAAAAAGGCGGAGTAGGCAAAACCACCACTGCAGTAAACCTAAGTGCTTCGGTAGCCTTACATAAAAGAAAAACTTTATTGATTGACATAGACCCCCAGGGGAATGCCAGTACTGGCATGGGTTTAGATAAGTCGCAGATTAAAAGATGTATTTATGATGTTTTAATAAATCAAGCCCCCACAAAAGAAATTATTTTACCGACTCAGCTGAAGAATTTAGATATTTTGCCTTCCACCATTCAATTGGCAGGAGCAGAAATAGAATTAGTAAATTATATCTCTCGGGAAAACAAATTAAAACACGCAATTAAAACAATTAGAGACGATTACGACTATATAATTATTGATTGCCCGCCTTCCCTGGGTCTTTTAACCTTAAATTCTCTTACCGCCGCTGATGCAGTTATTATTCCCATACAGTGTGAATTTTATGCCTTAGAAGGCATCGGGCAACTACTACATACCATAAACTTGGTCAGAGAAAATCTAAATTCATCTTTAGAAATCGAAGGAATTCTACTTACCATGCATGATAGCCGCACAAATCTTTCTCGCGATGTTGTTCGGGAAGTTCAAAAATATTTTAAAGGAAAAATATTTAAGGCAGTCGTTCCCCGAAATGTCAGAGTGAGCGAAGCTCCAAGCTACGGAAAGCCCGTTGTTTTGTATGATGCAATCTCCAAAGGGGCAATAGCTTATAAAAAATTAGCCCGAGAGGTGATATCAAATGAGTAAAAGAGGATTAGGTAAAGGGCTGGAAGCCCTTATCCCCAAGGTTGAATACAAAGAAAAAGAACTTGTAATCGAAATGGACACAGAAAGCTTAACTCCCAACCTTTTTCAGCCCCGTAAAAATTTCGATAAAGAAAAAATGGAAGAACTGAAAGAGTCAATTAGGAAACACGGAATAATTCAGCCAATTGTTGTAAGAAAAATGGCCAGCGGGTATGAAATAGTTGCCGGAGAACGGAGGCTGAAGGCCGCTAAAGAGATAGGATTAAAGAAGATACCGGCAATTATTAAAATCCTTAACAATGAAAAAAGTTTAGAGATTGCCTTGGTGGAAAATATTCAAAGGGAAGACCTTAATCCCATTGAACAGGCCAACTCTTTTAAAAGATTGATAGATGAGTTTAATCTTACTCAGCAAGAATTGGCAGAGGTCACCGGAAAGAGCAGAGCTTTGGTCGCCAACACCACCAGGCTGTTAAAGCTGAATCCGGAGATCCAAAAAAATATTTCTGAAGGGAAAATATCTTTTGGTCATGCTAAATTATTGTTAAGCATAGAAGACGAAGAAGTGCAAAGTGCGGTGTGTGATAGAATAATTTCTAATGATTTATCGGTAAGAGATACTGAGCGCCTGATAAAAAATATTGAAAAAGTGCAAAAAAAGCAATTTAAAGTCACAAATATTAGCATTGAACACTTCCCCGAGGTAGAGGGAAGGTTAAGAGAAATTTTAGGAACCAAGATAAGCATATTGTATGACGGCAAGAAAGGAAAGATAAATATAGAATTTTATAACAAAGAAGATTTGCGAAGAATCGTTAACCTGTTATTAAAAGAAAAATGATGAAAGTCGTTAGTATATAAATAGTATCGAGTATCGAGTATATAGCGAAAAATGAAAAGCGCAAAACGTAAAACCATAGCTTAAAATTAAAAATTTAAATATATTGTTTTATCTATTGAGCATCATATTTCTTATCTCGCATACCATATAGCAAAATAAAAAGATAAAGAAGCAAAAAATAAAACTTAAAATTTAGTATTTAGAGAAAAAGTTTTAAGTTTTGAATTATGGTTTTTCGCTTTTAGTTTTAAATTTTTAGCTATATACCGAAAACTGAAAATTGTATTTAAACCTAACGACTATTCACTATTCACTAACGACTAATTTAATAATAGGTAGAAAAATAACAGAAAGGATGGTTTAAAATGAGCAAAGAAAGTTTTAATAATTTAATTTTTGTTCTGTTTTTAGTGGTTGTAGTTTTTATCTCCGTGATTTTTTTGGCTCTTTCTTTGAGATTATTTTCCCTGGAAAATTTTTTCTTTAAAACAAATTATTTGATCTACTCTAACTTCCTTAACCAGATTATCTTGGGTTTAGCAGGTGCTTTATTAATTTTTCTGGCTACTTATTTAATCTGGCAAAAAACTCAAATTGATAAGGGAAATTTATCCGTAGTTCAAAAGACTTCTTTTGGAGAGATTAAAATTTCTATCGAATCTATAAAACGCCTAACCTTAAAAGTGGTTAAAGGGATAGGAGAGGTTACGGAAGCCAGGACGGAAGTTAATATTTTAAAGCCCGGAGGGATAAACATAGATCTTCATCTTTCTGTAAAACAGGATGTAAATATCCCTGAACTTTCGGAGAAAATTCAACGAAAGTTAAAAGAATATCTCTTGGAAACAAGCGGGATAGAGGCGAAAGAAATTAAAATAAATATAGATAAAATATTTTACGAAGACAAAGAAAGTAAAGCACAAAAATAAAAAACAGCTTGCCTTGTTTAGTATACGATTAATAAGATTAGAATAAATAAAGGTGGTGGATAAATAATGCTAGAAAAACAGATTACCAAAGAAAATACGCCAGAATTAGGAAGTATTACGGTTTCAAAAGAAGTAATAACTATAATTGCCGCCCTTGAAACTATAAAGGTTAAAGGAGTAGTGGGTATTAGTGGTGGGCACAAAGCTGGATCGGTTGAAGCATTGCCCAAAAAGGAGCTAACTAAAGGGATAGAAGCGTGGATGAAGCCAGGAGAAGTAGTTCTTACTATTTCAATTATTACAGATTATGAAATAGGAATTTTCAAGGTAGCACAAGAAGTCCAGAAAAGAACTAAACAATCTATTGAAACCATGACCGACCTGAAAGTCTTGAAGGTTAACGTTAATGTTCAGGGGGTAAAATTTAAAGAAAAAGAAAAGAATAGTGAAGAAAAGAAAACAAGTAAAAAAAGTAATAAAAATGAAGAAAAAATAAAATAAATTGGTGGAATAGAAGTGGCAGAAATTATAAAATTATTGGCAGTAATCGGAGTAATTATTTTCTTGATAAGAAAAAAATGGAATTTAGGGTATATTATGCTGCTGGCTTCCTTGTTATTAGGGTTATTATTCGGATTTAACCCCAAAGAAATGGGAATTAATTTTTTACAGGCTATAATGGACCCGGCAACTATTCAATTAATCGGAATAATTGTGTTGGTTCTTTTATTAAGCAGTATTTTAAAAAGGATAGAAAGCTTAAAGGATATAGTTGATTCCCTTCAGAAATTGGTAAAGGACTATAGATTGATATTAGCCTTTATCCCTTCTTTTTTGGGTTTACTACCCATGCCGGCCGGAGCCATGTTTTCCGCTCCTATGGTGGATGAAGTAGGAAGTAGAATGGGTCTGGGGGCAGAGGAAAAAACTTTTGTAAATTACTGGTTTCGTCATATTTGGGAATTTGTCTGGCCTCTCTATCCCAGTATGATATTGTCTTCCGCCTTATTGGCGGTAGAGGTTCGAGAGATTATAATGGTTCAGTTTCCCATATCTCTTGTCGCCCTGATATGGGGCTTGATTTGGGAGCGAAGATATCTTAAGAGAGATGAAGTAAGCCACAAGAGAGGAGACCTTGGCTTAAATTTAAAAAAACTGTTCTTGAGTATCTGGCCTATCCTTTTGGTCATATTCCTGTTTATAATTATAAAGATAGATTTGTTAATTTCCCTGATTTTAGTTATCCTATCTTTGGTTTTATTAAACAGGGCTAAAATGAAGACAAAAGTTATCATGGAGATTATTAAAAAAGATATACCTATAAATACAGTAGTTTTAATAATCAGCATAATGATCTTTAAGAAAATATTAGAAACTACCGGAGCAATTATGGTTATCCCCGGGTTTTTTACTGAATTGGGGGTCCATCCTCTGGTTATTCTTTTTTCCATTCCCTTTTTGATTGGGATGCTTACCGGGATTACTTCTGCTTTTGTCGGAATAGGATTCCCGATCCTTCTGCCCTTTATGGTTACCCAGGGAGAGGTTAATCTTAATTATGCCATGTTTGCTTTTGTTGGCGGTTATATGGGGCACATGATTTCGCCTATGCACTTGTGCCTAGTAGTAACGAATGATTATTTTAAGGTAGATGTGGGGAAAATATATAAAATGTTAATTTTGCCTTTGATAATCATTTCTTTAAGTGCCCTTATTCTGGTAATAGTTAGAACGTAGTTAAGAAATATTTTAATATGATTACACAGATTATGCTATAAGTAAACGGGAGGAGTAAAAATGAGAAAATCACCCAAAGAGATAGAGGTAGAAAATGAAATATTGGCAATATTGAGTGGGAAACCGGCCATGGCAGCTTCTTTGGTTTTTAATGATGAAGAAGCACAGGCTTTGCGGAATTATGCCAATACGGTATCCATAAAAAGATTGGGGTTTAATGACCACGGTCCGGTGCATATGAATAAAACAGCATTAAATGCTTTGATTATGTTTGATATATTAAGTATAAACGGAATTAAATTTAACCTGGAAGAAGAAAAGATCGGTACCGCAGAAGATAGTAAAGTGGCGGTATTAATATCATCTTTGTTGCACGATGTCGGCATGTCAGTGGGTCGGGAAAATCACGAGCTGATAGGAGTTGTTTTTGCTACGCCGATTATCGAGAGAACTTTAACCAGGATTTATGATAAAGATATTGAAAAGAAAACTATTGTTCATTCTCTAATCCTTGAAGGTATTGCAGGACACATGGCTACCCAGGATATTCATTCTCTGGAAGCCGGGCTGGTATCAATCGGAGACGGATGTGATATGGAAAAGGGCAGGGCACGGATTATTTTTCTCCTATCACGTACTCCGCAAGTAGGAGATATCCATAAATATTCTGCTAATTCTATTCAAAACGTAGTAATCGTGAAAGGGGAAGAGAAGCCTATT
>Ga0268281_1001705_pt1 | contig 12124 bp, 10 predicted proteins | sample saktaG_10_FD_190134 | JGI IMG/M metagenome (GOLD analysis project Ga0268281, IMG submission 190134) | Saline water microbial communities from Sakinaw Lake, British Columbia, Canada - sak_2011_5_24_50m | ecosystem: Environmental > Aquatic > Non-marine Saline and Alkaline > Saline ... | reverse complement strand
AGAATAGTTAAATAGATCAAATAGATTTTGCCAGGGCTTCGAAACCGGCAACAATATCCAGTAATTCTTCGGTAATCGAATTTTGTCGCTGACGGTTAAATTGAGAGTTCAGATTATCCAAACGTTCCTCGATGTTCTCTTCGGCTTTCTGCATCGCCGTTAGGCGGCTGGCATTTTCGCTGGCCATCGACTCGATAAAAGCCCTATATAAGGAAATATAAAAAAATTGATGGACGAAAGAATAGAACAGCTGATCCCAGGGAAGGGTATATAGCGGTAAATTGCGGGAAGGCCATTTTCTTAAAGCTAATTCCTGTAGCCATTGCTGGTCCAAGGGGAATAAATGAAATTGAAAGGGTTCGAATATAACCCCTCTCTTTAGTTTATTATAAAATAAATAAATATCATCTATTTTTTCCTGAAACCGCCATGACTCCACCAGTACCAGTAATTCTTGAATGGCACTATTCAGGTCATACCTGGATTCAGGAAAATCAATCCTGGCTGCCGGTTGGTAGCCTATTTCTTTTAACTGTTCTTCGACTCTCTCTCCGGTAACCGCTATTTTTAATTGAGCATAATCGAAAGTTTTATCTGTTTCCCACTCCATAAAGGAATTGGCAACCATCACATTAAATTTACCGGCCATTCCTCTTTGTGAACCAAAGATAATTACTCCCATTCGTCTTTCATCTTTTAATATCGGTTTTTTTAATATTTCCGGTTTTTCCTTTAATAATGCTTGAAAACCCATCTCAATGGACTGATGATATTCGGTAATTGCCTCTACGGCTCGCGCATGATAATGAATGTTCACTGCCGCCAATGCCTTCATGGTTTTGACCACAGAATATAAATCCTTGGCACTTTCAATTTTTCTCTGAATGGCTTCAAGCATCTGCATTTGCCTGGTTTTCCTCTCTCTTTAAAATGGTGTAACGATCCTTGTTATCTTTTCCCTGCTTAATACGCAATGCATCCGTTTACTATATATATTAAAGACTTATTAAATTTTAAAAAAGCAATTACCAATTCAAAAATCTATATTATTATACAGCTAAAGCTTTAAATGAATCTTTTAATCTATTATATAAAGAAAGAAATATGGCATATTGTTTTTCATATACATCAGTTTTTTCTGGATAATAAATTTTATTTTCGAGCTTTACAACTTTCTCTGCTTGTTTTTCGATAGAACTATAAAGACCAATTGCTTTTCCGCTTAACAGCATATTACCGACTAGCCCTGTGTCAGAAATTTTAACCGTATAAATAAGCTTGCTTAGAGTTTTGCCTAAGATTTCCATCCATTCCAGACTTTTAGAACCTCCACCAACTGCTCGCATTTCTTCGATTTTTATACCAAGGGATTCAACTGTTTCTACATTATTTCTTAAGGCAAAAGAGACGCCTTCCATAACTGCTTTGATAAAATGGGCCTTAGAAGAAAAAAGATTAATACCAAAAAATACTCCTCGAGCAAAAGGATCCCAGTATGGAGTCCTTTCTCCATTTAAATAGGGTAAAAAAATCAATCCCTCTGAACCATCAGGAATTTTACTTATCAATTGATCATATTCAGAAAAAATATCTTTACCCTCACTTTGGGCTGATTCTTCTCTGTCAAAAGCATTTTTAAACCAATTCAATGATTCCCCGGCTGTCTGTAATATTCCTAAAGTAGCCCACTTATCCCTCAAACAATAATTCCAGCAAAGGGTTCTGTGTTGTAGATCAATAAGTGGTTTATCTGAACAAACAGTAATAACACCCGCAGTGCCTATAATTAAAGTAACTTGGCCTGACTTAACCATTCCTGCACCTAAAGCAGCTGCCGAATTATCAGAACTACCGTTGGCTACAGGAGTTCCTTTTTTAATGCCGGTTAATTGTGCTGTTTCCTTATTAATTGTTCCCATAATTTCGTCAGAGGGACGTGCTTCAGGGAATAAAGAACTTGAAAATCCAAAAAAATCAAACATATCTTCAGACCATGAGACATTAGCCACATCAAAAAGAAGTGTTCCACTTGCATCTGTAAAATCAGTAACCATATTACCGGTTAATCTCCACTTTAAAAAATCTTTTGCCACAAGAACATGCTTAACTTTTGACCATATATCAGGTTCATTGTCTTCCACCCATTTAAGTTGCGGAGCAGTATATGTAGTAGTAATAACATTTTGTGTATTTTTAAATATAAATTCTGATTTCTTCTTATCTTCATTAATTTCTCTTACAATTTCACTGCTTCTTTGATCCATCCAGGTTATCGCCGGTCGAAGTATCTGAAAATTTTTATCAAGAAGAACATTCGTATGCATTTGACCGCAAACCCCAATTGCCTGTACCTGGGCTAATTTATTGGGGAAACTGTAATTAATACTCTGACATAATTCTATAAAACTAGACCACCATAATTTTGGATCTTGCTCAGCATACCCTAATTTCGGGCAAAGAATAGGATACTCTTTATATCGTTGTGCTGTTATCATTCCAGACTCATTGATAAGTGCAATTTTCAATCCAGTTGTTCCAAGATCAATAACTAAAAATAAATTCATGAGATTATTCATTTCTCCTTTATAGATAAACGTTTTTTAAGGATAAATTGGATTTAAGAGAATTAATTTTAAAATGAACTTCTTTTCTTAGCTTTTTGCCATCTAAGAATATATGGGTATAAAACGGGGAATTTTATTTAATAAAAATAAAAAAACATTTCTATTTGTTACACTATATTTCCTAAGGCTAAAAAAAATACTTATTTTACTTCTTCATAGTAAGGTATAATAATTTTAAGGGTTTAGTTTTAAAATAATTAAGCTAACACAAAACTACCATCATCTTCACTTTAAGGTAGAACCACCATCTATAAGTATATTTTGTCCAGTGATATAAGAAGCATACTCAGAGGCTAAGAATAAGACGGCATAAGCTACATCTTCGGGTTTCCCAAGCCTGCCTACTGGTATCCTTTTTATACATTCTTTTCTCTTTTCTGGGTTTGGTTGTCTTTCACGCAACATATCAGTATCGATCAATGCAGGTAATACTGAATTTACGGTAATTCCTAATGGGGCAAGTTCTTTGGAAAGCGATCTTACAAACCCGTTAATTCCTGCTTTTGCAGCTGCATAATAGGCAACGCCTCCACCACCAGTTATGGATGCCGCAGATCCGATAAATATTATTCTTCCGCTTTTTTGGGCAATCATTGTTTTAGAAGCATATTTAGTAATATAAAAAGCCCCTGAAAGATTTACTTCTATTCCTTTCTTCCAAAGGTCAGTAGAAATCTCATTAAATTGCATCGGGCTAAGGATACCCGGACAATTTATTAATATATCTATATTACCGAATATTTCTACTGTTGTTTTACATAAAGCTTCCATCTCTTTCGGTTTTGTAATATCTGCAGTAAAGGCTTTAACTATACCCCCTTGTTTTGTTATCTGTTCTTCTGTTTCACTTAAATCACTTATATCACTTATCATTACATTTGCATTTGCTTCAGCCAATAATACACTGCTCGCCGCACCGATTCCCCTGGAGGCTCCTGTAATTACTGCAGTTTTACCTTTAAAATCAAAGTTCATGATACCATTCCCTTTATATTAAAGTATATTTAATAAAAACAAAATAGAAAAATGTTTCAAAAATAAATTAGTTAATTTCTTACCCTTCAGGGAAATAAACATCAACAAGAGATTTGTTTACACCGGGAAGGCCGAAAAGAGGAAGTTTTCTTGTAGTCATAACATTATCAAGTCTCTTTACGTCCCCTTTTGATATTTGCTTTATATTCCCGATATTAAGAGCCTGAAGAATTGATATAGAAGTCGTTTCAAGCTGTTCGGTAAGCATCATGGTCCATTCTATATCTCTTGAACTCATAATAACAAGCCCGTGATTCTCCATGAGAAAGGAATTGTACTTTTTTAGATAAGGTAAAAAATTATCCGCCAGTTTCTGTGTAAGGGGCTCGGCATAAGGCACAACAGGGACTGGACCAATCTCCACAGATATCTCAGGAAAAATTGGCCGCATAAGCCAGTTTTCCCCTTTGGTAATAGCAAAGGTATTTGTGTAAGGAGGATGGCAGTGTATTACAGATACAATATCCGGACGTTCACGAAAAAAGTTTAAATACATGGGAGTTTCCCCTGTTGGAGATTTGCTCCCTTCAAGTTTTTCTCCGGAAGCATTAATGAATACGAGATCCTCTGTTTTAATATCTCCTTTATTTACCCGGGTCGGTGTAACCAGAAAAAGATCTTCTTCTAGCCTCCATGCAAGATTTCCCCCATAGCTCGTCGTATACATTTCTGAACTTAATTTATGACATACACGGATAAATCGTTTTATTTGATCGTCATATTTCTCCGAATAACTCATTTTTTTCCTCACTTTTCTTATTTAAATTAGTGATTTATATTTTAATTTATACTACTGTTTTGGTTGGATATTATAAATACTTAATTTAAAGTAATTTCTGACATTTTTATACAACAGAACACGTTAAATCACCTATCAGGCTATTTTTTAGATTCATTCTTTAATACTTTATACATTTCATATGCTTTCTCTGGCTTTTCATTTTCGTGCACTATTGCTCTTATAGCTCTTATCATGGCTATCGGGGATTCTGACTGAAATATATTTCTTCCCATATCCACACCGGCTGCTCCTTCTTGTAAGGCTCTGTAAGCCATCTTTAATGCATCAAGCTCCGGACGTTTTTTCCCTCCTGCTATCACAATGGGAACAGGGCAGGATTTGGTTACGGTCTCAAAACCTTCTTCTATATAATATGTTTTTACAAATTGCGCTCCCATTTCAGCACATATCCTGGTAGCAAGCCTGAAATACTTGGCATCTCTTACCATATCTTTTCCCACAGCGGTTACTGCCATAGTAGGTATTCCGTATTGTGTACCAATATTTACAAGTGTTGACATATTAGTGATTGATTTCGTCTCATACTCTCCACCTATAAAAACCTGTACCGCCATAGCACAAACATTCATTCTTATCGAATCTTCTACACTTACGGCAATCTCCTCATTGGAAAGTTCTTTTAAAATACTCGGCCCTCCTGATGCCCGAATAACTATTGGTTTGGTTGTTGAAGGTGGTATAATACTTCTTAATATTCCTCTTGTTAACATCAATGTATCTACATAGGGGACAAGAGGAATAATATTTACATCAATCCTTTCGAGTCCGGTTGTCGGCCCCTGAAAATAACCATGGTCGAAAGCCAACATTAAGGTATGGCCATCTTTTGGATTAAATATCCGCGCTAATCTATTCTTCATACCCCAACTAAGTTCATTAGAACCTTTTAGAAAAAATAACTCTGATTTCTGCGGTATTTCCAAATAAAAATTTTTCCCTTCTTTATCTGCTTCTGGCATAATATTCGTCTCCTTTCTATTTATTTATTACTTTTATTTTGGATATATAAGATCCTTAAAATCTTCTAACTTCAAGCCTCTTTTTTCAATTTCCTTAAGAATGATCTCTGTTGCCCAGCTTGCTCCATCACCAACAACTGCACAACATTTATCATCATCTTCGTGGGCTCCTGCTTCCCTAAAAAGTTTTTTGTCTCCATCGTCTCTGAGATTAAAAGATCTTCCAAATATCTTCTTATGAATCTCTTTACATATTACAGTCCCGTATTTTTTTACAAATATATCGTGCAGTTCTGCGGCCATTCCAAAGGAAACATATTTATCCTTACGCCCTTTTGTGGTTGCTTCTTCGTCCCTGGTCCTTCCAAAAAAAGTACTCATCATCATAATTCCCCCGGAATAGCCACCACACAATCCATCAGTACATTCTCCTGCACCGCCGGCAAGACCACTTCCTGCTTTGTAAACAAAGTCATTCTTGATCCTGAGGGCATCCTGAATTGCAGCAATAGCACATTGTGCACACCCTCTATAACTTCGCTCACTTTCAAAGCCTTGTTTGTATGCTTCTTCAATCATTTCGTTTTCTTTCTTTCCCATAATAAAATAATCTCCTTTATTTTTTTACTTTGTCAAAATAGTTGAAAAGTACATATAAACCATAATGATTTTCACATTAATATGAAAATGAATTCATTTTCTTGGTTTATTATTATCTAAAAATATTTAAATATAAAATAGGGCATTTTATAAGAATAAAAAGAGTAAAAGTGCAACTACCAAAAAGTAAAAAATATTTGAGATTATTACAATTAAATGTTATAATATTTAACAAACAAAATCAAGATAAATAAATTATTGTAAATTCTTTTCTTTTTAAGTCGTCTTATTCCAATCGTATTTCTTCTTCGCTGATTATACTTCCAAATAATTAGGAGGTGGTGTTTATAATATAACATTCTTCGTAACTATATCAAGCTCTACATAACTTTTTGGTATAGAAAATTCGTATTTTTTTTAAGAAATTTCATTTTATTAATTAGGAGGATAATATAATGAACAAGACATTTAGTCGCTTTTCTTTGATATTTTTGGCTTCTCTACTAATTTTAATGGCATTTACTTGCATTACTATTGCACAAGAATATGAAATTGCAGTAGTAGTAAAGATTGTTGGCATACCCTGGTTTAATCGTCTAGAAGAAGGAGTAGTTAAGGCTGGCAAAGAACTTAGTGTTAACTCTTATATGTTAGGACCTTCCGAAGCTGATCCGGCACAGCAGGTAAAGATTGTGGAGGACCTTATTGCTAAAGATGTAGATGCGATCTGTGTTGTCCCCAATGATGCCTCTGCTATGGAACCTGTTTTTGAAAGAGCACGGCAAAAAGGCATTCTTATTTTAACCCATGAATCTCCTTCCCAAAAAGGTGCTGATTGGGATATAGAAACCATTGATAACAAGTTGTTTGGAGAAGCTAATTTTGAAAAATTAGCTGAGCTTATGGGGGGAGAAGGCGAATTTGCCGTCTTCGTCGGTAGTCTTACCGTTCCTCTTCATAACTACTGGGCAGATGTAGGCCTGGAAATGGTAAAAGAGAAATATCCTAAAATGAAACTTGTAACCGATAGAATCCCTTGCGGAGAAAGTGTTGAGTTATCCATTACCAGAACTAATGAGCTCTTAAAAGCATATCCTAATTTAAAAGGAATTGTGGGTTTTGGAAGCTTAGGTCCCATCGGTGCCGCTGAAGTATTGAAAACCAAAAAAATGGGCGGTGAAGTAAAAATAGTTGGTACTGTTATCCCAGGCCATGCTTCTCCTTACTTAAAAGAAGGTCTTATGCAACACGGTTTCCTCTGGGATCCAGCAGATGCAGGTTATGCCCTTGTTCAAGTTGCTAAAATATTACTTGATGGTGGAGAAATTAAAAACGGAATGGAATTACCAAATTTGGGCATTGCCGATGTAGATCCTGAAGGTAGAAACATCAAATTTGATAAGATATTAGATATTGTAGCAGAAAACGCGGATAAACTCGGTTTCTAATTCTTAATTTTAATCCTATTTTGAATAAAGCTAAAAAAGATTTGGTCGGAATACACCTCCGGCCAAATCTTTTTTAAACTACTATATAAGTCAGGGAATAGAAAACCAAATGAATAAAATAGAGAATAAAATATTAGACATTAAAAACATTAGTAAACGCTATGGAGGAGTCCAGGCGCTCAAACAAGTTGATTTTTCTTTGAATAGTGGAGAAATTCATTGTTTGGTAGGAGAAAATGGTTCCGGTAAAAGCACTTTGATTAAAATTATTTCCGGCATAGAGCAACCAGAAAGTGGAGCTATTATTTTTATCAATGGCAAACAAGAAATCCGCCTTAACCCTATAAAATCTATTCAAAAAGGAATCCAGGTGATTTATCAAGATCTTTCGCTTTTCCCCAACCTTACAGTTGCAGAAAATATTTCTGTCCATAATTATTCCAAAGGAAATCTAAAGAAAGTAAATTGGAAGGATACAAAAAAACTAAGCATTGACACTTTGAATAAAATAAAATTAAATTTAGACCCCAAGCGATTGGTTAGCTCCCTATCTATTGCTAATCGACAATTAGTAGCTATATGTCGGGCTATCGCTACTAATGCTAAATTAATTATTATGGACGAACCCACCTCTTCTTTAGCTAGACATGAAATTGATACTCTATTCTCTATCATTAAAGAACTTCAAAAAACAGGCATTACCGTTCTCTTTGTTAGCCATAAACTTAATGAAATTATGGAAATATCCGAACGAGTCACCATCTTAAGAGACGGAGAAAAAGTTGGCCTTTTTAATAGAAAAGATATAGATGATAAAAAATTGGCCTACCTTATGACTGGTAAGAAATTTTCCCAGGAAAAACTAATGAAAAAAGCAAAAAAAGAGAAAATTCTCCTGGAAGTAAAGAACTTATCCAAAAAAAGTAATTATAAAGATATTAATTTTAAATTACACGAAGGAGAAATACTCGGTATTATTGGTATGACAGGTTCAGGTAGAACCGAACTTGCTTTTTCCCTTTTTGGTATAAATCCTCCTGATAGCGGAGATATTATAATAGAAGAGAAAAAAGTTAATTTTAAATCAAATGAAGAAGCACTTGAAGCCGGTATTGGCTATGTACCAGAAGATCGAATTGAACAGGGTCTTATCATGGATCAATCTATAAATAATAATATTACTGTAACCATTTTAAAAAAATTATTAAATCATTTAAAAATGATAGATAATAAAAAACAAGTAGGAACAACTAACCACTGGGTAGATTCTTTGACTATCCGAACCTCTAATATTAAAAACCTGGTCAAAACCCTCTCCGGTGGCAATCAACAAAAAATTGTTTTAGCAAAATGGCTTGCTACCAATCCAAAAATTCTCATTTTAGACTCTCCTACAGTTGCCATAGATATTGGAGCTAAACACGCATTGTATGAGACTATGAGAGAATTATCCAAAAGAAAAATAGGAATTATTTTAATCTCCGATGAAGTTCCGGAAATTCTTTTTAATTGTCATCGCTTCCTTTTAATGCGCAAAGGGAAAATTGTGAAAGAATTCCAACCGGGCGAAATTTCTGAAAATGAACTCAGCAATAAAATAATTGAGGTTTCGAAAGATTAACTACTATGATTATAAAAGATTTATTTAAAAAACATGAATTTTATTTATTTATTATCATTATATCTCTTTGTACATTATTTACTTTTTGTACGGAAGAATTCCTTACCCTTGAAAATTTACTGGACTTGCTTACTTGCTACTCATTTTTAGGAATCCTGTCAGCCGGGATGTTGATAGTATTAATTTCGGGTGGAATTGATCTTTCCTTTACGGCTATAGCCACTATTTCCGAATATATGATAGCTTTGATTATTATTAATTACAGTGGTAATTTGCTTACTGCTTTTGTTATTTCCTGTTGCATAGGCATTATCTTAGGCAGTTTTAATGCTCTTATCATTTATTATTTTAAAGCCCCTTCCCTAATCGTAACAATTGCCACTTTAAATATTTTTTATGGTTTTATCATTTTAGTAACTAAGGGTCGGTGGATTTACAATTTCCCCATATGGTTTAGAGAAGAACGAAATATATTTAAATTTACTTCTGGTAACGGTACAGAATACGGAATTGCTTTACCAATCTTATTACTTTTATTTGTTTTTATCATTACCTATACACTTCTTAACCATACTTTTTTGGGAAGAAAAATTATTGCCTTTGGAGGTAACCAGGAAGCTGCTCGAAGAATGGGTTTTAATATACTTCATATTACTATTTTTGTCTATGCTTTTATGGGTTTCTTAGCCGGTGTTGGAGCAATTTCTCATGTACTTATTGTACAGACAGTCCAGGCAAACGCTATTGTGGGAAGAGAATTAGAAGTTATTGCCGCTGTAGTGCTTGGCGGAGCCAGCCTGGCAGGAGGAAAAGGTACTGTTTTGGGGACTATATTAGGGGTAACTTTGATTGCTATTATCTGGAATGGTCTGATTCTTATGGGAATTTCTTCCTACTGGCACCAGGTTATCCTTGGACTAATCATCATTATTAGTGTAATTTCAACTGCTTATAGTTCCCGTAAAAGTATTTTGGGAGGTACTAAAATTGATATCAAGTAACCCGATTATTTCTCGGTTACGTTCTTTATATAGAAGTAATTCTACTCTCTCTATGTTAATTGTTATTTTGATTTTTTTAACTATTCTATTTTCAATCTTTCTACCAGGAAAGATATTTTCTATTGGTAATTTCCAATCAATGGCTTATCAATTGCCTGAATTAAGCGTATTGGCTATTGCCATGATGATTACCATGTTAAGTGGAGGTATTAATCTTTCCATTATTGCCACCGCAAATGCTTCCGGAATTATTACCGCTACCATATTAACTAAATTAATCACTGATGGCTCCGGTAACTCATTTTATATTTCAGTAATTGCTATATTAGCAGGATGGGCAGCAGCTTTTTTAATTGGGGCAATTAATGGTTTTATTATTGCTTATATCGGCGTATCACCCATTTTAGCCACATTGGGAATGATGACACTATTGCAAGGTCTTAATATCTTGTATACTAAGGGTTATGTCATCTCCGGCTTTCCACCTGAAATCTTATTTATAGGGAATGGAACCATTTTAGGGATACCATTTGCCTTAATTGTCTTTCTTATTATTGCTTTTATAATAAGTATATTGCTGGAGAGAACCCCTTTCGGACTAAACAATTACCTGATTGGTTCCAATGAAACAGCGAGTTTCTTATCCGGAGTCAATGTTAAAAGGGTTCTAATCTGGACTTATGCTATTTCCGGTCTTTTATGTGGAGTAGCTTCCACTATAATGATTTCTCATTTTAACTCAGCAAGAGCAGGATATGGTGCTTCTTACCTTCTGGTAACTATTTTAGCTGCTGTACTGGGAGGGGTTAATCCCTATGGCGGTTTGGGTAAGGTCAGCTGCATGGTCATTGCTCTATTCATCCTTCAGATCGTTTCTAGCGGTCTTAATCTGCTGGGAGTAAGCACGCATTTTACCAAAGCTCTCTGGGGAATAATTTTAATCTTTGTTATTGGACTTAGAAATATAAAATTTAAAAACAATATAAAAAGCTAATTTAAATTATCACAGTAAGCACAATTTTCAATTTTTCTCTGAATGGCTTCAAGCATCTGCATTTGGCTGGTTTTCCTCTCTCTTTAAAATGGATGTTTCCACAAAATCAAGAATCCTTTTTACTTCCTCACTGTCCAGTTTTTTATTATTCATCACTTTCTCTTCCAATTGGGGAAATCTGTCTTCCAAATTCTTTTTTATTTCTATTATCTTGTTTTCAATATCTTCAACCGAAACCTGATCCCATAACCCCTGGTTTACCATAAGCAAAATGGTAATTTGTTCCATTACAGAGTAGGGAGAGTATTGATTCTGTTTTAAAACCTCTCTTATTCTTCTTCCCCTTTCCAGGATTTTTATGGTACTCTCATCTAACTGGGTGCCGAACCGGGAAAAGATTTCCAGTTCTTGAAATTGAGAATAAGTTAAACGCAGGCTGCCCACCACCTCTTGATAGGAAGCTAATTGCGTTTTTCCTCCTACCCGGGATACTGACTTCCCCACATCAACGGCCGGCAATAGCCCTCCCTGGAATAATTGAGGCGAAAGATAAATTTGACCATCGGTAATGGAAATAAGATTGGTAGGAATATAGGCGGATAAATTTTGTGCCTGGGTTTCGATAATCGGCAAAGCGGTCAAGGAACCGCCCCCTTTTTCTTTCTTCAGATGAGTCGCCCTTTCTAAAAGGCGGGAATGAATATAAAAAATATCTCCGGGATATGCTTCTCGGGCAGGCGGCCTTCTTAACAAAAGCGACAGCTCCCGGTAAGAGCGGGCATGATGGGTTAAATCATCATAGATTACTAAAACATCTTTCCCTCTTTCCATAAAATATTCACCGATACTGGTAGCAGCATAAGGGGCAATATAATTTAAACCAGGCGTATCTTCTCCTGATGCTACCATGACCAGGCTATATTCCATGGCTCCTGATTTTTTAAGTTGAGAAATGACTCTGGCCACGGAAGATAGTTTTTGACCGATAGCACAATAAATACAAATAACCTCTTTATCTTTTTGATTAATCATGGTGTCCA
>Ga0268281_1001704_pt1 | contig 12128 bp, 17 predicted proteins | sample saktaG_10_FD_190134 | JGI IMG/M metagenome (GOLD analysis project Ga0268281, IMG submission 190134) | Saline water microbial communities from Sakinaw Lake, British Columbia, Canada - sak_2011_5_24_50m | ecosystem: Environmental > Aquatic > Non-marine Saline and Alkaline > Saline ... | reverse complement strand
CTGGGTTGAAGATTTTCGACTGGATAGAGAGTCATTTATATTATTTCCTCTTATTGATTATAGTGAAGAAGAGAGAATGGAAATTAATTTTAATTCTCTAAAAGCAGTATTTTTTGTAAAGGATTTCATCGGAGATAAGAATTATAAAAAAGTTAGAACCTTTAACGTTAACCTTAAAATAACTCCCAGCCAACGTAAGTTAATTGTTAATTTTGAAGATGGAGAACACTTATACGGCACCAGTCACAACTATGGCAGATACAAAGTAGGATTCTTTATGTATCCCGTCGACCCAAAAGATAATAGCGAAAGAATTTTTGTAGTTCATTCAGCAGTAGAGAGCGTCCGTCTGATGAAAATCGAAATTTAAAATTTAGAAAGGAGCATACCAGTAATGTCAAACAAACTTGTCGTAAAATTTAAAGACGGTGAAATCCGAAAAGGTTGGTCAACTGATTTTAAGCCCGATGCAGATATATTTCATTTACATTCCATAGAAGAAGAAAGTAATGTAATTTTAGACATAGAGATGTCTTCCCTTAAAGCGGTATTTTTTGTAAAAGATTTTATCGGAGATAAGGATTATGAAAAAGTGAGAACTTTTAAGGGACAAAAGCAGGGAACGCCAAGTGAACGAAAAGTAATAATAATATTTAAGGATGGTGAAAATTTCTATGGTACCACCCATAGCTATAATCCGGAACGTAAAGGATTTTTTGCCTATCCTATAGACCCAAAAGATAATAATGATAGAGTTTTTGTAGTAGTTCCGGCAATAGAGAGTGTTAAATTACAAAAATTTAATAGCGAAGATTTTCAAATACACATCTACGAAAACGCATAATCCTCCAGCCATAATCTTTGACATTATGTATCATATGTGATACCATTTAGATAAATCCAATATCATTGCTACCGTAAGCAGCATGGCAATCAAATAAACAAAAAGGTGATAAACATGAGCACTCAAAGAACACTTGTATCTTTGGAACCCCCCGTTAGAGACTTAATAGAAAAAATGGCAAAAGAAAAAGGAATTTCAGTTTCCGGTCTATGCAGGGATTTAATCTGTGAAGGATTAGAAATCTTTGAGGATAGATACTTCAATAGAATTGCATCTGAAAGGGAAGATAAATTTAATTGGGAAAATGGTTTAAACCATGAAGAAGTTTGGAATAAAAAGCAAAAGTGATAATTAAGTATCATCCCAAAGTAAAAAATGAAGATATTCCAAGATTAAGTTCTAATATTGCCATAAGAATAGAAAATGCCATTAGAAATCGTCTATTGGTTAACCCGGTAAAATACGGATTCTTTCTTCGTGGAAGTTTAAGGGGCTACAGAAAGCTCCGAATAGGAGATTGGCGAATTATTTATAGAATTGTTGATAAAGAGATAAGAATAATTGCTATTAGAAATCGAAAAGATGTCTATAAATTTGCCAACATTAAAAAATAATTATAAATAACTAATATATCTATTTGCACATACCAAATCAATAGGAGGTAAACATTATGTTTCAAGAAAATTTATCAAAAAGAATAGAGATAAATCCCAAGATAATGTTCGGTAAACCGGTTATTAGGGGAACAAGAATTCCGGTAGAAATAATATTGCGAAAACTCTCCCAAAATATTTCTATTGATAAAATTCTCCAAGATTATCCGCACCTTACATCAAAAGATATTCAAGCTGCTTTAGAATATGCTGCAGAATCAGTTCATGGAGAAGAAGTTCATTTACTAAGAGCGGTAAAATAAATCATGAAATTTCTTATTGATGAATGAAAAATTAATTTGTTTATGTTATTATAGTTGTGGAAATTATACTTTTAAAAATAGTAAAAAGAAAACGGTGAATAATGAAGAATATTTTAAAAAATATTTTATCAGCCCTTTCTGATAAAAACATAAAATTTTCTGATTTAAGAAAACTTATTTTAGATTTGGGTTTTAGCGAGCGGATCAAGGGAAGTCACCATATATTTTTTAAAAAAAATATTACAGAAATTATAAACTTACAATCTTTAAAAAATGGAAAGGCCAAAGCCTATCAGGTTAGACAAGTAAGAAATATAATTATAAAATATGAACTTCATAAGGAGGAGAAAAATGCATAAATACGAAGTGATTGTATGGTGGAGCGAAAAAGACCAAGCATATATAGCCGAAGTTCCTGAACTACCAGGGTGTATGAGTGATGGTGGAACTTATGAAGAGGCTTTAAAAAATATTCAACTAATTATTTCTGAATGGGTAGAGACCGCCAAAGAATTGGGGAGAGAAATTCCTGAACCCAAAGGAAAGCTTATGTATGCATAATCTTTTTTCTCTATAATTATTCCCCCACCCTTCTTCTGTCATTCCTACGAAAATGGGCCCATCTTTTACTAATTTTTCTGCATTTTCCTTACTAAATACTAGATACTAAATACTAAATACTATTTTGGTATGCCGTCCGGCCGACCTGTAGTCTGATTAATTTATTATCTCGATTAATTGGTCAATTGGTGAATCGGGCAATTGGTCAATTGGGGAATAGGTAAATCGGTCAATTATCAAATGAGCAATATTGCTAATTTGATACATCCTGTCTAAAATCCCTAACATTTGGGAATAATACAAATATAAGACTTAAACTTTAATTAAAAAAATTCGAAAGGACAATTAATGAAAAACAAAAAAGGTTTTACCTTAATCGAACTATTAGTAGTAATATCTATTATAGGTGTATTATCTTTAATAGGATTAAGGCTTTATTCTGGACAACAGGAAAAAGCCAAAAACGCCATCGTTAAAGCCAATGCCGGCACTATGCAAACTTTAATCCAGGCAAATATATCTGATACTGATTATGATCAAGCTACACCTGCAGGGCGAGTTACTGCTGCACTTGGGGATATCACTAATGTTGCTGGTTGCCATAATCCGTACACAGGTGGAACAGGTAATGGCGGTGTTATTTTTGAAAGTGGTGTAGCTCTTACTGCTGGTGCTGATACTGATCTAGGTAAGGTCGCCGTAGCTTCTCCTGCAGTAAATCAATTTTTAGTTCAAGGATTGGATCAAGATGGAAAGTTACTTGGAACTGAATTACTGGTAAAAAAGTAAATAAAATGGAAATATATTAAAAGCTAAACTTACTGCAAAACACTGATTTTATTATCTTAATGTAAGACAAACATCTTGCTTGTTTAGCAAAGTGTAGGGGTTCGATTTATCGAACCCGTCTTTTCCTTCTGTAAATTTGTAACTTGAAACTTGTAACCTGAATTTTTAATTGGCTAATCGGTGAATCGGTGAATTGGTAAATTGGTGAATTATTTTATTGGTAAATTGGCCAATTGGAGAATCGGTGAATTATAAAAATATTAAAATATTTTTATACATCTTGTCTAAAAACCTTCCAATTTGGGAATAATATAAGCAGAAAAGAAAATAATGTATCTATGAAAAGTTGAAAAAGGTAAACTATCTGAAAGGATAGGGCGCAAAGTTATGGGTCTAAGGTAATTTCTTAACAAGAGTACTACGACCGCCAAACTACCGGCTTTATTTTTTTGACTTCCTCTATTTCGAGTGAAGAGGGCAGGGTGAATTTTCTTTCCCGTAGGACAGGCGTCTCGCTTGTCTATTAAAACGTAGGGGTTTGATTCATCAAACCCGTCTCGGGTTGGATAAATCCGACCCCTACAAAAAATAATCGTAAAGTCGGTTTTATGTAAGGTTCGATTTATCGAACCCAAATAATTTAACAAATTCCAATATACTCATAATTATATGACCTAAAAACTATAAAGGAAAATATAGAATTACAACCAGGAGGTGATTAATTCCGAAATAATAAAAAAAGTTGAAAAAGGTAAACTATCCGAAAGGATAGGGCGCAAAGTTTAGGTCTAAAACATTGTCATTGAGAAAGTTGTCATTACGAGGAATACCTCCCTCTGTCATTGCGAGGAACGTAGTGACGAAGCAATCCCGTGATACCGTAAACAATGTTATGACCGCTAAACTACCGATTTTTTAAATGTATATTTGAATATGAACTGAAGGACCGGCAAACTGGTCAATAGGTAAATTAGTTAATTGAATAGTCTTATATCTCTTATCTTGTAATTTGAATTTAAAACTAACGACTATTCACTAACGACTAATTTGACCGGAGGACCGGCGGACTGGTCGACTTATTAAAAATAAAAAAAGGAGAATTTTAAAATGTATAGTTTAAGAAAAAGTAAGAAAGGTTTTACCTTAATCGAATTGATGGTCGTAGTAGCCATTATCGGCGTGTTATCCTTATTAGGATTAAGACTTTACACTGGCCAACAGGATAGGGCTAAAAATGCAATCGTTAAAGCAAATTCTGCCACAGTTCATACCTTAATACAGGGTAATTTGGCAGATTTAGCTACAGACTATACTAATGCTACTGCTGCTGTAGATGCCTTGGATATTGCTGATGATGCTACACATACTGATACATCTGGTATGAGAAATCCTTATGGTGGTGGAACTACATCGGTTGTGATGCCTACAGGTACCAATATATCTACACCTACTAATCCTGCAAGTGCAGTAGATGGTTGTGTTTATGTATATAAGGATGGAGCTTTTAAGTATTTAGTTCAGGGTGTAGATGGAACTGGTGCTTTAGTGGGAGATTTGATGACTGCACAGAAATAGTTTTTTATTCCATGAATATTGGCCTTCTTAAATATACTTTTATTGGTTGGAATTTTAAGAAGGCCAATTTTTATTCTATAATATAGTTAGTAAGCATAAAAAATTGAATGAAATTTCTAATAAATTCAATATATCTATAAAAAAAATAAAATATTATCTTGGTAAGAATTACTTACCATATTTTTTATTCTTTTCATTTCTCTTAAAGAAATTCCTGATAAAGCCTTAGAATATTTTGTGCAAGCTTTGCAATTAGCACCGGAAAGTGACCCTATTGAGGAAGAGATAGAAAGGGAGATATATAATATTTATAAAAGTAATTTGGAGAAATAGTCGTTAGTCGTTAGTATTTAGTCGTTAGTTTGTTGGCTTGAATTGTAAGTAGAACCAAAAAACAAAAACTTTTTATCCTGAAATTACAGTTAAAGAATTAATTGACTGGCAGACTGGTAGACTGGCAGACTGGTAGACTGGAAGACCGGAAGACTGATTTTAGCTTGATACTTTAAGATTTCTTCTTTAATTGGTCAATTGGTGAATCGGTGAATTATTTAACTTTTTTTGACAAAGTTGCTAACTTATGTTATCATTAGCTAACCGAGGTGAGCTATATGGAAAAAATACTTTTAGGTGCACGATTACCTAAGTCAATAATTACCGAATTAAGAGAATATTGTAAATCACATGGAATCTTAATCAATCATTTTGTTTCCGAAGCAATCGAAAAAAAATTAAGAGAAGAAAAGGAATACGAAGAGGATATTGCTACTATAGGAGTCAGAAAAAATGAACCTACTATTAATGAAGAAGAATGGAAAGATTATCTAAAGAGCAGAGATATAAATGTTTGAGATTATTTTTAAACAAAGCGTGATAAAAGATGTTAAAAATATCCCTAAAAAAGACCTCCAAAGAATTGCAAATGATATTAAGATTCTAAAATATGATCCTTTACCACCAGGTACAAAAAAAATAAAAAAGAGTGGGAAAAATTATTATAGAATAAGACAGGGTAATTTTAGAGTAGGATATAGAGTTGATTTTACTAAAAAGTTAGTTGAAATTATTTTTATGAAAATAAGAAGTGAAAATATTTATTAATTAAAGATTAAGGGGGCATTAATGTTTTTATTTAGCAAACGTGGCGTAGTTTTAATCACTTTACTAATTTGGATTATTATTATCGGATTGATAATTCTTTATTCTCCGCGTGTTTATCATTGGTATGTGGAGCAAAATGAAATAAAAATTATTGAATCAAATGTGGAATCGGTAGAAAAAGAAATAAGATCGGAATTAATAGACAAACATCCGGTACTTATCTGGAACGATATAGATAATGTTATTAAATCTTTAAGTATACAAAACCCCATTACCAAAGAAGCTCAAATTAAAAATGGTTGGAGCAGACCTGGTGATGTGGTGGTTTTTTTTGATGGAATTAACACACTTACCATTGATGGTATCGATCGTCGAGGTGAAGTTCTCCATTTAAATGTTATCATTAAAAAATAAAAGGAATAGATAAAAAGAGAACATAGGGATATAAATGTATTATGAGATAGAAATTATTTCAATAGTCATCTTAAGTCTATTAGGGCTAATAGTAGGAAGTTTTAGCAATGTTTGTATTTATAGAATACCCAGAAACGAATCAATAGTATTTCCGGCATCTCATTGTCCTAAATGTCGCAAAACAATAAGGCCAATAGATAATATACCTTTGTTGAGTTACATCCTGCTTAAGGGCAGATGCCGTAATTGTAAAAGTAAGATATCTATCCGATATCCAATTGTAGAACTTTTGACCGGACTAATATATTTAATAATTTATCTGATATACGGTTTAAGCATCCAAACTTTAGTTTATATCATTTTATCATCAGCTCTTATCATTATTGCTTTTATCGATTTAAACCAACAGATTATACCTGATGTCATTTCCTTGCCGGGGATAGTGATAGGATTTATTATAAGTTTTTTTGTTCCTTATATATCATTTATAAATTCAGCTTTAGGAGTAGTTGTTGGCGGAGGAATAATATTAATCATTGGTTTGGGAGGCTCGGTGATTTTTAAGAAAGAAGCGATGGGGGGAGGAGATGTTAAACTCGCCGCAATGATCGGCGCCTTCCTGGGCTGGAGATATATCATCATTTCACTTTTTTTAGGATTTTTTCTGGGAGCATTAACCGGAATTATCTTAATTGTGAGCAAGATTAAAAAGAAGGAAGATGCGGTTCCCTTTGGACCATTCATTATCTTGGGTTCTTTTATCACCCTTTTCTGGGGTGAAAAAATTATTTCTTGGTACCTAGGGTGCTAAAAATTTGTAAAAAAGAAAGGCCGGATTAACTGGAAGATAGTTAATATTATCACATAAATTAGCAAGTTAATTAAAGAACTGATAAAATAATAAAAAATATTATATTTATCATCGTAAAACAAAGTAATAGGAGACAAATACTATGTTTCAAGAAAATTTATTAAGAAGAATAGAGATAAATCCCAGGATAATGTTGGGAAAACCTATTATTAAAGGAACGAGAATTCCGATAGAAATAATATTACGGAAACTTTCCCAAAATATTTCTATTGATAAAATTCTCCAGGAGTATCCACGTCTTACCAGTAAAGATATTCAAGCGGCCTTGGAGTATGCTGCAGAATCAGTTCATGGAGAAGAAGTTCATTTACTAAGAATGGCAAAGTAAATTATGAAATTTCTTGTTGATGAGAGTGTAGAAAAACCAATTGTAGACTGGTTAAGAGATAGAAAATATGATGTAATCTATACTATATTGCAGAAAGCTCTCCAGCGATAACCGATGAAGACGTTATCGAGCTTGCTAATAGTGAAAGTAGAATTCTTATAACTAATGACAAAGATTTTGGTGAATTGATTTTTCGTCAAGGCAAAATAACACAGGGGATAATACTGATACGCGCTGCAAATGAAGAATCTTTAAATAAAGTTAGATTAGTAAAAGAAGTATTAGAAAAAGCAAAGAACAAGTTAGAAGGAAATTTTATAGTAGTTAATGAGATGGGAATTAGAATAAGAAAGATTTATCAATAAAACTAAAAGTTATTTTACTAAAAAAGTGGGGGAAATAGTCGATTAACTAACTAAAAGATTAATACTAATCGGTAGAGTGATAAAACGTTTTTACGGGAATAACAAAAGAAGAAAGCGGGAATCCAGAAGTAGTAAGAAATTGTTAGAATATAAAAATTAACAAAGCAATGGCATTCCCACGAAAGTGGGAATAAAATAGAAGCAGTATTTATGTATTTATATTTTAGTCTTTAAACTAAAAACGAAAAACCAAGAACCAAAAACTATATAAAATGAAAGATAAACAAACGCTGTATGAAACGTAGCAATAATCGTAACAAGGGTTACACTATTATCGAATTAATGGTTGTAGTAGGAATAATTTCCCTATTGCTTGGTCTTTCATTAAATAGATTATATAATTTGATGCAATGGAGCAAACTAAATAGAGCGGCGGTAATTTTAAGCTCAGAATTAAAAAATACTCAATCAAGGGCATTTTACGAAGGTGTATATTATAAATTACAGTTTTGGCCGAGTTTAGATAGATATAGAATTTATAAGCAAACAGAATTAATAGATGATATAATATTAGAAGATATTAATTTATTCAATACTAACTTTACCGATAACAATTTATATTTCTATCCGAATGGGGTTCCCAGTATGGGAGGAACAGTTACCTTGAAAAACAAAATGGGAAAGATTCTTTACGTAATTATGACTCCGGTAACTGCCCGGGTAAGGGTAAGTCCGAACCCTCCGGAAAATTGGTAGAATAGTCGTTAGTCGTTAGTATTTAGTTATTAAATACACAGACATCGTGAACCCTTCCTAAGGGCATTAGAGTACACAAACATCGTGAACTCCTAATGGTAATAAAATATCTAGACATAGTGAACTCTAGAGATCGAACCTTGATAAATCAATAGAGCTTTTTGGTAAAAGATAGGGATATTCTACTACTAATTTAGAATCATGATATATAAACAATTTTTCTTTGGCAGTATCAATAGTAGCCCAGACATATTCGTACTCTACATCTTGGGGCATAATATATTTTTCTCCAAAGATATCTAGAACACGATCACTTCTTATAAAACGAACAAGATGTACATATCCCGGAGAAATAGCTAATTTCTCAGGAAGCCTAAAAGAACTAGGTAAAAGCTTAATACTTCCGGAACACTTTTGGTTAGGAGTAAGGCCTTTTAAAGTACTATAATTATGATTCCGATTATGAAATGGCTCAAATTCTTTAGCCTTTAGGTAAAGACTATTAAAGTCTTTAAAATACTGGCTCCGAAAGAACGTCTTATCAAAGACATTCTGGAAATGTTCGATAATCCCCTTCCTCCAGGGTTCGGAAAGAGGAATAAAAAGTGGTTGTATTCCTAAATGAAGACAGAGACGAATGACTACCCCGAAAGAGTGGGGGTAATGATTGCTCCCCCGCATTGCTAATTGATTATCCATCTGCAGGTAGCAAGGAGTACCTAAAGTATGCCAGGAACAGATTAAAGCTGTTATGATAGCCCTCCTGTTTTGTCTGCGGTCAGGATTAATACTGCTTCGGTCATAGGCATCAATAATATTTATGGAATAGAATCGTCCATCTTCTTTTAAGTATCTGGGTCCAACGACATCTAATTGATGAAGATAATTACTTCGGGATATCGCTAAAGAAGGGTAATTGACTCCCTTGGGAATATATTTAGTTTTTTGATGTATTAGATCGTTTCTTCTAAGTATTTTATTAATCGTTGACATCGGAGGTGAGATTATTCCCTGTTTATTAATATCATAACTGATAGCCAGGGCTCCGATTTGGGAATATAGCTTTTTTTCTAAATATTTTCTGGTTTCGATAACCATTTGTTCCATTATTTCATCAATCCTTTTAGGACTTTTATGGGGTTTGCGAGATTGACTTTTAGACCAATCTTTCCCATCTAATTTGTAACGTTTTAACCATTTAAAGAACCAGGTTTTACTTTTACCAAGGCTCTGATAGATATCTTTAGGAAATTCACCGTTTTTATATCTTTTTATAGCTTTTTCTCTTAATTCTTTGATATTCATACTGGCCTCCTTTTTTAAGGTCAGTATAGAATATTTAAAGCTGTAAAGTTCACGATGTGTGTAAACTTTTTTTCATTAGGGTTCACGATGTGTGTAAACTTTTGAGTTCACGATGTCTATGTATTTGTCATTTAGTCGTTAGCTTGTAAGTATAAACTGTAAGCTTAATCTTGAGAAAATGTATGTGTTGAAGTGACTGGCAGACTGGTAGACCGGAAGACGGTTTTACTCGATACTATTATTATCTTTTTTAATTGGTAGATTGGTAAATTGGGCAATTGACAAATTAATTCATTGTCTAAGAAGCTAAAAAATAGGGAATATAAACATTAAGAGAAGTTATAGGGATTAATATTTTAATAAAAAGATTCAGCAGTTTCAATGTATTATTTGTCTTGATTGGCAGACCGGAAGACTGTTTTTGCTATATACTCGATACTATATACTTTCTTTTAATCGGTGGTGATTAAAATGTTAAAAATAAATAGAAAATTATCAAAAAAGGGATTTACCTTGATTGAATTGATGGTAGCAATTGCTATTTTGGGGATTGCTGCTATTGGGATATTTCAGACATTTGGTGTGGGATTTCAAGCAATGGCGGATGCTAAATATCGGACAGTTGCTACGAATATTGCCCAGGAGAAGTTAGAAGAGGTAAAAAATTCCGTGAAAGTAGCCTATCCTTATTATAGCGTCGAAACACAGGTAGTTAGTGGTACAAGCTACACAGTTATCGTTGTTACTAATTCGCAAGAGGATAATTTGGAACAAGTTTACGTCACAGTAAGCTGGCATGACAGGCAGGGAAATGAAAAGAACGTGCAATTAGAGACACTGGTCTATGATCTTCAAGTTGATTATGCGGTAACGCCCCCTGATGTGGGACGAATACATTTGAGTGCTGATTCAACCGTAATTACCTGTTGTGTTGAAGGCGAAACATCCACTATTACTGCTGAACTGTTTAATACTGCAGATCCTGAAGATAGGGTTCCCAGTGGAACCCCGGTAAGCTTTGACGTAAGTAATGGTAGCGTTAATCCTGAATTTACCGTAACCGACACCATAGGTAAAGCGACCACTCAATTAACCATAAATGGATTAGGTCCCACTTATGTAACAGCGACTTCCGGCTTAGTATCGTCAAGTGATTATGATTGTGATGGTGCTCCTCTTGAAATCACCTGTGTGCCAAAAGCAAGTGAAATCGTTTTATCTGCCTCTCCTTCTGCCATTACACCGGGAAATTATTCAACCATTACTGCCACAGTAACTGATACTTGTGGGGATGTATTATCCGATGAGTTAGGTCAAGTAGATGTAAAATTTATAACCGACAAAGGTTCTTTTAGTAATAGCACTACGCTCTTAGACATAACTATAACCACGGTTAATGGAATTGCCACAGTGAATTTATATATGGAAACAAGCGAGGAAGTTGCCACGGTTGAAGGTACGATTACGGTTGATGAAGTAGATATTTCTGATTCAACAACTGTTATTTGCACAGATTACAGCATCTCTGTAACCGCTAATCCCACCAGTATAAATCCGGGAGGAGAAAATGATACATCTACCATCACTGCCGTATTGACTCAGTCCGGCGGCACCCTTGTAGCAGGAGAAACAATATCATTTGCTACGGACAAGGGTTTATTATCATCCGCAACAGCAACAACCGACAGTAATGGTCAAGCAGTAGTCACTTTATCTTCCCTGTTAGGAGGAGATATTGCTACGGTTACTGCCAGTTATACTTTTGGTGGTATAACTATTTCTGATACAGTGACTGTTCAATGTACAGAATATATAATCACTCTTATGGCAAATCCTGATAAGGTTATTCCCGGTGGTCCTTCCACTATAACCGCAACTTTAACCAATTACGAAGGAAACCCTGCTTCAAGCAGACGAGTAGATTTTTATACCACCAAGGGGATTCTATCTGATACTTCTGTCTATACAGATAGCAGTGGCATAGCTGTAACCACCTTAACTTTGAATACTGTTGGTGATATCGCCAATGTAAGCGCAACTTTTGGCTTTGCCAGTGATAGCGTAAACGTAACCTGCATTAATTTTGTATTGGAAGTATCGGCAGACCCGGAATCCATCAGTCCGGGTGAAAGTTCAGTAATAACCGCCCTGCTTACTAATTATTCAGGAACTCCGCAATCCGGTCAAACCATTACTTTTACTACCGATAATGGTACCTTTTCCGAAACAAGCAGCACGACTGCCACAGCTGTGACCAATGGAAGCGGGGAAGCGGTAGTTCACCTGACCTTAAATACTGCAGG
>Ga0268281_1001693_pt1 | contig 12177 bp, 19 predicted proteins | sample saktaG_10_FD_190134 | JGI IMG/M metagenome (GOLD analysis project Ga0268281, IMG submission 190134) | Saline water microbial communities from Sakinaw Lake, British Columbia, Canada - sak_2011_5_24_50m | ecosystem: Environmental > Aquatic > Non-marine Saline and Alkaline > Saline ... | reverse complement strand
TCCAATATGAAGCCCGAAGAGTAAACATGATCACTCATTCGAAGGTACTTGAGGAGGTTATGAAACGCTTCACGGTTCTGCCGGTTCGGTTTTCAACCATCTCCGAACACAACGATGACGCCGGGATCCTGAGAATCCTCGAAAAGGATTATAAAAAATTCGACAACCTGCTCAGCAAGATGGAAGGCAAGAAAGAACTGGGACTCAAAGTACTTGCACAGGAAACTGCGATCTATGAAAGTATCATTGAAAAACATGATGAAATCAGGTCACTCAGGGGAAAACTGATGAACCTGCCTGCAGATAAAACGCATTACCAGCGTATGAAAATTGGCGAAATGGTAGCCGAAGCGCTTAAAAAGGAGACGGAAGATTATAAAAATATTATCCTCGATGTTTTAAATCCGCTTGCGGATGATGTGAAAATAAACGACAACTACGGAGAACTGATGATTCTCAATGCTGCATTTCTTATTAAAAACACATCTGAACCCGCGTTTGACAAAGCGGTGAACGATTTGGATGAAAAATATGACCGCTTAATGACGTTTAAATACGTAGGGACATTGCCACCCTATAATTTTGTTAACCTTGTAATTAACACGAAAGGAATTTAATATGTTTATAATCGATGATATACTGCTGGCGCCTTTAAAAGGGATTATTTTTATCGGGGAAAAAATCAATGAGGTGATCGAAAAAGAAATGTCGGATGAAGGAGCCATTAAAGAAAGGTTGATGGCATTGCAGTTAAAATTTGAAATGGATGAAATTGACGAAGAAGAGTACGACAAAAGAGAAGATGAATTGCTGAAATTACTGGAAAATATAAGAGCGGAGAAACAAAACAAATAGCGAAATAAAAATAGGTGACCACTTTGTCTGGTTGCTTAGTAGGTAAAAAATATAAAGGAGGAAAAAAATGAGTAATATTATTGATGTTAAAAAAGCAGTGGTTAAGTTCCTGAAAGAGAACATTAAATGTTATGACGTAACAGTCATAAAAATTGAAAAAGTAAAAGAAGATTGGAATTCTGTGGCAGAGGTATATGAAGATGATTCATTTTTAAAATCAATGAACCTTCCGCCAAAACAAGTGCGGCTGTTCTATTCGGTCAGGATGGATGAAAAGCTTGGAATTACATCCTTCGAACGACTTAAATCCTTTGAAGGAATGGATAGCGTAGATCAGTAATATCACTTAATCAAGGACCCGGTTATCATGATCAACGAATTGATATATGTTTATTGCATATCAGACATTCCTCTTGGACTAGTCCGTAAAATGGAGTCCAAAGGCTTGAAATCTCTTATGTTCGGTGATTTTTACGTGATCGTTAAATATGTTCCCGAAAGTGAATTCTCCGAAGAAAACTTCAAAAAGAATTTATCAGATATTCAGTGGTTGGAAACCAACGCGCGGGAGCATATCAGGGTAATCAGCATGATAATGGAACATAGTACTGTGGTACCATTTAAATTTGGCACTATCTATAATACTAAAGACGGTTTGAAAAAATTCATCACGAATTATTCCGGTTCATTGATCGAAAATTTCCATCATATCAAGGGAAAGGAAGAATGGTCGGTTAAAATTTATTGCGATCGTAAAGCGCTGTGCAAACAAATTGACGAATTGAGCGAGGAAGCAGCTGCGCTGGAAAAGCAGATCATGGTAAGTTCGCCCGGGAAAGCATTTCTTTTAACAAGAAAAAAAACAGACCTGATCGAAAATGAGATGGACCGGCTTTGCAAGAACTACGGACAGGAATATTATGATGAATTTAAAAATCTGAGTGAATCAGCCAGCCTCAATAACCTGCTTCCGAAAGAATTTACCGGAAGAAAGGATACCATGATCCTCAATGCAACCTTTCTTGTAAGTAAAAACAAAGTGACTGATTTTAAAAGTACAGTCGACACGCTGAGAAAAAAGGATGGGAATTCCGGCTTTTTTATTGAAGCAACCGGGCCCTGGCCGCCATTTAGTTTTATCTCCATTAAAGAAAAACAGTAATGCACGATAATGTAATCGATCGGTCAAAAGACGTCACCATACTTGAATTGCTCGACAGGGTATTGAACAAAGGGGTCATCCTCACCGGCGATATTGTAATTTCAGTAGCAGATGTCGACCTGGTATATGTGGGCGTAAAGTTAATGTTAAGCTCGGTTGAAACCATGGAGCAATTAAGGTCCGGAAAGTCAGTAGCGGAAGAGTAAATAATTTATTAATTGCATACTCATGGATATGATGATTTATTCCATATTATCTGTAAAAAATAATCATGAAAAGTTAAATACGCTGTTGATTGCCATGAAGGGAATTTCAGGAGCGGACTTATATGCCGTTTCCCTGGATGAAATTTCAGCAGTAGTTTGCGACATCAAAAGAGCTGATTTAATTGCAGATAAAACAAATGCCATTGAATATGCCGGGGTGATCGAAAACCTGGCGCAACAATTTACGCTTCTTCCAATGCGATATGGTTCTATTATGGGATCAACCGACTTGATTAATAAAATGCTCGGAAGAAACTACCATGAATTTCAACAAAACCTTCAGAAAGTTGAAAACAAGTGTGAATTCGGGCTAAAGATCTTTTGTGATTCCGAAAAATTAAAGGCAGAACTGAGGGCAAAATCAGAGGCCGATACCAAGACACCCGACAAACCTGCCCCGAAAATCAAAAATTCAGTGTACAGGGATTGGGTGAATAAAAAACTTAAAGAGCACAGGCTTGAGGAATTGCTGTTAACCTATGTTGATTCGGTCATTGCAGAGATCACGGGATACCTTGCCCGGCTGAACGCGGTCAATAAATTCAAAAAAATGGCAACGGAAACAACTATCATTGATGCCGTTTTCTTACTTAATAAGGAGCGGAAAGATGCTTTGATTCATGTAATCGAGGAGTTACAAAACCAATATCCAGGGCTAAACTTTGTCCTGACCGGGCCATGGCCTCCGTATAATTTTGTTGAAATCATCATAAAATAATCAGTACAATGAGTGAAGATAAAATACTATTTAATACCGGATCGCTCGATGAACTTTCGGAGGAGATCGGGAAACTGACAAGCAATGAAGAATCCAGGCTAAAGCTCACCCCCGACAATGCAGATTCAGGACTGGCAAAACTGGTACTAACCTTAGTTGAACTCATCCGGAAACTGGTTGAAAAGCAGGCCATGCGAAGAGTTGATGGTGGTTTATTAACGGATGAGGAAATCGAAAGATTGGGTGAAACCCTCATGAAACTGGAGATGAAAATGGAAGAACTGAAAAAACACTTTAACCTCACCGACCGCGATTTAAATATCAATCTCGGTCCGTTGGGCGATTTGATGTAAAGAACTAAGCCAAAAACTTTTTACAATGAGAACACTGATATATATTCCTATTATTCATTCAAGCGCCGACATGGGTTCTTTGGGAATAGAACTTAAGAACAAAAGTGTTTCCGGACTCGGAGAAAATAAATGGCAAAAGCATACCGAAACTGTAAATGGCTACTGGGATTCAATTGAATACTGTTTTGAAACCAGTGATTTCTTCATTAAGGGGATAAAAATATATCAGGACGGAATGTTTGTTGACGGTGAAATGGCAATGAAAATCATTGACGAAGGTATCAAATCAGGAAGCAAAAATTTTGAAATAGTTTCAAAACTTATCGGCCGTGGTTGCGTACTTATCAGGACAGAAGATTTTAAAATGGTCAAAGATGAATACGATGGACTTCAATCTGTCTTAAAATCAAAAACCAATATTAAAAAACTCTTTCTATTATTCAGGTATAAAATTTTAAAACCCATACTTTTATTGAGGAGGGATAATTTTATTGCCGGCAGGATAGCTGAAACGTTGGACAAAAATGAAACAGGAATTCTTTTTATCGGGGCTTATCACAATATCATAAAAAAACTGCCCAAAGATATTACTGTGATTGAATTGAAGGAAATTGCAAAAATCCGAAAATATCAAAAAGCAATTCAATCTGGTTCTAAAATTAAAACACTGCAACTTGAACAACTTACGGAATACCTGATTAAAAAATGATCAAAATCTTAACCATCGATGAAAGAAGATAACAAGTCAGAAGCTGCCAGGCTTCACCATAAGGCAGAAGAACTGCTGAAAAAGAAGCTGTCCAAATCAGGTTCGCAGCTTTCGGAAGCTGAAACGCTGAAACTTATTCATGAGCTTGAGGTGCACCTGAAGAATTAGCATCAAGGCACTTGGTTCCTATTAAAAAAGACATTGTAGAAACTAACAATCAAAATTGGGGGCTAATCTTTAAACTTTCACCTGAAATACTTGAAATCATTAAAAAGATTAAAACTAATTCAATTCAATTGTCAGAAGTTTTTCCAGAAACAAGTCAAGGTCTAATCGCATACGATAAGTATAAAGGACAAAACAAAGAAATAATCAAAAATAGAGTATATCATCACTTTGAAAATCCAAATAATACTCATAAAAAATGGCTTTACGGTGAAGATATAGTAAGGTTTCAAGTTAAATGGAATGCTAAAGAATATATTGACTATTGTGATGGAATTGCTAATCCAAGAGAACCTAAATACTTTGTTGGAAAAAGACTTTTAATACGTGAAATTACAAATCCAAGAATTTTTGCTGCAATAACAAATGATGAACTTTATAATGACCCTGCAATTTTAATAATTAAGGAAAACGTAAATAGTTTTTCTATAGATAGTCTTTTAGCGATTTTCAATTCCAAACTTGCTACTTTCTACCATTTTAATTCTTCACCTAAAGCAACAAAAGGTGCATTTCCAAAAATATTAGTTTACGATGTGAATAATTTCCCTTTGCCTTCAAGTCTTTCGAAAGAAACTGATGATATATTAAAACCAATTGTTTCAGAAATAATTGAAAAGAAAAAAGAAAATGTAAACTCTGATACTACTGAACAAGAAAAAGAGATTGATAGAATTATATACCGTCTTTACGATTTGTCAGCAGAAGAAATAGAAATAATTGAAAATGGAGTGAAATGATTTCAGATGAAACATTTGGTGATTTTATGGGGAGTGATCTTAACGGAAAAGGCGATAGTGTTGCATTGTTTTTAAGTTATAGTTTGTACTAGTCTTATTAGTATTCTTAAATACTTCAACCAAGAAATATGTTTTTTTGTTCAATGTCTTGATGAAGAAGCTCCAAAAACACACAAAAGGTTATTTAATCCATCCGCAAAAATGACACCAGAAGACTTTTTTGAATTATTTGTACTTGGTAATTATCAGGAATATAAATATAATGTTGGTGGTATCCGACAAGCATTTAATGCGGCTGTATCAGCATCTCATTTAGCTGATCATTATTTTTGGTATTATAAAAAATATGATCAATCAAAAGTAAAATCATTTGAAAACCTTAAAACCTTTAGAGAATACATATCTCTAAACACCAATAATTGTTTTCTTGATATTTGGAGTATTTCTAATGCTTATAAGCATTTGTATGTATCAAATGTTGATACCACAATTACTTCGCCTGGAGCTATTGAGAGCATAACTTTCCCTAATAAGAAATCAGAAATTAAAAAGATACAAGAATTCTCTGAGACTTCAGAAGTAATATTTACTCGTAAAAATGGACAGCAGGGCGAATTTTTACCTACATTAGAAACAGTGATCGAGTTTTGGAAGCAATTACTTTACAAAAGGAATAATTATATATCGAATTAGGTCATAGAAAAGGGTGTTACATTGATACTTACACCCTTTTTTATTGATAGAATATTAATCATACCTTTGATATTAATCTATCACATTATGAAAGAACTTACTATCACTTACCAAGATTACATTCCAGACGAACTAATTAGAGATTTCAGAAAATTGGTTCAGAGCAATGAATTGCAAATAAAAGTCTCCAAAAAGGAAAGGGAGCATAGTGACGGCAGATGGAATAATTTTGAAACCGTCGCAGTCAATGATATAATTGTCTATATCAACCAGCATCCGACTGAATTAATTATCAACTTCATTAGTGATAGCGTTTTTTTACTTATAGTTACTGGAATAAAACAACTATGGGTAAACATTTCAAAACCATCAGTTCAGAAGATCGGCGGGGAAAAAGGAATTGAATTAAAAATAAGAGATGTGTCTAAAAGTATTGATGTCTCATTCTCAGGCGACGTAAATGAAAAGCAAGCCGATTTAATAATTGAAAGTTTTGTCGATTATCTCAAATCAAAAAATGTAAACAATGCATTTGATAATCCTGACTATGTTAATACTAAAAGTGATAAACCTGAAATTCATTTAATTTATGATAAGGAAGAAGATATTTGGGAGCCTGAAAATTTCGGCGAGCAAAAAAGGAAAATGGAGGAGTTAAGACGGCACATGCAACGAAATTTCAAAAATTGAATACGTCCGGCTTCTGCAACACTCTGATTGTTATTCTTAAATACTTTATTTGCGAAATAAGTTTTATTAAACGACCGTATAATAAAACTCTCTAAAATCATAAAAAACATACTAATAAAGTTCGATTTATCGCATTTCATTAATCAAAGTTCTCTTTATCTTTGTTTGTACATATATTAGAACTATTATGATTTTTGGATACGCCAGAGTTTCCACCAAGGAACAGAATTTGAATTTACAGACGGATGCGCTTAAAAAAGCCGGTTGTGAAAAGATCTTCCAGGAGAAAGTTTCCGGGAGATCTCCCAACCGGCCAGAGCTTTTAAAACTCCTGGAACAGATTCGACCCGGTGACACTTTAATAGCTTTTAGCGTGGACCGCCTGGGGAGAACCACCAGAGAGCTGATAATACTTTTAAATGATTTTAAGGAAAAGGGGATAGCGTTTAAAAGTTTGACTGAGGGAATATTTGACACGTCGAGCCCGATGGGAGAGGCTATCTTCCAAATAATTGCCATCCTGAAGACGATGGAAGTAAATGTTCTCCGGGAGAGAACGATAAAAGGACTTGAAGCAGCCAGAGCAAGAGGATTAAATGGAGGAAGGCCGGAAGGATCTTACAACAAGAAAAAAGCCTCTGCAGCTGTTACGCTTTACAAGCAAAAAAATTCAATTAATTTTATTGAAGAAAATTTAAATATAAGTAGGTCAACTATTTATCGGTATCTTAGAAAAGAGGGTGTAGAGGTTAAAGGATTTATAAAAACAAAAAATAAATAAAAAGATATTGTTATGATAAAATCTAAGTTGTCTGCTGAAGAAGCAGAACACAAACCCTACCCGGTTCCGGAGGAAGATAGTTTCATCCCGCCTGATGATGATTCAGCTGAAATTAAGTATATGATGTTATCTGCCGGGGTTTCTATTTTCGTCGTTGATATTAATGGGGTCTTGTCTCGTGTCAAAAACATCCGTAATTAGCATTCCTTCGGGTATTTCTTTATAGATGATTTTGTAATTTCCTTTTACCAGGTATCTGTGTCCTTCGTTAAGTTCTTTAAGGTTTATTTCAATCTGGCCTGAGGAAGGATGCTTTTTTAGTTGCCTGGTCGCAGTAAAGATTTCAGCCTTAATTTTCTGAGCAATAGTCGGACTGGCCTTTTCTTTGTAGTATTTATAGATTTCTGATAGTGTTTCAGAAGCAAAGTCTGACCAAATAATCTTCATTTGATTACCAGTTTTCTGATTCTTTTTCCAGTTGCTCTTGAGTCTTGTATTTTCCAGACTGATAATCTAAAGTAGACCTTTTAGCTCTACCAATTAATTGTTCTTGAGTAAACGGTTTCAGACTTCGTTTAACTATCTGTGTTTTTTGGACTTCTGTTATTGTTGACTCGATTTTACGAAAAATCTTTTCATCACGAAGTCCAGCCAGGTATTCAATTGCATTAAGCTTTCTTGTCTGTAAGTCCATAATGATGTTTTTTACAAAGATACATTACAAATCAATAATTCGCACCTATTTTCGATGCTTTTTGGTTTTATAACCTTGCCACACCAACTCAATAAAAGCAGCTTGTATAAGATGCTAATAGCCTGATAAACTTGCAGACTTATCTCCTCTTTATCTTATTGCTACGTAGCTTTTCTGCTTCCTTAATGTGTTCTGGCCTTGAGGGTATTTTGCCAATTTTCTTAAACAGGAGCTCGAAGGCCTCCTGTAAAGCATCTTTCTGGGTAAACATTGAATCTCCCTGTTGTCTTTTCAGGTGAACATAATCCCTTATCTTCTCCAGGTGATCTGATTTAATGATGAATGTTTGCCGAACTTCCTCCGGGTATTTGTCGGTGAGAACGGTATTTTTTTCTTCCTTTACCTCAGGACCTGTGAATAAACTACTTATTCCTTTTTTAGTTGAAATGTTCGTTTTATCTATAGAATCTAGAAAGTTTTTCTTAGCCATATGTCATGTAATTAGAGTGTTATTAGTGTTATCAGTGTTACCTGTATTACTTGTGTTATCAATTTAATATTTCGTCGACCAGGCTTTCATAATCCTTTGCGCCGTTACTCTTAGCATCATAGCTGAATATATCTTTCCCACGAACCGGAGCTTCCGCTAATGCGACATTATCCCGGATCATTGTTTTAAATATTTTCCCGTTGAACTGTTTGTTGACGGATTCGGCGATATCCCTGTTTAAGATCTTTCTGCTATCGTACTGCGTGATAAAAACGCCACCAATTGAAAGTCCTGAATTTAGGTTTTCTTTCACCATTGAAATAATATCAGTTAGCTTATCAAGTCCGTGTAGCGCAAGAAACTGTGCCTGTAGGGGTATAAATACTTCGTCTGCTGCAGTAAGCGCATTTACCGTTATAAGCCCCAGGGATGGCGGACAGTCTATTATTACATATTCATAGCTATCCTTTACTTTATCAACAAGCTTCTTTAAAACCAACTCCCTTGCAAACTTTGAGGCAAGTTCAAGCTCGATGCTCGCCAGGTCCAAAATAGAAGGTACTAAATCAAGATTCTCATTAATTTTAATGATTGGCAGATCGTGATCACCCCGCAAGGCGCCATAAATACTTTTTTCAACATCTGTAATTCCTAAACATTGTGTCAGGTTGGATTGTGGATCAATATCTATCAAAAGAACTTTTTTCCCTTTCAGGGCGATCCCCGCACCAATGTTTTGTGTGGATGTTGTTTTTCCTACACCACCTTTGTGGTTACTAACTGCTATTACCTTCTTCATATTCATAATGTTATTAGTATTACTGGTGTTACTGGTGTTATTAGTGTTACAAATATTACAAATGTTACTCATAAGTTTTAATTGATGCCGTTGTATTTATACAGAACTTATTAACATATGTTTGTTTTGGTGCCTATCCCCTGCAGCTGCATGAAGGGGTAGTAAAATCAAAAATTGAGGGCATAGGAAGCGATTTGCGTCACTTAAAACGTTTTTTCGAGAACTTATTCCTGCAGATAGTCTTCCTCGATTAGATAGCGGGCAAAAGCAGCATAGCTGGTCGGTGTTTCTTTTTCCTGCATTCTTACAAGCCTATCATAAAGCTTCGGCAGCTGATCTGGATTTTTCTGCAGGTGCTTAATCACTTTGTCAATCCAGGCCTTGTTTTTTGGTTTAGTGGATGCGCTTAGCCATGATGCTAGCCACGTCCGAATATAATAAACCAAATCATCAACTTTTAAAGGTTCCGGCTGTCTTTCCTTGGATATTATAACGATTTTCAACCCATTCACGGTCCTTCCGCTTTTATCTTCGGAATAATTGAAATATAAATCACAATTTCCGGCCTCATATAAGGATTTGAGTTCCTTTTGTGCAACATCAATAACATACATTTTAATTTGAGCATAACGAGAGTATTTTTTCTCAAGTAGCATTTTTCCCCTCAGGTCGCTTATTGAAATGTATAAAAACCCTGTAGATTTAAATTGTGAGCAGTACTCATAAAACCGCTGACTATACTTAGCTTTTAGCGATATTGCAACAGTCAGGCTGTATGTTGTAAACTGTTCTGCCAGCTCTACCAGGAAGGGGAGAATTTTATGAGACACCTGTACTTCCAGATTTGGTTCCCTCTTTACATGCTCAAAGTAATTGATGTAGCCGACCTCTAAAACCTTTTCCTGGTCCTCAATCCATATGGACTTACGCCTAAGATTTTTTAGTGACAAATAGACTTCTCTTAGCTCTGTTCCGATATCAGGTCCCTGTAGATCCGCTGTTTTTATCTTTATCACGAGGTCATTAAAGAGATCTCTTTGCCCGCCGGGAAGCTCGATAAACTGCCTTCTAACCTCTTTGATAATGTAATAAACTGCTCGTTTTTCCACTACTGTGAAGTTGTAGCGGGCTTGTGTTAAAACATTAGCCTGTGCTAATGTGATTTCATTTTTACTCATTGATTACATTTTATCCTCAAATGTATATAATGTTTTTCAACCTAACAAACGCATACTAACAAGAGTTGTAAAAAATTAACATTCGACCCCTTTTGAGTTGTAAAAAACTAACATTGAGTTGTAAAAAACTAACATTCACCCTTGTAATTCACTATATTACAGTCAGATACAAAGACGTAAAAAGGAGCAAAAAATTTACCTTAAAAATGCCTTTAGCAAAGAATGAAGAAGTTTTTAGATTAAAAATCAAGCAACTGACAGAATGACAGAGAGTTGAACGGAAATAACCGGAAAAGTGAACGGAAGAAAAAAGCGAAACAAAAAGGAAAAGAAAAAGGCAAAAAAACTAAAAAAGATTCCGGCGGCGGGCGTTTTCATAACTACTTGATATATAGATATATAAAAATTTTGCTGCTAATATCTCGTCGGGGATCCACGGCAGGGATAAGAAAATAGCTGTAAATTTTCCCTATGCCTCATTCCGCTACCATTTATCGAATTCTAACACGATGAAATTTGATAAATTTGCGCTAACGTACTTTATAATCCGTTTCGTGAGGCGACCCCTGCCTGTTTTTCTCCGGTTCTTCAGTAGATCTTCCATCTGCCGGGGAAGATATACCAAAAAATGGTAAAAATGCTTAAATCGAATAAAAACAAGGTTTTTTTTGATCTTTGTTTTTCAGCGACAATCATTATAAAAAGCAATCATAAAAATCATAAATACTAAAACAGTTAAAAAAGTTTGCAAATGCCTGACTTTTATCTTCTGCATGAATGATGCAGGTTAATTACTTTTTAAATTGCTTTTGTATTAATGCCAGTAATTTATCTTTGTTTATGGGTTTTGAAATATAATCGTTACATCCTGCTTCCAATGCTTTTTCCCTGTCGCCGGATAGTCCATAAGCAGTTTGAGCAATAATAATTACATCTTTGTTAAATTGACGGATTTGCCTGGTTGCTTCATACCCATCCATTTCAGGCATTTGAATATCCATCAATATCAGGTCAATATCAGGGTTATTGCGACATGCATCAACGGCTTTAACTCCTGTTATCGCTTTTAAAACTTCCTGACCAAATATTTTAACGAACCTTGTAATGAGCATATCCGATATTTTTTCGTCTTCAACAATCAAAATTTTCAGTTTCTTTATCTGAACTTCTTTATGCTCTGTGGAAGCAGCATTTAATAATTCTGATTTTTCTTCTGAAACAACATTGTAAGGGATTGTAAAATAAAATATTGTGCCTCTGCCTTCTTCACTTTCCACCCATATCTTCCCGCCAAGCATTTCTACATAAGATTTACATATTGATAAACCCAAACCGCTGCCTTCATACAATCGGTTAAACTTTGCACTACCCTGTCTGAATCTTTCAAAAATTAGTTCCTTTTGTGTTTCTGGAATGCCTACACCCGTGTCTCTTACAAAGAATTCCAGTTCGGCAGACTTACCGCCTGATTTTAAAATATAGCCCAATTCAATTGAACCTTCATAAGTAAATTTAATAGCATTTTTAACTAAGTTGGTCAGGATTCCATAGACTTTTTCACTGTCTGTTTTAATGTTGGCTTCTTTTGAGAGCAAGCCGTTTTTAAATGAGAACTGCAACCCTTTACTCTCAGCTTCTAGTTTGAAGAACTTAAAAGCGAATTCAATCTTCTCGTTTATATTTATTTCCTGAATATCAACTTTCGTCATTCCTGATTCAATTTTCGAAACATCAACAATATTATTGATAGTATTAAGCATCCGTGCGCCACTTGTCTGGATGGTTTGAATAAAATCTTGTTGCTCATCAACTGTTAGGTTTGGC
>Ga0268281_1001688_pt1 | contig 12203 bp, 15 predicted proteins | sample saktaG_10_FD_190134 | JGI IMG/M metagenome (GOLD analysis project Ga0268281, IMG submission 190134) | Saline water microbial communities from Sakinaw Lake, British Columbia, Canada - sak_2011_5_24_50m | ecosystem: Environmental > Aquatic > Non-marine Saline and Alkaline > Saline ... | reverse complement strand
CATTTATCAGCATCGGTTTAACATTCCGTATTCCCTGACTGCGTATCTTTTGCTCTACCCTTTTAATGGCCAACGGGTTAACATCCGTTGCGTAGACAATGCCCGCGTCTCCCACTATTTTCGCGGCCGGAATGGTGAAGAAGCCCGGACCGCACCCAACCTCCATCACTTTCTGCCCCCGGCTCAATCCTGCCGCTTCCAGCAGCCTGCGGGGATTTTTGAGATGCGGAAGCAGCGGATTATCGTGCATCAGGCTTATCATCCAGAAAGCCAGGCCGGATGTATGCAGCTTATCGAATTGATTTTTCCTGTTAGCTATTGTGCTCATAATTACTCCTTCCTTTTATCGATCGGTTTGCCTGTTTTTTAAGCATAATACTGATATCTACTTATGTTTAGTAACTACCTACTAAGTTTTCCTGCTGTTAAAAAGAGCGCTCGTACAACCAATCCCGGCGCGCCCAAATAACTACTTGCAGCGATCCTTATTACTAAGTACTTACTAACAATATATCACCTTGATTTTCTTTTGTCAAGACCCTGGGAGTTTCCGGCTTACCTTAAAGGATCCATCTTCGTTTAATGTTGTGCAGGCTCGCCACGAACAGGGCGATGCAAAATGCGCCCAGGATAAGAAAGTCCAGCGATAGCGGCATAATATTCTGGCTGCTGACCGCCCCATGGAGAATGTCGACACCGTAGGTTATAGGTAATATATAAGAAAGCGGGCGGATGAATACCGGCAGTGCCATAATGGGGAAGAATAACCCGCACAGGAAAATCATGGGAAAGCGGAAGAAGTTGGAAAAAGTCTGAGCTTCAAAAACTTCGCTGACCGAAACTGCAATGAAAAGTCCGAGGAAGGTTGACACAATACCGATCAGCAGGATAGCCGGTATCAACAGCGACCAGGCTATGCCCGAAAGGTCTGTCAGAAACGCGGCGATTATGATGGGCACAAAAGCATTCACCACCCCGAAGAGGATAGCGCCGGACGTCTTGGCCAGCATAAGCAGTTCCAGCGAAATGGGCGCCAGGAGCAATCTTTCAAATGACCGGCTTCGCCTCTCGAAGGTGATCGTTACGGCCAGAATCGAGGTGGTCCCGAAGAGAATGGAGATGGTCATTACGCCCGGCAGGAGTGCCAGAACGCTTTCCAGCCCGCTGCCGGACTTGATGAAGAACATGCCTGTCCAGGCCAGGGGAAAGATGATTCCCCAGCTGATGTTGGGCGGCTTGAGATAATATAAGCGCATATCTTTGAGCATGATGCTCCAGAAAGCAATCCAGCGTTTCATTGATTGCCCCCACCCGCAGCTTTTTCTTTCTCCTTCCTCATCAATCCCGCTTCGATGCCCGTAACCTGTACGAACACATCCTCCAGTGACGGGAGGTGCCGGCGGGCTTCGGTGACTTGAACTGCTCGTTCTTCCAGAAAACGTATCAAAGGGCTGATATTGACCGCTTCCTCCGATTCGACCCGCATCTGCCCGGGGGTGAATTGAAACTGATACTGCGGAAAACGGCGGGGCACTTCTTCAGGCAGATTGCCCCCGGGATCAGAGACGGAAAGAATCAGCATGTTTTTGCCCCGAACAGGTTGTAAAAGGTCAGATGTGCGGTCAGTTCGGACGATCCGCCCGTTCACGATGAAGGCAATGCGCTCGCAGAGCCGCTCTGCCTCCTCGATGTAGTGTGTGGTGAGAAAAACAGTCGTTCCTTTGCGATGGAGATCGGCGATAATCTGCCTCACCTGGCGGGCGCTGGCGACGTCGATACCCGTGGTCGGTTCATCGAGAAATAGAATGGGCGGCTGATGGATGATGCCGGCTGCGAATGTAAGCTTGCGCTTCATCCCCTTGGAATAGCCGGCAAACTTGCGGTTGGCGGCATCCGTAAGGCCGAAGGTATCCAGAAGTTCCCGCGCCCGTGTCTGGCGCTCGTTCTTAGGCATCCCATAAAGAGCCGCGCAGAAACAAAGGTTCTCGAAGCCGGTCAGCTCAGGATAAAGGTTGCTCTCGTCAGGGACTATACCAATCAGGTGCTGGGCTGCTTTGGGATCCCGGGTACAATCTATGCTGCCGATAGTTATATTACCTGCATCTAACCGGGCCAGCCCGGTGAGCATGTTAATAGTAGTAGTTTTTCCCGCACCATTAGGACCGAGAAATCCGAACAACTCTCCCCGGTAAACCTGAAAACCGACATTATCAACAGCAATGACTTCACCATAGCTCTTGGTGAGGCCCACTACCCGAATAATAGTGTCTTTATCTGTTTTATCAGCCACGTCTGCCCTTATTAGAACGAAATAACCTTGTCAGACTCCATAATCCGTTTTTTCCTGCGCTGTTTCAGACCGGCATCCATTATTCAGGACCCCGTCTGAATATTGTTATCAGGATCAAGAACCGCTCTTGTCAATTCAAAACAGCGCTTGAGTACTTCCCTGCTGACAAAATAATGAACGCGGTAGCCACGCTTCTCCCCTTTGACCATACCGGCGTTTTTAAGCACTCTAAGGTGCTGGGATACGGCCGACTGCGTCACCCCCAGATGATAGGCCAGTGCATTCACACAGAGAGCATTCGGCTCTTGCTGCCCGGCAAGGAGTCTGAGTAACTTCAATCGGGTCGGGTCAGCTAACACAGCAAACAGAGCAGCCTGCTCTACAATACTGATCTTCGACTCATCTAACATATTAGTATATAAGCATTCACTAATAAAGTTATCTTAGCATCTCGGTAACGGCGAGGCAAATAAAGTCGGGCAACAACTTCATACGCCTAAGACGGGGGGCAAGAACATGCTGACCGCAAAAACCGCAGCGAGCAGTATTATCTCTACAGGTAGTATCCCTGTGGTGTACCGAAGTGTACAATAGACAGAACCTTAATATTTTGGCAATGCACGGCTGGTCCCGATATCTACTCGGCCACATAACCACATTGCACTGGAACGGTGTACTACTTGAGAGGACTATGTTACTATCAAAGACATCATCTAAGCGGAGGTCTGCTATGATTATTGATATTCACATTCATCCCTTCTGCAAGGAGGCCACGGTAACACCCGATGCAGGAGAGGCAGGAAGGCGGATGTTTGCCCGCAGTGACCCCCAAAAACGCGAACTGATGGAAAAGATGTTCACATATCTGAGCACGCAGGTTAGCATTGGAGATATCCTGCATGATATGAATGAGGCTGGGATCGATAAGGCCTGCATAGTAGCCATGGACCTCACTACCCACTATGGCGTTAAGCTGGTTACCAACGAAGATGTGGCTCATATGGCTCGGGCTTATCCTGACAGGTTTATCCCATTTGCAAGTGTCGACCCATCTATGGGACGAGTCGCAGTAGACATGTTATCCGACGCCGTTACCAATTTAGGATGCCGTGGCCTGAAACTCGTGCCGCCAGTCCAGCATTTTAATTTTTCCGATCCGAAACATTACCCTCTCTGGGAGAAAGCATTGGAATTAAATATCCCTGTCTGGACTCACACGGCGCATCAACTTTCCCACCCTGACTCGGATGCCCGCCTGGGCCATCCCATGCTTGTGGAGCCGGTCGCCCTGAAATATCCCGATCTGAAGATCGTTTTGGGTCACTGGGGCGTTCCATGGTTCTGGGATGCATGGTCACTGGTGGTCAGGCACGCGAATGTATACGTAGACATCTCAGCCAACATCAAGCTGTACAAGCAGTTCCCCTGGGAGGCCTACGCAAGCTATGGGGCAGAACACAAAGTACTCTTTGCCTCGGACTATCCCCTCAACAGCTTTAAAGACACATTAAGCGCCCTAAAGGCCGTCAATCTTCCTGCTGATTTCGAAAGAAAGATCCTGGGGGAGAATTCTGCAAGGCTGCTGGGATTAGCATAATTGCGGTATTGGCCGGGATGCGATAAAGCGACCTGGTCAGCTAAAAACTCACAAAAGCACCTGATTGATCCAGACCATCTTACTGACTGCACGGGCAGAGGTTTATCACTGCTATTTTATGGCTGGATGGTGGACCTGGGGAGATTCGAACTCCCGACCTCCTGAATGCAAATCAGGCGAATACGATCAAACTGCTAAATAAATTACCCCTTTCCACGATTGAGGCATTAAGCAATTTATCAAAAAGCTACATTTGCCAGGTCAGAAATGGTAGTCGCCCTGCATCCGAAAAACTGTTAGCGTCAATTGACGAATATATTAAATCCAAAAGACCAAAGACGGATTATATATCTCTTTTCTTGCAGAGCCGTGAGTCAATGGGATGCACATCTAAAACAATGGAATTCTACAGGCCAATACTTGCCAAGTTTAATGCGGAGTTTGATAGCACGAACGTCACAAGGCAGAGTATTGAGAAATTCCTTAACCGTATTCCGGCAAGCAATCACAATCTGCATAACCGCCATGCCCATTACCGGACACTTAAGGCCTTCTATAACTGGGCCAGCAAGGAATATGGCATAGATAATCCAATGGCCGGCATTCAGGCACCTATATTAAGCAAGGTCATACTATCCACTCTTACTGAAACACAAATAAGGTCATTATTGGATAACGCCAACAACCTGAGAGATAAGACGATTATAAGCACTTTCACCGAATCAGGATTAAGATTGTCTGAGTTAGCCACCATAAAAATCACTGATATTAACTTTGAAAATCATACTATAAGGGTATTCGGTAAAGGCAGAAAAGAAGCATTTGCGCCTTTTGGCGATGTATCTGAAAAATATTTAAAGGCGTGGTTAGCACAGTACCAATTAGACAGTGGGAATATATGGGGCATCAAAAGGTCTGGAATTGTGCTTATGCTTCGCCGTCTCGAAGCCAAGACAGGCATTACCTGTAATCCACATACTTTCAGACGGACTTTTGCTGTACTGCTTCGAAAAGCTGGAATAGATTCAATGACAATCAAAGAATTGGGCCGCTGGGAAAGCCTGGAAATGGTGCAGAGATATACAAGGTCATTCAGCTTTCAGGATTCAATGAAATTTTATAAGTCACCATTAAGTTAGATATAGTTATGTGCAATTTGGAGATGAAGTACAGGCTATTACACGTAATCCCCACTCTGATTTGATTGTCGGTCATAATCGTATGATGCTACCTCTTTAAGATATTGTTGATATAGAAAGTCAATATCCCAATTTGTTATAGCGTGTCTTTCAGCAAATTCTTGTGCAGCATTGGTCAATCTGCTGGTGGACACTATGATACCCATACGATGGGACGGACCAGCATTCATGTTGCCAAATAATTGCACCAGCACAGGTTCGCTTACGTGAGTGTCTTTATACTGTTTACATTGAAAAATATAGTCATGTCTAATCCCAAGTTCTGTCTTGCTGGCTATAACGTCAATACCATGGTCATGCGAATAACTTGTTTGGATTGCTTGAAAACCTCTTTTCGTTAATAAATTTCTAATATATTCTTCGAATTGATATGGAGTCTTTGCCATGAGCCACTGTTCGAAATGTTCGCGGGACCATGGCGTGAAGGCAAAGCTATTTACTTCATTGTGAGCTATGGCTTTCTTATCAACAGATGAAGCGGATGACCTGTTTTTGAAATATAGAATTACACCTAAGATGGTTAATATGACGGCTATAGCTAAAATAGTGATGGTCAATACCCAATTTGCTTGAACCCAAATTGTTACCTGTGGTATTGCCAATTTAATTATCAGATATAGAACGAAAGTTCCACCAATAAGAATATAGGGTAAATTTGAATTACCCTTTAGCTTTGGAGACATCTAAAACTCGGCGGTCCCTTCGTTTGGTGCTTCTACTCTCATATAAGTTGTTCCAGTATATACCATCCTAACTCAATTGTAGATTGTCAAACCCTATTTACACCCTTTCCCTTACACACTTTACAAAGTGTCCCGAATGCATCTTTGCCCGTACCACGACAACTATGGCAAACAATCAGAGCGGATTTGCTCGGTTTTCTTTGTCGTCTCGCCGCCGTTCTGCCTGTTCCTTTACATGCAGCGCACGGTGCGCCGAACGACAACGGGGGGCCTTGACCTGTGCCACCGCAACGTTTGCATGTGCCTTTACCAGCCATTATAAATTTCCTCCGCAATATTTTATCCAATGGTTGGAACTATATATCTTTTTAAATGCTTCAAAATATACCTCTATCTCATATCTAATTCATCGAGTTCCTTTTGCCTTGCCACCATAGCCCTAATCTCATCTAAATTCACATTATTACCATGTTTATCTAAATACATTTCTAAGTGCGTTTTTCCAATTTCGTCACTCTTGTTTTTCAGTAAGAGTAAAATGGGACTGAAAATAACAGAGGGCAGAAACCACCATATACTTCTGGATTTTCTCTTGATTATCCAAATATTTGCATAGATGTGGAAAATTACAAGTGGAATTATTGCCCATCTCCAAATACCGCCCGCATAAATTGGGGTATTTGCAGTATTCGCGTTATAAATATATATGCCTATCATTACTCCGCAAGCATAAATCAAAGAAATCCATAATAGATAAGTCCAATTTAAATGGGTCTGAAACCAACCGACGCCATTTTTAGCCTCGCCTGTATAATCAGACGTCTCAAGATTCTGCTGTTGATTATTACGTGGTACTTGTTGTTGATAGTTCCATTGTTGCTGCTGATAATTTAGAGGTGGCTGTTGTTGCCAATGAAACAGCTGTCCACAATTCCAGCATGATTGCTGTCCCGTGTAATTATGGGCACCACACCTATAGCATTGAAATGTCTGTTGCATTTCCACAGCCTCAATTCTTCAACCGCATTCTATCGCATTAACGTTACTTATACAATAGACGTATATTGCTTCGGACCTTCGGCTATCGAGCTTAGATCGTTTCTGACTGGGTTTTTTGGATTATCATTGGGAAGGCAATATGTCAATTTCAATGCTGGCTGGAAAATTCGAAATCCACTTAATTTGGAGCTTAATGCTCTTTAATCCACTTAATCAGGTCTTCTTTCAAAAACACCCGCTTCTTGTCAATCTTGCAAGAAAGCAATCTCTATTTTGGTTTAATAAGGGCGATTATTTCATTGGGGTCAACATTCAAGGCTTCAATAATCTTAATGAGATTGAGGATTGAGATATTCCGTTTTCCGGTCTCAATCTCCGTGTAATAGGAGCGACTAAAACCAGCAATTTCAGCGAATTCTTCTTGTGAGTATCCCGTCCGTTTCCGTGCTGCTCTTATATTGTCGCCAATTTTCAGCAAGTAGTTATGCTCTTTGGTGCTCCTATTGGTCCCATGTTGCTTTGGCATCACTTAGCGATTGTGATACCATGTCACTCAATTCACAACCCGATATAAGTGACATTCCTTGGTGTTGGGAGGCTATGATGGAAAAATGGTATAAATGCCCCCTTTGTGGAGCTGATCTCCTTTACGGGACAAATCCGTGCCCAAGTTGTAAATGTTCTTTTGTGTGGACACAACAAGGGCCAAAACTAAACATACTGCGGCAGCAACAGGTAATTCAGCCTGAGATAAGCTCACCTCAATCGATAACAACCCCCAAAGGCAACTGGGATGGGCGACTACCACCACACATAGCCAAGGCTGAACAAGTTTGGTGGCAAACCTTTCCTCGCATTAAAGCTGAATTGCCACCTAAGCTGCTACAAGTTTTCGGTGGAGCGAAAGAATCCCCACCTCGTGAAATTGTAGGTAAGGTTATTTTGATAGCAGAGATAAGAGCAGAATTGAGGGCAAGACTTGGGAGCAAAGGTGGTTCCTTATTAAATACCTGGAACTGCTACTGTAATACAATGATGGACGGGTTGGAATTTTCGTATATGGCAGGGACAATGACCCATCCTTTTCTTACATTCAATGTTTCCGGCGCTGTTTTGTCATTGCTTATTGTGAGATTTTATCTAAACATAGGGAAAGACCCAAATAGCAGGGATGCATTGCAAAAAACAGAGAAAATGCAAATGGGAATGTTAAAAGAAATGGGTAGCGAGTCGCAATTACAAGAGTTAATAATCAAAGTTGCATCATACGAGCATGGTCATTGGGAGAATGGTTTAGACACCGCTTTCAGAGCAGCTTTGTGGGTGTGCTCAAATAGTGAAGAAGCCCTTGAAGCTATCTGGCATATACATCGTTCATAGCTATTAGCATCACGTTCATAATCAGCGCCGATAGCTCTCGTTGTAGCCTTTTGCACAAAATTGCACTCAGCCCTATCTGAAAGATGCCGACTTTGCATTGTACGGAAATTTATCTTGCTTTTCATTCGTCTTTTATACTTACTCGTAATATCTCCCCCCTATATAATAATAGATAGTAGTAAGTAGTAAGTAATACGAAGGGGAAGTGTATATAGCGAGTGAAGCTAAGCTCCTTCAATCACCATTTGGCTAAAGAGATTTGGGAACTCTGGCATCCCCGCTGTCAAGTTCAGAATCAGTTTATTATTGGCATCTATTATCCCCAATAACCGCATGTCTTCCAGTGCATACTGAACTTTAAAGCCCAGAGCAGACATAATACCAGACTCAGTAACATTGCTTTTCAATATTTGCGCCAAGACCTGTCTCCTAACCGAAGGGATGCAATCAGCGGCCACACGGAGTAGTAGAAAATACTCATGTATTGTGGCAATAGGTTTACCTCTGACCAGAGTTATCCCTTGAATTAGCCTACAGAGGCATTCCACCAGTCTCGTTCCAACTTCAATCTCAGGCTTATTAACGACATTATGCACATAGTCCCTTTTTACACCGCTCCTCAATATCGGAACTATTAGCCCTAACTGAGTAATTCTCTCCTGTACATTCATTTTTTCAGTAGTGAATGGCAGTATAAAGTCCGGTACTTGTGGAATACCAGTAGCTGCCCTTCCTTTTGCATCCTGTAGAAGTTCCCTGACTGCTATTCCCAATTGCTGGTCTCTTGACGACAACATGTTACCGCAAGCTATCGCAGTAGCCACTTGAACCATTTGTTTTCTGGCATCAGGTTCAATTTTCAAGCGCAGATCAATAAATCGCTGTCCCAGTTCTGCATCTAATGTTCTTTGTCCTTCAATAGCGGAAGCAGTGGTTGCCGAGAACCAATCAAATTGGCCAATATGCGTTTCGTACCCGCCAGAGCGATTAGTTATTGTAGCTGTATAGCCATCGTACACATCTCGCATACCGCCTAAAATACCTCTTTTTGCTTCCGCTCGCTTAGATAGTATCTTTGAAAGGTCAGGGGTTATTGCTCTCTTTCCATTGAACTCTTCGAGGACTGTAACTCCACCTTGCATCTTCCCTTCTGTGGATGCTTCCGTAAGGCTTCCGAGCAATTTCGAATCCAGGTCCGCCAGTAGTGGTTGAATTAAGGTCGTGCCGCCAGCTCCTGAGGCTTTTACTATACGGAGCCAAATAGACTTACCTGGTACATACCTTGCAGCAGCAGCACCTAAAATGAGGTCAATTGGTTGCCAATCCTTAATAAGCAACCATCTATCATACTCAGCTAATGTCTTGTCGTAGAATGGGTTATTAGGGTGGTCATACCAGTACGGTGGCGTCTGACCGGGCGGGACGGACGCGCCAGCATTAAGATTAGGCAATTGGGTCATAGCAACCTCCATACATTAAGCGTTCTTCTTTTCTGGTATCAACATAGCTTTTAACTGCTCAATATCTTCTCTGGTATAGACACGCCATCCGTTTAGGTCTCTTCGTGCTCTGGGAATCTTTCTCTTCCGTTCTGACTCACGCAGCCATCGTTCTGAACGGCCAAGCTGTCTTGCTGCTTCACTAACCCTTATAAGTTCCATAGTGAACCTCCTTATTAATCTATCCTACATAGTACCTATGTTATACTTAGGTTAACGTCTTGTGTGTGAAAAGATGCTGAATCTGTGCAGAAGTTGTTAAGGTAGTTATATGGCGAGCGAAAAACCAAGCTGGGCAAAAACTAACGTGGGTTGGGATATTAGAAAAGTGGTTTGGCAGCGATGGGCGATGGGCGATACCATAGCAGCGACAATGACTTTCTTTGACTCAAATATGACTGAATATAAAAAAGCTCCATTCGATAGAAACACTATTGCAGCGGTAAGAAACGAATTAGGTGATTTGCCAATTGAATTGCTGCATAAACTCTTAAAGGAATTGCCGGAGATTGAGACCTTTTTGATGAAACAAAGGCCGGATTTCAAAGAGAAATTTGAGTTTTTAAAGCTTCCACAACCGCGTCCCAGTTCTTTTGCACCCGTACTAATTCCTAAGCGAAAAATCAAGAGTCGCACTATAGAGGCAAAAACAGTAGATGGTAAAATTGAGGTTACCGATAGAATTGAGCTTCAATAGTAAGAACACGGACTTGTATCTGGTTAATATAATGAATTGTCTCTATATCCCCAGCAATGTGAGGCTCTTTATTTCCATATAGCACTGATATTAGACATCGCGTTTTCGTTTTTTAATTTTCCGCTGTATCGGCATTCTTAAACGCGGGAATATAGTAGTTAAACCACATTTCATGCATCTCCATCGCTGTTGACCATTGTATGTACCAAACTTAACCATATCTCTGCTAAAGCACTCTGGACATATAGCCATATTCCTGCCTCCATATTGGCTTAATAGTTATATAGAACGTATTATATGTTGTTGAATATTGACATTTTCTTTAAAATAGTTTACCATAAATTTAGAAATTTGAAAAAGGAGGCCATTATGTTGAAACCTTTTATAGTTTTTGGTTGTTTTATTCTTGGTTTATTGCTTATAGCGGTAGCTCTATTCGGGATGCTTGGAATGTGGGATAGTATCCTATTTATTTCTTTAAAACCATTACAAACATCTTGGGAATGGCCTGTAGGTTTAATAGTAGCTGGTCTACTCGTTGAATTCTTTGGTAGCATTGTCATGAAAACGTCATAACCTACAAAGTACTCGTAATCCCTTGAATTGGGTCGAACTTGGATAACAAAAGGAAGCCGAAAAAATTGAGTGCCGTTAAGCAATAATATTGAACGTAATTAGATATGAATTCGTTTAGCAAATGCTAAAAATATCAAAGAGGAGAGCGAAAAAAGTTGAGAAAACGCCGGAAGCTAAACCGTATTGGTGGACCTGGGGAGATTCGAACTCCCGACCTCCTGAATGCAAATCAGGCGCTCTCCCAATTGAGCTACAGGCCCGCGAAACCATTAATTATACTAAATCCGCTTCAGTTTGCTAAACACATGCCCCGCAGAATACCTACTTCTTGCTTTTCTTAACCTTATCCTTCCCGCTATCCGCCGGGCCCATCCACCGCTCGTAGTGGACGCGCTCGGGCTTGTACCTGTCCTCCATGCGCGGCCTCTCGTCCGGATAGCCTATGGAAACAAGTGAGATAGGCACCACCCTGGTGGGCATATTGAGCAGCTTCCTCATTCCGTTCATCCGCTCCTCCACGGGGAAAATGCCAACCCAGACCGCCCCCAAACCCAGGTCATGGGCAGCCAGCAGGATATTCTGAGTTGCTGCCGAGCAGTCCAGTACACCCCTGCCTTTCACCAGCTCGAGGCCGCCGTCGTTGCATACCAGTATGGCCAGCGCCGCCTCCTTCAGCATATGCGCATGCGAATGAAAGGCCGGCACCTGGGCCAGGGTCTTGCGGTCGGTGATGACCACGAAATGCCACGGTTGCTCGTTGGCCGCCGACGGAGCGAACATCCCTGCTCTCAGTAGCTGCTCCACCACCTCCTGCGTAACGCGGTTATCGGTATACTTCCTGATACTGCGTCGCGTCATGATTGCTTCAATGGTCTCCATCGCTTCACCTCTTTCCCGCAGTATTTAAATGCGCCGCCTTATCCTGGCGATCCAGCGCCCGATCAATACGATCAGCGTAATCACGGCTGCCACCAAAACGTACGGCCAGACCATCTCGTAGAGCGGCGTGGGCGGCAGCTGCCTGTATCCCGCCAGTTTCACCTTGAGCCTGTTATCCAGACCGCCGGCTATATGCAGGCTGGACTCAGCCCTCTTGCCCTCCTTCTCGATAATGATCTTGTATGTGCCATAAAATCCGCGTATCCTGGCAGTGCCATCGTCCCCCGTGTAAGCGTTGCCGCGCGACCACCACTTATTGCGAATAAGGTCGAGCAGGCGGTTATAGGCCGGCTTTTTAGTCATATCCTGGCGCAGCAGCCCGGCGGGCGCCCCCTGCCAGGCGC
>Ga0268281_1001684_pt1 | contig 12225 bp, 9 predicted proteins | sample saktaG_10_FD_190134 | JGI IMG/M metagenome (GOLD analysis project Ga0268281, IMG submission 190134) | Saline water microbial communities from Sakinaw Lake, British Columbia, Canada - sak_2011_5_24_50m | ecosystem: Environmental > Aquatic > Non-marine Saline and Alkaline > Saline ... | reverse complement strand
TTCACGGGAGAATCGAACATCATATACAAAAAGTTGGCACAATAACTCAGGTCATGGCGCGGATATATCACCTGGTGACCAATGGATATATTATACGATGCGGCGGCAAGGGTTCGTATCTTTGAAAGGAGCCGTGCAACAGTTACATTGATGGCCTCCACTCTCGTAACATCCTGCAGCTCAGGATAAAAGGCTCCGAGGGCATTTACCATCGATGAAAGAATACCCATAGGATGGGTCCGGGATGGGTATTTTCGGAAAAATTCCAGCATATCCTCATGGATAAGTGAATACTGGGTAAGTTTCTGTGAAAAGTCAACAAGTTCATCAGCCGTAGGGAGGGCGTTATTAATAAGCAAATAGGCTGTTTCAACAAAACTCGAGTGAGCAACCAACTGCTCAATGGGTATACCACGATATCGCAGGAGACCCTTTTCTCCGTCAATGTAGCTAATATTACTTCTACAGCTCGCAGTATTCACAAAACCCGGGTCGATGGTTACCAGACCCGTGAGTTGACGAAGTTTTGAAATATCGATAGCCCTCTCACCCTCGGTCCCGATTACCATGGGAATATTGTATGCTTTTCCATCAATGCACAATTTGGCAGTCTGCTTCACTTATCTTTTTCCTTTTCCGGCAGAAGAGGCTGTTGAGAAGATGTAGTACTTGTGGCGATTCCCTCACAAGCGTGAAGGGAACCGCCATGTAATACTGGTATTCGATTACGACCTTATCTTACACAATCCCCTGGGCCATCATTGCCTCCGCGACCTTGGTAAAACCGGCTATGTTAGCGCCATTGACGTAATTACCGGGTGTGCCATATTCCTTCGCGGCTTCAACAGAGGCGGTATGGATGCTCTTCATGATCTTCTTCAGATAATCATCCACCTCTTTACTGGTCCAGCTCAGACGCATGCTGTTCTGGGTCATCTCAAGACCGGAGACTGAAACACCGCCGGCATTCGCCGCTTTCCCTGGCGCGTACAGGATGCCGGCATCAATAAAGATCTCCACTCCTTCCGGTACTGTCGGCATGTTCGCGCCTTCACTCACAAGCTTTACACCATTACTCACCAGATTCTTCGCGTCTTTCGCGTTGATTTCATTCTGTGTCGCGCAGGGAAACGCGCAATTCACTTTGTGGTTCCAGAGAGGATTGTAACCAAGAGTGGGATCGACAGGGGTATAAACAGCCTCGGGATACTTGTCGGCATATTCCTTGATACGACCACGTTTGATATTTTTGAGCTCCATGACGAAATCCAGCTTGCCGCGATCGATGCCCTCTTCATCGTATATATACCCCGCAGAATCCGACAGGGTCACTACCTTGCCGCCCAGCTCAAGGATCTTCTCAACCGCATACTGGGCAACATTTCCGGAACCGGATACCAGGCAGGTTTTCCCTTTAATGTTTTCATTTCTTGTGGCAAGCATCTCGGAGGCAAAGTAGACACAGCCGTATCCTGTTGCCTCGGGACGTATCAGGCTGCCGCCCCAGGTAAGTCCCTTCCCTGTCAAAACACCGGTAAATTCATTGCGCAGTTTCTTGTACATACCAAACAGGAATCCAATTTCTCTGGCGCCAACTCCTATATCACCGGCAGGAACATCCGTGTTGGGACCTATGTGCCTGAATATTTCCGACATGAAACTATGACAAAAATGCATAACTTCATTGTCCGATTTCCCCTTGGGATCGAAATTGGAGCCACCCTTGCTACCGCCCATGGGAAGGGTGGTCAGGGCATTCTTAAAGGTTTGTTCAAAGCCGAGAAACTTGAGTATGCTCAGGTTGACCGAGGGATGGAAACGGAAGCCCCCCTTGTAGGGACCTATCGCGCTGTTCACCTGAATCCTGTAGCCCCTGTTGATCTGGACTTCGCCTTTGTCATCCACCCAGGGAACACGGAACATGATAACCCTCTCAGGCTCAACCATGCGCTCCAGAATCTTCGCGTTGCGATACTCCGGATGTTTCTCCAAGACCGGCTCAACCGACTCGACAACCTCTGAAACGGCCTGAAGAAACTCCGGCTCCCCAGGATTGTTGGCCTCACACATCTTCATAAAATCTGACATATTCTCCGCTCCTTTTTCTTGTTTTATATTTCGGATATACTCCGTACTGCTCAACTGCTATTGCTTTTTTTCAAGCAATTCATAAAAATTAATGAGATTCTCATAATCCATCACAGTGGACATGGCGTGATTTTCTATCTCAATATTCATTTCCTGGACACATGCTACAGGATTTAACCCCCCCATTAGAATTATTCCTATCTTGTTGACATCCACAGGTATCTGGCAGATCGGCTCGCTCGTTTCTCCAATGGAGAGAATACCTTTTATTCCGACCTTCTTGAGATTCGATACGAGTTTTTCAACAATGCTAAGGCTGGTCGCCGGTATTTCTCTGAAGTTCGCAAGGATTTCCCCCTCACCCGCTTCAGCGGCCCGTCGCACCGACGTCATCTTGCCCCGGATAAAAGCCTCCGAGGGGTCAATGGAAGACCCCGAATAATAAATGAGTTCCACGAAGCGCAGGGGCGTTTTTTTTCTTATTTGCAGAATACCGCCAAACTTGGAATCCATGGGGATACCGTGTTTCAATAGGACACCGTTGATTGCGACACTGCAGACAGTGGCAAAGCCTATTTTGCCTTCCGGAATGAAAATTTCACCAAGTTTTTCGCCTTCTTCGGCAGATGATACGAGATCGCCAGAGCAGATACCTGCATCGAAAGCAGGAGCCATTGCATCCAGAGCATCCTTGAAACATTCTTTTGGTATAAAAGATACATTGACGGGAAGAAACCCTTTCCTCTTTTCCGGATCAAATGTTGTTCTGAACGCAAGGTTTTCTATCCTGGAGATGGCAAAGCCAACTTTATCATGAACCCTGGCACTGCTTATCTCTGCAAGGCCCATTTCTGTTATGACTCTCCCGTCCTGTCTGCCTATAAGCCTTGTAAGCCCGCGTTCGTCCATCAACTTCAGATAGTACCTGACGGATCTTTCGCTCAATGAGACACCGTAATCCTGCAAATACCTTGAAAGAAGTCGGGACCCCATCGGCCCCTGTTCGCTGCTCAGAATCTTCAAGATCAGAATGGTTTTCTTTTCTATATTGTCAGTGGTGTGAAATATGGTGTTCATACGGCAATCGGCAACCTCTTGCCGTTCTATCTATCACCCAAAATATTTTTTGTCAACGAAACATTTAAAGGTTGTTGCCATTATCTGAATGAGGGGGGGGAGTGTTTTTGGTCTTAAGTCTCCATTGCAGCAAAGATCCCCGCTGGACAAGGGGAGCGTCTGCCAGAAGACGGAGCAAAACCTTCAATTTTCAGAAATGCTGTCAACTTTATAAAAAAAGGACTTTAAATTTGAAGCTAATCCTGCCATACTACCGCGTCTTCAAGGGGGTAAATTCGATTTGGCTGAAAACAGAAATAGATTCATTGCATTTTCAAAGATGTCCGGTCATGGGAATGACTTCATTATCATAGACAATCGCTCCGAAGATATCATCACAAACTGGAGCGAGCGCGCTTCTGTGTGGTGCAGACGCCGCACATCAATCGGGGCTGATGGTCTCCTCATAATTGAGGCGGGCGGGGCTGGCGATTTCAGGCTAAGGATATTTCAGGCTGACGGAAGCGAGGCGGAGATGTGCGGAAACGGAGCGCGATGCGTAGCCGCCTTTGCCGCGCGCGAGGGGATCGCTCAACCCAAGATGGTTATGGAGACCATGGCGGGAATGGTTGGTGCCTCCGTAAAGGATGAGATGGTCGCCATTCAACTTACAGACCCCTCTTCTCCGGAAGATGAAGACTTCCTGGACATAGATGGCACGCGTATCCCATTCTATTTCATAAACTCAGGGGTTCCGCACACCATAATATTCAGAGATGGGGTTGCTGAAATGCCGGCGGATGAAGTGGCGCGGGTAGGCCGTGCGGTCAGAATTCACCCGGCATTCAAACCCGCGGGAACAAACGTTGATTTTGTCGAAATTATCGAGCCGGGACGAATACGCGTGCGCACCTACGAACGGGGTGTTGAAGAGGAGACACTCGCGTGTGGAACAGGGGTGGTGGCATCATCTATTATAAGCAGCAGGTTTAAAGGCGCGGGAGAACCCCCTATCCAGGTTGAGGTGCCCGGCGGAACCCTCACCGTTGATTTCAAAAGTGAGGGCAATTCCTTTGAGAAAGTGTGGCTTAAGGGAAAAGTCGAATTTGTCTATGAAGGCAGAGTGACAATATAACGAAGATGACATTCTTCGATCAAGAAAGTGGGATATGGAAGAAATCGTTGTAGTTTTTGATTTTGGTTCACAAACAGCGCAGCTAATTGCGAGACGGATACGTGAACTTGGAGTGTACTGCGAGATAGTGAGACATGATATCTCAAAGGATGAATTGTTGAAATTAGAGCCCGCGGCAATTGTACTCTCTGGCGGCCCCTCATCCGTGTTTGAACACGGGCATCCCAGGATGGACCGGCGTATATTGGAAATAGGAGTACCAATACTGGGCATTTGCTATGGAATGCAACTGCTGGCAGAAATAATGGGCGGCACGGTAGAGAAGGGAGAAGGGGGAGAGTACGGACCCGCCCGGATAGAGGTGGAAGATCCCACCGGCATTTTCAAGGATATGCCTTCCAGTATTAATGTCTGGATGAGTCATGGAGATCACGTGACAATGACCCCAGAAGGATTCCGGACGCTGGCAGGAACCCCGACATGCCCCATATCCGCAATGGCCGACAGCGGTGGAAAGATATATGGAATACAGTTTCACCCCGAGGTGGTTCACACGCCGAGAGGTTCGGACATTATCAGAAACTTCCTGTTCAATGTCGCCTCCTGTCGAGGCGGGTGGACGATGAGCAGGTTCGTGGATGAATCGGTAAAGAGAATCAAAGCTCTGGTGGGGAATCATAACGTAATCTGCGGACTTTCCGGCGGAGTAGATTCTTCGGTTACGGCAGCGCTTATAAAACGGGCTATCGGAGACCAGGTGAAGGCTATTTTTGTAGATAACGGTCTTCTGAGAGAAGGAGAAGTAGACGAAATACGCGCCATGTTCACCAATGATTATCCTATCGATTTCAGAATTGTGGACGCAGCGGACCTGTTCCTTGATGAGCTGAAAGGGGTAGTTGACCCCGAGACTAAACGGAAAATTATAGGAAAAATCTTTATCGATGTGTTCCATGACGCCGCATCGGATGTAAAGGGGGCAAAATTTCTGGCACAGGGAACGCTCTACCCGGATATCATAGAAAGCCGGTCGGTGCTCGGAGGGCCTTCTTCCACTATAAAGAGTCACCACAATGTGGGAGGCCTGCCGAAAGATCTTAACTTCGAACTGCTCGAGCCCCTTAAAGAGCTTTTCAAGGACGAAGTACGCCTTCTCGGAAAAGAGCTGGGTCTGCCCTCAAAGCTTCTTGCCCGCCAGCCCTTCCCGGGCCCTGGACTGGCGGTGCGTACAATAGGCGAAATAACCAGAGACAATCTGGCTATACTGCGGGGAGCGGATCTGATCGTGCGGGAGGAGATAGAGTGTTACGATAAGAAGAATGAAATATGGCAGTTCTTTGCCGTTCTGCTGCCGGTCAAGAGCGTCGGAGTCATGGGCGATGAACGCACCTATTCCAACGTGGTTGTACTGAGGGCAGTGACAAGCCTGGACGCGATGACGGCGGACTGGGCCAGGATTCCTTATGATGTACTTGGTCGTATATCCTCAAGGATAATCAACGAAGTAAAGGGGGTTAACCGTGTTGTGTACGATATAAGCTCAAAACCACCGAGCACAATAGAATGGGAATGATTCAACAGCTGCTCAGGGTCGGCACTGCTGATCACGAGGCAGATTTCTTTGAGAAATACATAATTGGGGAGGACTTGACATGAATAAGAAATTTTCTTTTACAGGAGCGAACAAGATCGTATTCGGAAACGGGACATTTGAACAATTGGCCGAACATATAAGGGAGCTTGGCGGAAAGACGCCGCTGATCGTCCTTGACAGGAACCTCTCCCTCTCGAGACTGGAGGAGAAGGTGACCGACTATTTCAAAAAGGCTGGGATGGACATCGTCATCTTTGACAGGGTAGAGGGAGAACCTCCTCTGGAACTGGCCGATGAAGGCGCCAGGGTGGCCGCGGATGGAAAATGCGACATAGTCGTGGGAATCGGCGGAGGAAGCACAATGGATGTGGCGAAGGCCGTGGCAGTTATCGCGGCCAACAAGGGAAAAGCCGAAGACTATCTGGGGCTTAACATGGTTCCGGGGCCGGGTCTCCCCACAATCATGGTTCCTACAACCGCTGGCACGGGGAGTGAGGTAACCTTCACCTCCGTCTTCATACGGAAGGATCTGAACAAGAAGGAGGGGATGAACAGTCCGTATCTGTATCCCGATATCGCCCTCCTCGACCCGGAATTGACCCTGAGCATCCCATCGAATGTTACCGCGACCACCGGTATTGACGCTCTGTGCCATGCCATAGAATCATATACCTCGATCACGGCAAGCCCCATGAGTGAAATGATATCGCTGGAGGCAATCGGCCTGATCTCCTCGAGCCTTCGGACATGTGTACACAACGGGGCAGATCTGGAAGCAAGGGGGCAGATGCTCCTGGGGAGCATGTACGCCGGGCTGGGGCTGGCAAATGCCGGCGTTACCGCCGTGCATTCCCTTTCTTACCCTCTTGGAGGCATGTATGGAATCCCACATGGACTGGCGAACACGCTTCTGCTTCCAGCGGTTATGAACTTCAACCTTCCCGGGGCGCTGGAAAAGTTCGCCGTGATTGCCGAAGTTATGGGCGAGCCCACGGATAATCTCGCTCTGAACGAAGCTGCGGGGCTGGCCGTCGGCGCGGTAGAGGACCTGATCGATGACTGCGGCATATATGACAGCCTAGAGACGCTGGGCATAGCGGAGGAAGATTTTCCAAAGCTGGCAAAGGCCGCGATGACTGTGGCCAGACCGCTCGCGAACAACCCCCGCCGGATGACGGAGGAAGACGCTATAGAGATATACAATGACGCATATTAAAAGACACAACCGGAGGCTATAAAATGGCAGGATCTGAACTAATAGGAAAAGAAGAAGCAAAGGAAGTCATGGACATACTGGAGACGGGGATCTTCATGCGGTATGGATTTGATAAAGAGCGAAAGGGTGTTTTCAAGGTAAGGGAGTTTGAAAAGGCATTCGCCGACTATCTGGGCATTGGTTATACCCTGGGTGTGACATCCGGATCCGCGGCGCTGAAAGTCGCCTTGACAGCCATGGATGTGGGGCCCGGCGATGAGGTTATCGCTCCCGCCTTTGACTTTATCGCCACCTATGAGGCGATACTGGAAGTGGGTGCAATACCGGTAATGGGCGACATAGACGATTCGCTGAACCTTGATCCGGATGATATCGAATCAAAGATAACACCCTCCACGAAATGCGTGATTCCGGTCCACATGTGCGGGGCAGCTGCGCGTATAGATAAAATCATGGAAGTCGCGAAAAAGAACAATCTGCTCGTTCTTGAGGACAACGCCCAGGCCTGCGGCGGCAGTTATAAGGGAAAGAAGCTGGGGACATTCGCGGACATGGCGATCCTGAGCTTCGACTACTACAAGACGATGACCACCGGCGAGGGGGGTATGGTCCTGACGAACAGCAAGGGCCTCTACGAGCGGTCCGACTGGTACCATGATCACGGCCACGACCACAACCCCAATGTGGGGAGAGGCGACGAGGGAAGGTCCTTTCTCGGATTCAACTTCCGCATGAATGAATTCCAAGGCGCGGTCGGTCTGGCCCAGCTCAGAAAACTGGACTACATCATCGTCGAGCAGCGCAAGAACAAGGCAGCTCTGAAGGATGCCCTGGGCGCGGTGAGCGGGATCGGCTTCAGAAAACTGTTCGATCCCGACGGTGATACCGCGACCTTCCTGGGTTTTAATCTTCCGGATGAGAAAACCACGAAACGCTTCCAGAAGCTACTCGCCGGAAAGGGCGTGGGCACGATATACTACCGGGACAACACGTGGCATTACGCCCCGAGGTGGGAACACCTGATCGCGCGGGCAACCGCCAATTCAAAAAAGTTCCCCTTCACGAACCCGATGTACAAGGGAAAGGTCGAGTACCGCGTGGAGGACATCCCCCACGCTGAAGAGATCATGAGCCGGACACTCTTCATGATTATACCGGTCAGGATGGCTGAAGAAAAGATGAATGAGACAGTAGCCGCAATAAGAGAGGCGGCAAAAGAACTTTAGGATTAACAGCTTTGTCGGATTGAAAAAAGTTATGTCGAATGTAATATGCATCATACCCGCGAGATATCAGTCATCGCGATTCGAGGGGAAGCCGCTGGCGGATATATGCGGCAAACCCATGATACAGCACGTATATGAAAAGGCGGCAGAACTTTACATGGTGTCGTATGTCGCGGTGGCCACGGATGATGAACGCATTTTTGAACGGGTGAAAGGGTTTGGGGGAAATGCCGTCATGACCTCCCCCCGCCACCGGTCCGGGACGGACCGGATCGCCGAGGCCGTGGATGACCTCGGTCTGGATGATTCGGATATTATTGTGAACATCCAGGGAGATCAGCCCCTCTTCGTTCCCACGCAGGTGGAAGAGGTAGCCAGACCCCTTCTGGACGACCCGTCATTGAATTTCTGTACACTCATATACGAAATAAAGAGGGAGGAAGAGATACGTCATCCCAACGCGGTAAAGGTCGTCTTCGACAAAGATCACTACGCCCTCTACTTCTCGCGGGCGACAATCCCCTATGATCGCGACAGGAAGGAAACAATTCCCTACTACAAACACCACGGAATATATGCGTACCGGAGATCGTTTCTGCGGATATTTACAAGTCTGGAAGTGGGACACCTGGAAAAGACCGAGGCCCTCGAACAGCTGCGGGCGCTGGAAAACGGATACAGGATAAAGGTCGTCGAGACCCTCCACGACTCCGTCGAGGTGGACACACCCGAGGAACTCGCGCGGGTCTGTGCCATCATCGCCGGCGAAGGCGACTGATCTGTCACCCTTTCCCCCCGCAAGGGGGGGGCCACAACCATACCCCCAAAAGAACTGTCATGGACGGTGCAGAGGATGCGAAGCGCCTCTCATTCGTTACCCTCGGGGGCCGATCCGGTTTCATCGGGGGAAGTTTCAACAGCAGAGCGCTCCTCAGCATGGTTTTCTTCCCCGGGTTCCTCGGAGGAAGTTTCAACAGCAGAGCGCTCCTCAGCATGGTTTTCTTCCCCGGGTTCCTCTTCATGCCCGTTTGGCTGAAGGAGCTCTCCTATGAAGACACTCGAATTCTTTACAAAGAATACTATCGGCAGATCGCCGGCCAGATCCTCGAGCCGCTGAACATACGTCTCTTCTTCCCCTTCTTTCGGTACGGCAAGACCGAATATAACGACTTCGGCATCGGCGCTCTCTTCGTGGATCATATCGCGAATGGTCTTTTCAGGGTCTTTCAGAAAGACCTTCGATTCGGCCTTGATGCGAATTTCGGGAATAAGTTTCTCCAGGTAGTGCTCCGATGCATTTTTTGCCATCTCGCTGGAGGCAATGCTTAAGATCTTGATTTTCGTCTCGCTCCACTCGGGGTTGAGGGTAAGCAGATAGGCCAAAAGCAGCATCAGATCGCCGTTGTACTTGAGGCCACCCCACCAGACATGAATTGTCCGCTCCACCCCTTCGCGAGGGAATAGGTAGCGGGGTTTGATTTGCCCTATGATGAATGATTTCTTCATTCTTTCCAGTCGCCGCATGACCTTGAGAAAATCGACGAAGAGCTCCCGATCCTTCGGCCAGCCGACGAGAATGGTGTTGCTCTCGATTCCGGCGATGCCGTTTGCCTGCGACACATTCGTGATGCCCTCGACGATATTGTCCACCAGATTGAAATCGGCAAACACGGAAAGTCCCTCGTCATCGAGAAGCTTCTGGATTTCCTCATGTTTTTCCACCACATCGATGCCCTCCCGGAGCAGATCGCCCACCATAAGATGGCAAACGGTCACCACGCCGCGCTCCTGGCTGAACCAGTTGCCGAAACGGACCAGGTCGAGGGAATAGACGGGATCGGATACAAAGACCAGGACATGGGGCCGCCAGTTGCGGGCGCTCATGGGACGGCGGGCAAGGCGAAGAAGCGCCCATCGTACCAGAGATTCGTATACCCCCCGCCGGGCATCCCCCCACCGGGCCGTGCTGTGCCGCTTCGAAAGAAGAAGCCAGATCGCGATTTCAAAGGCGATGGCAATGGCACCGGCCAGGGGATTGATCAGAAAAATCACGGCCAGACAGGCGAGACCCCCTGCAAGATTGACTGCCCAGGGAATCTTCAACTTCGGTCGCCAGGAGGTGTCGCCACTCAGAGTCTCCAGGGCTGCCACAATATTGATCATTCCGTAGGTGGTAAGAAAAAAGACCGTCACCACCGCCGCCACGGCGTTCAGATTCCCCAGAAAGACCGCTCCCAGGGCGATGGCCAGAGATAGAATCAGGCCGGGAAGGAGTTCCTTCCAGTCGCCCGTCGCCCATCCAAGAAACCTCGGGGCCAGATGATCCTTCGCCAGGGCCTGGAGCGTTCGCGGGGCGCCCAGCATGGAACCGACGGCGGAAGAGAAAATCGCCCCCCAAAGACCCGGAAGAATCAGCCAGGCCCCCAGAGGCGCTATCTTGGTCCATATGAGCACATTATCCCGAAGCGCTCCCCCTGTCGCACCGATAAAGAGCAGGATGGGTACGGTAAGATAGATCGCAAAGCCCACCAAGACGCTGGCCAGCGAACCGATGGGAATAGACCGACCCGGGTTCTTGAGGTCTCCCGAAAGACCCAATCCCGCCATCACCCCCGTGACGGCAGGGAAAAAAATGGCAAATCCCATCCAGAAGTTCATATCCCCGGAATGGTAATCCAGGGGGAAGGGTTTGCTCCAGCCATGGGAAAGGGCGCCGATGGAAAGCGCCGCGAGCGAAAGGGCGATCAGCACCATGACGGGAATCTGCACCTTCAGAGCGAGCCTTGCCCCGGCCATTGAGAGAAGACCCACGGCGACAATGATGATGAACGTGGCCTCCTTGATGGGGATATCGGGCCAGATAAAGCGGAGCGACTCGGCAAGACCGAAGGCATAGAGGGTGACTGAAAACACCTGGGACAAAAAGAGTGGCAGGCCGATGGCGCCCCCAATCTCGAGCCCCAGGCTTCGCGATATGATGTAATAGGCGCCGCCCACGCCCACCCGAATGTTTGTGGCCACCGAGGAAAAGGAGATCGTGGTGACGAGGGTGATGGCGTTCGCCAGAATCACGATGATGATGATGCGGTAGAGTCCCAGATGTCCTACCAGCCAGCCGACCCGCAGATACATGATAACGCCGAGAATCGTCAGAATGGTGGGAGTGAAGACCCCGAGAAAAGTTCCTAACCTTCTAATATTGTGAGAGTTGTTCATGGATGGCATCGTCATCTTCTTCACGCAGTATCCTGACAGGTGTGATTTTTCCGGAACGGCAACGCTGCGCCGAGAGTCTGGCTCACAAAATACTGCCTCTTGAAGGGAGAGTCAATTTATTTTTTTGAGATTTTCCCCTACTGCCACGACTCACATTTTTATTATCCAACTAGCATATTGTACGAGTTCACAAAATGTTCTTTGGCTTGATTCGATGCACCACAGGAGGGGCGCACGATCTATGCCAATTTGAGAAAAACCTTTCCCGCGTCGATGACGGCCAATGCCGCCGAGCTTTCATCCTTCTGGTTCTGGCTGTCTCCACGGCATGCTTGGCCGCATCTTCCCAAATGAGGACAACCAGGAATTTGTCAATCACTTTTTTCATTAAGAATATCGCATATTGACGGGCTTGTAAAACTGTGTAAGATTGCAATCGCAAACGGAGATTCACAAAATCGGAAGGCTTCAAACCGGGGAACAAGCGAAATGGATGATAAAAAATATTATCGAATGAAGGTCCAGGAGGTCCTCGATGACCTTCAAACGACGGACAACGGTCTTGAATCGACCGAAGCCGCGCGCCGAATAGAGCAATATGGCAAGAACGAGCTTACTGCCCAGATTGAGGTCCCTCGCTGGATGCTTTTTATCTCACAGTTCAAGGACCTTCTCGTCATTGTTCTTATAGCCG
>Ga0268281_1001665_pt1 | contig 12341 bp, 8 predicted proteins | sample saktaG_10_FD_190134 | JGI IMG/M metagenome (GOLD analysis project Ga0268281, IMG submission 190134) | Saline water microbial communities from Sakinaw Lake, British Columbia, Canada - sak_2011_5_24_50m | ecosystem: Environmental > Aquatic > Non-marine Saline and Alkaline > Saline ... | reverse complement strand
CGCTGAAGGGAAGCCTAATATTTGGGGAACGGTTCCGCAGATAACGGAAATGCAAAGCGAAGGAGGTGCAGCGGGAGCTGTTCATGGTTCCTTGCAGAGAGGAGCTCTTACTACAACTTTTACCGCTTCTCAAGGACTTTTGTTAATGATTCCTAATATGTTTAAAATTGCCGGGGAATTGACTTCTACTGTATTTAATGTTGCTGCTCGTTCGGTGGCCTGTCAGGCACTTTCCATATTTGGTGATCATAGTGATGTCATGGCTACCAGAGGGACCGGTTTTGCTTTACTTGCTTCTAACTCAATTCAGGAAGCCATGGATTTTCCCTTAATCGCTCAAGCGGCAACTTTAGAATCCCGGATACCATTTCTTCATTTCTTTGATGGTTTTCGCACTTCGCATGAAGTTTCCAAAGTTGAACTTTTAACTCCCGAAGAAATGAAAATCTTAATTGATGATGATTTAGTAAGAGCCCATAGAAAAAGAGCACTTTCTCCTGATAACCCGGTTATTAGAGGGACAGCTCAAAATCCGGATGTATTTTTTCAGGCAAGGGAAACAGTCAATCCTTATTATCTTGACTGCCCGGATATGGTACAAAAGATTATGGAAAAATTTAAGAAAGTTACGGGGAGAAAATACGAACTATTCCAATATTTTGGCGCTTCGGAAGCTGAAAGGATTATTATATTGATGGGCTCAGGGGCTGAAGCAGTGCAGGAAACAGTGGAGCATCTGGTGAAAAAGGGAGAAAAAGTAGGTCTAATAAAAGTTCGTCTTTACCGGCCATTTTCCATTAAACATTTCATTAATTCTCTCCCTAAAACTGTGAAGACTATAGCTGCTTTGGACCGCACCAAAGAACCGGGAAGCATCGGTGAACCACTTTATGCTGATATAGTAACCGCGATACAGGAAGGAATATCTGAAGGAATAACCCCTTTTAAAAAGACTCCCAAGATAATCGGAGGGAGATATGGACTTTCTTCTAAAGAATTTACTCCTGCTATGATAAAGGGATTATTTGATGAGATGAAAAAGGACAATCCTAAGAATCATTTTACTATCGGGATAAATGATGATGTAACCCATACCAGCATTTCTTACGATCCTGATTTTTCCATAGAGCCTGCTGATAGAACTCGAGCAGTATTTTATGGTCTTGGCGCAGATGGGACTGTAGGAGCTAATAAAAATTCTATAAAGATTATCGGTGAAGAGACCGATAATTACGCTCAGGGTTATTTTGTTTATGATTCTCGAAAATCCGGTGCCCTTACTATTTCCCATCTTAGGTTTGGCCCAACTCCTATTCAGTCTACTTATTTAGTTAATCAGGCAAATTTTGTAGCCTGTCATCAGTTCTCCTTCCTGGAGCGTTATGACGTATTAAAGACTGCTCAACCAGGCGCAATATTTCTTCTAAATAGTCCTTATTCTGCCAATGAAGTATGGGAATGTCTGCCTTTTTCGGTTCAAGAGACGATTATCAAGAAGAAATTGCGTTTCTTTGTAATTGATGCTTATCAAATTGCCAAGAAAGTAGGCTTAGGGGAAAGAATTAATACTATAATGCAGGTATGTTTCTTCTCCTTGAGTAAAGTTATTCCAATTGAAGAGTCAATAAAGGCAATAAAACATCACATTGAAGAGACTTACGGTAATAAGGGAGAAAAGATAGTCAATACTAATTTTGCGGCTGTGGATAATGCTCTTTCTAATCTTCACGAGGTTAAGATTCCGAATAAAGCCACCAGCAAAATAGAGATGCGTCTTTCTGTTCCTGCGGAGGCACCCGAGTTTGTACAAAAAGTTACTGCAAAGATAATTGCCGGAAATGGAGATGATTTACCGGTTAGTGCATTTTCTTCTGATGGAACTTTTCCCAGTGGTACTACTCAATGGGAAAAAAGAAATATTGCTCAAGAAATTCCCACCTGGGATCCTGATACCTGTATCCAGTGCGGGAAGTGCGTGATGGTATGCCCTCATGCAGTTATTAGAGCTAAAGTTTTTGATCCAAAATTACTTTCTTCTGCACCGGATAATTTTAAATCTACAGAAGCAAAAAATTCTCAATTTAAAGGAATGAAATTTACTCTCCAGATTTCTCCTGAAGATTGTACTGGTTGTAAGCTTTGTGTAGTGAGCTGCCCGGCAAAAAATAAAACTAATCCAAAATTAAAAGCTTTAAATATGGTTTCTCAACCTCCGGTTAGAGAACAGGAATCTAAAAATTGGGAATTTTTCTTGGGAATTCCTGAAGTTGACCGAAAAGAATTAAAACTTAATGCAGTCAGAAATATTCAGTACTTACAACCGCTTTTCGAATTCTCCGGTGCTTGTTCCGGCTGTGGAGAAACTCCGTATGTAAAACTTTTAAGTCAGTTATTTGGAGATAGAGCAGTTATAGCCAATGCTACCGGATGTTCATCTATCTATGGAGGTAATTTACCTACTACCCCGTGGACCTTTAATAAAGAAGGCAGAGGTCCAGCTTGGTCTAATTCTCTTTTTGAAGATAATGCTGAATTTGGGTTGGGTATGAGATTAGCTATAGATAAACAGCTTGAATATGCTTTAGAATTATTGGATAGACTTTCTTCTGATATAGGGAAGAAATTAGTTAGTGAAATTAAAAATGCTGATCAATCTATTGAAGCAGGATTACAAGAACAGAGGGAAAGAATAAAGGTTTTAGAGCAGAAGTTAAAACAAATAGATAAAGCAGAAGCAAAAGACTTGCTTAGCTTGATAGATGTTCTTACTAAAAAGAGTGTATGGATTTTAGGAGGAGATGGATGGGCTTATGATATCGGTTATGGAGGATTGGATCATGTTATTGCCCAGAGGCGCAATGTTAATATCTTAGTGTTAGATTCAGAAACTTATTCTAATACTGGTGGGCAGATGTCTAAAGCGACTCCTCTTGGGGCAATTGCAAAGTTTGCTGCCGGAGGCAAAAGGACTTTCAAGAAAGATTTGGCAATGATGGCAATGTCTTACAGAGATGTATATGTGGCTCGAGTAGCAATGGGAGCTAATGATGCGCAAGTTATTAAAGCTTTCCAGGAAGCAGAAGCCTTTAATGGCCCTTCCCTCATTATAGCTTATAGTTCTTGTATTAGCCATGGATATAATTTGATCCATAGTTTAGAACAACAAAAATTAGCAGTTCAATCGGGATATTGGCCCTTAATAAGATTCAATCCAGATCTTGATAAAGAGGGGAAAAACCCTCTCCAATTAGATTCCAAAGCTCCGAGCATTCCTTTAGAAGAATATATATATAATGAAAATAGATACAAAATGCTTACCCGAATTATGCCAGAGGAAGCTAAAAAATTGTTAAAAGAAGCTCAAGAAGGGGTTTTAAAACGTTGGAAGCTGTATGAACGCTTAGCCTCGCCCTTTGTAAAAAATGAAAAATAAATTATAATATAGACAATCTTTTAACAAGAGATAATAATTTAATTGTATAGGAATTTCCTTTTTCTGCAAACCCTAATTAGCATATAGTAATAAAACGAAAAAGGAAAAGCGCAAAACGTAAAACCATAGCTTAAAATTAAAAATTTAAATATATTGTTTTATCTATTGAGCATCATATTTCTTATCTCGCAGACCATATAGCAAAATAAAAAGATAAAGAAGCAAAAAATAAAACTTAAAATTTAGCATTGAGAGAAAAAGTTTTAAGTTTTGAATTATGGTTTTTCGCTTTTAGTTTTAAATTTTTAGCTATATACTAAAATTGAAAAATTGTATTTGAGACTAACGACTAATTTAAATTATAAGAAGATACCGTAAGTCCATAAGATTTGCGGTATCTTTTTTGCCCATGATTTCTGACGGGCAGACACAAGATCTGCCCCCCCTACTTCTTTTATCTTTCATTTCTTTTTCTTAACTCGATACTATATTACAAAGTTAGTGTAAACTTTAGTGGGGTAGTTAGAAGAAAAAACATTATATATTACAAAATACTAGTTGTTTTTAAATTTTTTTCTACTATAATATAAATAGATTAATGAAATGCATAAGAGAGGAGGATAAAATAAATTGTTGGAAAAAGGTACCTATAAGCTAAAAAAAGGTTTGGCTGAGATGTTAAAAGGCGGAGTAATAATGGATGTGGTGAGTGCAGAACAGGCAAAAATAGCCGAAGAAGCAGGCGCAGTGGCAGTTATGGCTTTGGAGAGGGTTCCAGCTGATATTCGTGCAACCGGCGGTGTAGCCAGGATGGCTGACCCTAAAATAATAAAAGAGATAATGAAGGCGGTAACTATTCCGGTAATGGCTAAGGCGAGGATTGGGCATTTTGTGGAAGCCCAGGTTTTAGAAGCTTTAGGAGTAGATTATATTGACGAAAGTGAAGTGTTAACTCCCGCTGATGAAAATTATCATATAGATAAATTGAATTTTAAAGTTCCTTTTGTCTGTGGAGCAAGAAATTTAGGTGAAGCCTTGCGAAGGATAGGAGAAGGTGCAGCCATGATTAGAACTAAGGGAGAACCGGGAACAGGAAATATTGTGGAAGCGGTGAGGCATATGCGCGAGGTTATGGATGAGGTAAGAAGATTAAAAAATATACCTAAAGAGGAATTGATGACCAAAGCTAAAGAATTAGGTGCTCCTTTTGAACTTTTACAAGAGGTAGCTCAAAAAGGAAAATTACCAGTAGTTAATTTTGCTGCCGGAGGTATAGCCACCCCTGCTGATGCAGCTTTAATGATGCAGTTGGGGGCAGATGGAGTGTTTGTAGGTTCAGGAATATTCAAATCAGATGATCCTAAAAAGAGAGCCAGGGCTATTGTGGAAGCTACTACACATTACGACAATCCTGAAATTATTGCTCAAGTTTCAGAAGGATTGGGCGAAGCGATGAAAGGGATAGAAATTTCTCAAATTGCTGCAGCTGAACGGATGCAAGATAGAGGTTGGTAAAACAAAAAAATAACTAATCAGACTAGAGAGGAGTTGTGAGCTAGATTGAAAGTTGGTGTATTGGCTTTACAAGGAGCAGTAGAAGAACATTTAAGGATGATAAAAAGATGTGGGTCTGAGGGAGTTAAGGTAAAAACAGTTGAAGATTTTAAAAAAATCGATAGATTAATAATACCTGGAGGCGAAAGCACCGCCATTGGTAAATTAACTAAAATATACGGTTTAGACCGAGAGATTAGCAAAAGAGGAAGAGAAGGGATGCCTATGTTTGGGACCTGTGCAGGAATGATTTTGTTGGCAAATAAGGTTGTAGGCAATGAGCAGGTAGGATTTAATTTAATTGATATTGAAGTAGAAAGAAACGCTTTTGGAAGACAGGTAGATAGTTTTGAAGTCGATTTAAATATAGAAGATTTTAATGGAAAACCTTTTAGGGCAGTATTCATTAGAGCTCCTTATATTAAAAAAGCAGGGAAGGAAGTAAAAATTTTAGCTGAATTTGATGGAAAGATTGTAATGGCCCGACAAAAAAATATTTTGGTATCATCTTTTCATCCGGAGTTAACTAATGATTTAAGAGTGCATAAATACTTTCTAAGCGATCAGTATTAGCGTACAGCGGATCGTTAGTGTAAACTTTAGTGGGGTAGTTAGAAGAAAAAATATTATATATTATTAATACCTTCTTTTGTTAGCAATAAGACAAGTAACCAGAGAAGGATTGCAAAAAAATAATAAAAAGGTGTAGACTTACCTATACAAAATAAACCCTTTTTAACAAAGGAGGTAAGCTACACCCATGGATACTATAACAATAACTTTCCCCAAGGTCAAGGTTATAATACCCATTAAGGGTCTAACCTTTGATATCTTGGAGAATATGCTCTTTGAAATATTACAAAATATTGCCCGCAAGGTATTTGAAAAAGCCATTACCGATATAGATGATACCTTGCGTAATAAGAGAGAAAGAGGAAAACTAAAGAACACCGGTAAAAGGGAAAAATACTTTCTCACCCGTTTCGGTGATATCCTCTATTCCCGTACCCGTTACAAAGACAAGAAGACTGGTAAAAGTTGTTACCTCTTAGATGAGGCCTTAAGTATAGTTAAAAACCAACGCATCAGTCTATCTCGAGCCAGGATAGAATGTTTTCTTTCCGGTTTTTCTTCCTATCGGGAGGTAGTAGAGGGGATAAGACTCCTAATCAGTGGTCCCCGCTGCCATGAGGCCATAAGGCAATCAGTATTAAAAGAGGGCAAATTAATCATAGAAAACCAGGAGAAAAAGTTAAGACAGATAGAGAACTTGGATTACCCGGATAAAGAGGCACCCGATACTGCCTACCTGGAAGCAGATGCTACCTATATTAGTTTACAGCATAGAGGCAAGAAGAAAAAAGAAAAGATGGAAGTAAAAGCGGGAGTGGGCTATACCGGTAAAGAAGCCCGCTATTCTACTGGTAAATCCAAAAAACTAAAGGAGAAATTCACCTTTATCGGTACAGGGAAAGGCTTTATGGAAAAATTAAGTCTCCTAGCAGAGGAAAGACTCTCCCTCTCTAAAGTAAAAAAGGTCATCTTCGGAGGAGATGGAGATTCCTGGATCACCTCCGGGATCAAAGATTACTTTTCTTCTGCCACCTATATTCTCTGTCTCTACCATCTTTACAAAAGGTTTAAAGAATCTTTAAGTAGAAGGAAAGAGGAACAGAAGGTAATAAAAGACCTGCTGTTATCTGATCAGATAGATAAGGGTTTGTCGGTAATAGACCAGCTAATCAGAAATCCCTATGACCTTAAAGAGAAAGATAAACTAGTAAAACTTTATACCTACATATCCCGTAACCGCCAGGGGATTAGCAATCAGTTTATACTAAAAGATAAAGGAATAGAAAGGGCCGGAGCGATAGAATCAAACATAAATAAGGTGATAGCCTCCCGCTTTAAAAAAAGGGGGATGAGCTGGAGTAAACCGGGAGCCCTGGCTCTCTTAAAGATAAAAGAGACTATTCTGAATGGAGAATGGGATAAGTGGTGGGAGACCGAAAGAGAACGAAATATTAAAGTGTGTAAGTATAAACCACCTTTACCTGCTTCTTGCTTTAAAAAAGAGGCAGAATCTTCTCCTCTTATCGAGGTAACCATACCTGCATTTTCCGGACCAGATCAGGACAAACCCTGGGTGGGTGTTTTGCGTAAACTTACTGAAGTAGGATATTATTAATCAATTAAAGAAAATATAAGAAAGAAGATTAAGATGTATTACTGTAACCTAAATAACATAAGGATAATTATGCTTATTGGTAAAAACAATAAGCCTTAATAAAACAAGGGGTAGGTCTACCTAAAACCAGAAGAAATTTTTTCACCAAAGAAAACTACCCCCAAAGAGTTGACACAGACATAAATTAAGAACTTTTTGACAAAAATGATAACATATGCTATCATCGTTTAACAAAGGTGGTAGATATGGTAAAAATATTATTAGGATCAAGAATCTCTGAGCCAGTGGTTAAAGAATTAAGAGGATATTGTAAATCACACGGAATTGTGATGAGCCATTTTGTATCTAAGGCTATTGAAGAAAAATTAAGAAAAATAAACCGAAATGAAAAAAAGCAAAAAGAAGAAAAGTGATTAATATATTAGTCAAAGTGGCGAACTTCTTTATTCGAATATCATAATAAATAATAAGAATGGGAGATTAAATGTACTATGGGATAGAGATTATTTTATTATTTATATTAGGTCTAATTGTGGGAAGTTTTAGTAATGTTTGTATCTATAGAATTCCCGGAAACGAATCAATAATATATCCAGCTTCCCATTGTCCCAATTGTCACAACAGTATTCTGGTAAAAGATAATATACCTTTATTAAGTTATATCTTACTTAAAGGCAGATGCCGTAATTGTGGGGATAGAATATCTATACAATATCCTGTAGTAGAACTTTTAACCGGATTAATATATTTAATAATCTATCTGATATATGGCTTGAGCACGCAATCTTTAATTTATATAATTTTATCATCAGCTCTTGTAATTATCGCTTTTATAGATTTAAATGAACAAGTTATACCTGAAGTAATATCTTTGCCGGGAATAATAATTGGATTAACTTTGAGTTTTTTTGTTCCTTATATAACATTTGTAAATTCAGCCTTAGGAATAGTTATTGGTGGAGGAATAATATTAGTTATTCGTTTGACTGGCTCTTTAATTTTCAAAAAGGAATCGATGGGGATAGGAGATATAGAACTTGCCGCGATGGTCGGAGCCTTCTTGGGCTGGAGATATATTATAATTTCACTATTTTTAGGTTTTTTTGGGGGAGCCTTAACCGGAATTTTCTTAATTTTGTTGAAAATTAAAAATAGAGAAGACGCGATTCCTTTTGGACCATTTATTGTCTTTGGTTCGATCATATCCCTTTTATGTGGCGAGAAAATTATTTCGTGGTACTTAGGATTTTAAAATTATAAAATAAAAAGATAGATTCCCGTTTTCACGGGAATGACATAAAGAAAGTGGGAATCTAGTTGAAAGATAAAATAGTTTTTATGTCTCAATTTTTTTAACCGAAAACTGACAACCGAGAACTGAAAACTTTATATCTGAAAACGAAAAACTAAAAACTTATTATATAACGAAAGATAGACAGATACAGTATGATACAAAGCAGTAATCGCAATAAAGGTTACACTCTTATTGAATTAATGGTTGTAATAGGAATAATATCTTTATTGCTTGGTCTTTCAATAAATGGAATAAATAATCTAATTCAATGGGGCAAACTAAATACAGCGGCAACACTTTTAAGTTCAGAATTGAAAAATACTCAATCAAGAGCATTTTACGAGGGAGTTTATTATAAATTACAATTTTGGCCGACCTTAGATAGATTTAGAATTTATAAACAAACAGAACTTTATAAAGATATACAGTTAGAAGATATAAACTTATTTAATACTAATTTTACAGATGACAATTTATATTTCTATCCGAACGGAGTTCCCAGTATGGGGGGAACAATAACTTTGAAAAATAAAAGAGGAAGGGTCCTTTACGTGATTATGACTCCGGTAACTGCCCGGGTAAGAGTCAGCCCAGACCCTCCAGAGAATTGGTGAGTAATTGGTTAAATAGTTACTTGGTTACCTGGTTAGTTGGTTAAAGGACGAATATATTAATGATTTAATATAGAACTAGTTAACCAGCAAACCAGCTAACTATCTAACCAAATTGACTGGTCGACTGGTAGACCGGAAGACTAATTATTTTTGGAGATATTATGTTAATAATAAAAAAGAGGAATATCCAAAAAGGTTTTTCATTAATCGAATTAATGGTGGCAGTAGCAATTCTTGCAGTAGCCATACTTGGAATATTCCATGCCTACAGTGTTGGTTTTATGGGAATAGCAGACGCCCGGGATAGAACGGTGGCTACTAATTATGCACGCGAAGCAATGGAAGATATAAAGAATATGGATTTTGAGAAAATTACAACACAATTCAGAGATATTATAGGTGGCACGAAATTTGAAAAAGAGGTAATTGTTCAGGAAAGTACTAATTTAAAAAAAGTCACTACAAACATTTATTGGAAAGATAGAAATGGGAATACGAAAACGGTCGGAACTGATATGTTAATACATTTTGTACAAACCACAGCTGGTGCTGAAACCAGAATAATGCTTATTGCCGATCCTTATAATATTTTAACTTTTGGAACTTCTGTTCTTACGGCAGTAGTAAAAGATGCAAAAGGAAATACCGTATCTACTTATAGCGATGATATTTCTTTTACAATTATAAGTGGTAGTGGTAATCTTTTTCCATCTACTGTTACCCCTGATCAAGGCATAGCAACTACTACTTTTACAGCATCTGCGAGTGAAGGAGATGTTATTATTGAAGCTTCATCCCGAGATTTAGCTTCTGATACAGTAACTATTAAGATAACTAATCCAGAAGCACCAGTAAAAATCAATCTTACTGCAGAACCAATGTTTATGACCCCAGGCAGTACATCTTTAATTACTGCAGAAATAGTAAATGCAGGCGGAGTAATAGTTACTGATGCTGTTATTGATATAACTTTTAGTATTTCAGGTCCAGGATATTTATCTAACCAAACAGATTTAATTAATGGAGTTGTAGCAATAACTCTAACTTCTAATGCTACTCCTGCAACAATTACTGTAACTGCAAGTGCCACAGGTTTAGTGCCAGGAGTAGTAAATGTAATTACCGGTGGCAAGATTTATCTTTCAGCGTCCCCTATAAGTGTGCCGGTTAATGAAAAATCGGAGATTACTGTTACAACCAAAGACCTAAAAGGAGCTCTAATAAATTATGTAAACACTATTAATTTAAATATAGATGGGTCATCTACAGGATCTGGATCTTTACCTTCTTCTGTTACTTTTGATGGTTCTACTTCTTCAACAACAGTAACATTTACTGCTACTTTTGAAGGTATTGTAAATATAATTGCAGAAGATCAAGCAGGGATATTGACCTTAGCAGATCCGATTACTTTAAATATAATTCCAACTCTTGTCCCTGACCATATTGAAGTATATGCCAATCCGCCAAGTATTGAGGCAGGCGAAACAGATATTTCAACTATTACTGCTCGAATAAAAACTAAAGATGGTATTGCCGTAAATAGCTACACCGACCTTATTATATTTACAACTACTGAAGGAACTTTTCCTAATGGAGAAAAAGAAATAAATACAAATGATACTGTAAATGTTACTTATAATGATGGCATTGCTACGGTCCAACTATACCCTCCTGGAACTGCCAGCACAGCGACTGTTACTGCTTGTTCTCCTTCAATTTCAGAATGTTCAATTACCGGAAGCGCAGAGGTTGGATTTTATATTGAAGCAGACCATATTGGATTAGTTTCTAACCCTCAAAATATCATTGCAGGAGGAGAAACTTGTACTATAACTGCTACCATAAAAGATGGAGAAACTACAGTGACGGGATATTCAGGACCAGTTACATTTTCAATAGTATCCGGGCAAGAATCGGGTAAGTTTGATGTAAAAGGTAGGGCAATAGTGTCAGTAGTTGAAGGAGTTGCCAAGATAAATTTATTTTCAAAATCTATTGCAGGTACAGTAACAATCAAAGCTGTTACTTCCTTTATAAATCAATATGGTAATTTGAAAGAAATTGAAGGATATTTAAATATTCCTGTAGGTATTGATTTAGAGTTATCTGAACTTCCAGCTTTTGACCCAAACAATTATAGTATTTCTTTTGATATAAATGTTTTAGGAGCAGAGCTTTTATTAGAAGAAATGAAAGCTTCCTGGTCACCCGACAATCCAGACATAGAAAATTTAAATAAAATTGAAATTAAACCTCCCGGCATTGCAGATTATATTATAGTTTATGACACAAATGAGAAATTTCCTGGTTCTCCCGCTTCAAACAAGGAACTTATAAATGTTAATGACCTTACACTACCGACTGGTATATCATCTATAATATTATATTTTAGTGAAAATATGTCCGGGAAAGAAAAATTAGATATAACTTTTAATCCAAATTCAGGAGATTATATTATAAAATTAATAGAAAATCCAGAATAATATATTTTATCTATTGAGTATCAATCCTGTGTTATTTTATAAAAAGGCTAAAAAGAAATGAATACATTGAATGTAAAAAATCATAGAGGATTTAGTTTAATCGAGATGATGGTGGTAGTAGTTATTTTAGGATTAATCGTATTAGGATTGGTAACCTTTTTTACCGGAGGAACTAAATCCTGGGTATCAGGACAATATCAACTTACTGCTCAACGAAATGCCCGTCAGGCAATGGATATAATGGTTAGAGAAATAAGAGAAGCATCTGATATAAAAGCTAGTTTTACATCATCTATAGAAATTAACTTTAATACTCCTTGGAGTACTGATTTAAAATATTCATGGTCGGGGGATGAAGGGGATCCAATTTTAAGGGGAGCTAATCCGTTGATTAATGACGTGCAAAGTTTAAATTTTAAATACTTTGATGCCTTAGATGTAGAGGTTATTCCTACTTTAAGCGATGAAACTGCATCTAAAATATCTAAAGTACACATTGATTTGAGGATAGATGTCGACAAAGATGGTAATCCCGATGTAACTTTAAATACAGATGTTAATCTGAGAAATTATGGTTTACAGTAAACAATTTTGTTTGTATTAAAACAATAGACAGGCGGGCCTGTTCCCCGTTTTCACGGGGACAGGCTCTTGTGAAAACGGGGAACGCCTGTCCTACGAGGTGGATGGTTTACGGTTTTTAAATTTATTTTTTTGTATTTTCTTTACTAACGACTATTCACTATTCACTAACGACTAATTTAATTGGTGA